>Ga0074199_1002576_pt1 | contig 10508 bp, 9 predicted proteins | sample EPASupsiteSAE347_FD_64528 | JGI IMG/M metagenome (GOLD analysis project Ga0074199, IMG submission 64528) | Bioremediated contaminated groundwater from EPA Superfund site, New Mexico - Sample SAE3-47 | ecosystem: Environmental > Aquatic > Deep subsurface > Groundwater > Contaminated ...
AGGTGCTCTCCGAGGAGATCAACCCCAAGCTCAAGGCCGACGGCGGCTGGATGGAACTGGTGGACGTGCAGGGCCAAAAGGTCAAGCTGCGCTTCCTCGGCATGTGCCACGGCTGCCCCTCCTCCGGCGCCACGCTCAAGAACGTGGTCGAGAAAGAGCTCAAAGAGCGCATCGACCCGGCCATAGAGATCGAAGCGGAATAAGGGGGCGGTATGGACAAGGTTTATTATTTCGACAATAACGCCACCAGCCGCGTGGCGCCTGACGTGGCCGCCGAGATGCAGCCTTTCTTCACCGACCTCTACGGCAACCCGTCGAGCATGCACTTCTTCGGCGGCGGCAACCAGAAGTACCTGGACCTCGCCCGCGAGCGCGTGGCCAGGCTGCTGGGCTGCGAAACCTCCGAGATAGTCTTCACCAGCTGCGGCACCGAAGCCGATTCCACAGCCATCTGGAGCGCCTTGCGCTCCTTCCCCGAGAAGAAGCATGTCATCACCACCAAGGTGGAGCATCCCGCCGTGCTCAATGTCTGCAAGCACCTGGAGACGCAGGGCTACCGCGTTACCTACCTGCCCGTGGACGGCACCGGCCAGATCAATCTGGAAGACCTTAAAGTCGCGCTCACCCCGGAGACCGCTATCGTCTCCATCATGTGGGCCAACAACGAGACCGGCGTGGTCTATCCCGTGGAGGAAGCCGCCCGCATAGCCCACGCCAAGGGCGCCTTGTTCCATACCGACGCCGTGCAGGCCGTGGGCAAACTGCCTATCAACCTCAAAGAGACCAAGATAGACATGCTCTCCCTGTCGGGCCACAAGCTGCACGCGCCCAAGGGGATAGGCGTGCTCTATGTTAAGAAGGGTACCCGCTACTCTCCTTTCCTGATAGGCGGCCACCAGGAGCACGGCCGCCGCGCCGGCACCGAGAACGTGCCGTATATCGTCGGCCTGGGTAAGGCCGCCGAGCTCGCCCTGCAGAACCTGGAGAAGGAAAATACCTACGTAAAAACCCTGCGTGACAGCCTGGAAGCCGGCCTGCTGAAGATCCCCAACGCCCGCGTGAACGGCGGCGGGGCCCCGCGCCTGCCCAACACCACCAATATCAGCTTCGAGTACATCGAGGGCGAGAGTATACTGCTTATGATCAGCGAGAAAGGCATCTGCGCCTCCTCTGGCTCGGCCTGCACCTCCGGCTCGCTGGAGCCGTCCCACGTGCTGATGTCCATGGCCGTGCCGCAGACCTACGCGCACGGCTCCATCCGCTTCTCCCTGAGCGTCTATAACACACAGGAAGAGGTGGATTACATCATAAAGGAATTCCCGCCGATAATAGAGCGCCTGCGCGCCATCTCGCCCTTCGCCGACGGCAAGCCGCTGTTCGGTATGGACGCCTGCGATACGCACCACCACTGACCGCCCCTGAGCGGATATGAAAGGCGGGCCTCGGCCCGCCTTTTGTATTTTCATGGGAAAATTAAATATTTTCATTTGAAAATATATTGGGCTGGGTTCTGTGTCCTCCCTGGACAAAAGCCTTGTTTTTAATATTGGCATTAAAAATGCTCTGTATTGGTCAAGCCGGCCGTAAGTTTAAGCGGGGGTCGGGTACGGCCGGCCCAGATTTAAGGAGCGATATGAAAATAATGGTTAATATGGCGGTGATACTGATGGCGGCGCAGGCCTGTCCGGCCGCGGCCGGTACTGCCGCCATGGCGGCGCGGCCGACAGCCGTGAACGTGACGGTGGGGGAGCTTTCTGATGTTTCGGGCGCTATTTCCGACGCCGCGGCTTCCGGGGATAATTACAAGGCCCGGGAACTGCTTTCAGAGCTGTTCTCCGGCGGCGTGAAAGCCGAAAAGCCGCAGCCTGTCTATGCCGACAAGCACTGCCCTTGCGCCGTGGCCGCGTCTTCGCAGCCCGCAGCTGCCGCCGAGCCCGCGGTCGTTTCAACCGCCGCCTCCGCCCCGAAGGCCCCGGGCATAGGGAGTCAGGCTAAGTCCAGCAATGCCGCCTCCGAGGCCGCGAAAAAGGAAAAGGAAGAAGCCCAGAAACTGAAGGGTTTCGCCTGGGGCGTAACGATAATGACCGTGGCCCTGCTCTTCCTGCTCATACTGCTGTAGGGCGAAGGCCCTATGGCGGGCTAGGCCTAAGGTCACTTACCCGCGCAAGTGTTCTCTGTTAAACTATCAGTGTCGTCCTTGGCCGCTTGTTGAGCATAGCTCCTGAAGCGGCACTGGCAAAGCCTTGTAATTTGGGGGATTGGCCCCAGAGTATCCACGATCCGGCCTTAACCGGATGTATCCAGGGAAAGCAAAGTAATATTTGCTTTCCCTTTTTTATTCGGCAAATTGCTCAAAACTCGCAAAAGTGGTAAAATATAGGGGTTAGGGGGAAAAATGAACAATAGAGATAAAGTGATAGCCGCGTTTTTGGTTTCGGTCGGCCTTTTTTCAACCGCTCAATCCGCGGAATATGTGTCTACTCTTTCTGAGAAGGACAAGGGCGCTTTGATTTCGGTCGCTACCGATCAGTCCGGAACGGTCAAGGCGGCGGACGGGGCGGAAATATTTCAGGAAAATAAAAATCAAAAATAGCCACTTGCGTGACCAACGATATCGGTGAGTTGTGCGTTACTGTGGGCTACGCTTGTAATTTCAAGTGCTCTCACTGTGCCGTGGCGGATAAGCGTGGAGTAAAGTTAACGATACAAGAAAAAAGATTGTTGGTCAGCACTATAAAAAGGCGCCGGCTCCGGGCGCTTTTTTTTGTCGGCGGAGAAACCGCTTTATATATCGAAGATATTAATCAGATAGTTTCGCAAGTTGAGTCTGCCGTGCAGCCCCGGGTCAGAATCACTACGAATGGCTATTTCGCGGAAACAGTCGCCAAGGCTTCGCAGGTCCTGGGTCGGTTCAGATCATTATCGGCTGTGCAGTTGTCGTATGACACCTATCACGCTAAATTTTTGCCGCTTTATAAGATCAAAAATCTGTATCTGGCATGTCGTAAGGCGGGCATTAGTTTTAACGTCGCCCTGACAATACAATCCCCGCTGGAACTGGTTCAGTTGAAGGACCTCAAGGCTTTGGGTGGATTTCCTGTAATACTGCAGACGGTTCATCCAATCGGCGCGGCAAGGGACAACAATCTGGCATATCGGTATCCGAGTTTTGACGAGCAGGTCCTCGTTAAACGCTGCCCAAACTTAGGAAAGATGATCTATCTGTGCGGTGAGGGTTTTACTGTTTGCTGTTCGTATCTGACATTGCAGGGTAATGCCTCCAGGTATGTGCACCGTACGATAGGAGAACATACAGGCAGCAGCTTTTATAAACTTATTTCGAAGAACACGTTCGGAGAAATTCTGAAGGCGAAAGAGATTGACCGGAATAGATTGCTGCCTGAACACTCCTCGCCGTGTAACTTGTGCAATTTTATTTTCACCTCCTGATCTGAAATTTTACGCCGATATGGAAACAATCAAGCAGACTGGAAACAAAATATTGTGCCGTATTTCGGGACTGGCGGCCATAGATGATGCGTTTGTGGATGAGTTGAAATGGCCTGATGGCGTCGCCTCTTATTGCCTCCTGTTTCGCGAGCCGGTTGAACGGGAGTGGGAGGCATTGGGGCGGATAACAGAACACGAAAGGGTCTGGATAGTGTATTCGGCCGTAAAGGACAGGGCCGCCAGTAATGAGATTGTGCGGGGCGCCAGGCTGCAAGAGGCGATACTTTCCGACAGGGAACTGGCCGAGTTGTTTACCGCGACGCGCAAAGAATACTACCGGTCGCTCAACCGAGAGATGACCCCGCGGCAAATTAGTGAGCACGAAAATTTCATAAAGGGTTCCCTGCCAGGGGTAAGGCGCATTTGTTTAAAAAAGAACGGACTCCCTGTCGCATTATTAATGCTTGTGGAGATTCAAAATTATGAAGACGAGATTGTTGATTGGGTGCCTTGGGCCTGGGTGTCCGCTTCGTTAGGAACGGAAGACAGGAAAATAGCGCATCGGCAGCTTCGACTATGGTTGTGTGCGGGTGGGCGGGACCGCGTTCAATGCTCTGTGGCCTCGCATAATTTCAGGTCTCAGAAGTTCTTTAGAAAGATGGGGCTTCGGCCGGAATGCGCACAAATATTAAAGACAAAATGATCCCGTATTTCGCCATACTCGGTTGCTTTATCGCTGCCGGGGTCTGGATGTTCAATGCCGGGAAAGATATCACATGGGAGGTCCTTTTCCCCGGGCTTCCCGCGGAAGTTTCAGTTTCAAAGGCCAGTCATAACGCAATTCTCTACATTCTGAAGCAAACACATGAGCCGGTATTCAGGAAAGATGACGGCCAAAACTATTATTCAAAGATCCTGAATAAGTGGGTCAGAAATCTTGATGACAAAGAATATTTACTCTGCCCTGACACAAAATTAAAATTTAATAGTGAGGTCGGTTTTGGCGTGAAACTGTTCGCCGAACATATGGATGCGGTTTTAGGGCGATACAAAAGCAAGGTTGAAATTTCAAACACACAGGATTGTGTGGTCATAAAATTTGGAAGTCCTCAGCCGGGATTCCTGGAGTATCTGACCCTGTATGAAAATGCCCCGACCGTAACAAATAGCTCTGGAATAGAGGATGGTCTGGGGCCATTCAGTATTGAGTCGCTCGGGCGGGAGGCGGCCGTACTGCGCAGAAAAAGGAGAATAAGAAAGGGGGCCGGAAAGATCGTTCTTTACGATTACAAAGGCGGTAAGGACGCGGTCTTTCGTAAAGGAGGGATTTTTGATTACAATCGGATCCCTCCCTTCGATATACCGGCGGGGATAAAAGATTCTTATTTGGCCTTTGACAACATCCAGCTGAAGTCGATAAATTTAGTGATAAACCACCCGGATATCAAAGTCAGGGATTTGATATACAATTGCGTGAATATCGGTGAGTTTCGAAAAGCATATTTTCCGAACTCCGGGAACGTGTATGAAATAGGAAACGTATTTCCTATGGGGGTTCCCGGGGCTAAGTCAGGCCTCCCGAGGCAGGCGTGCGCTCCGCAGGGCCGCAAAATGCCGCCCGTGGTGCTTGCCAATTGGAGGAACGATAATTCGGAAAGTCTCGCCGCTTTTGCCAGAGATTTTTATTCTAAGACCGGCCTGCAGATGCGTATAAGAAGCTATCAGCCCAGTGAACTCGCCCGGATTATTCATAGTAAGCCTCGGCCGTATAATTTACTGGTCATGACCATCGATGCCGTTCGTCCGGAGTACAACGCTTTCCTGTCTCCTTTCTTTAGGGAAAAGGCGTATGTGGATTACAGGCCGGCCAAAGGCGTTGCTTTGTACGGCGAATTGCAATCGGAGTATGATCACTCAAAACAACTGGACATTTCAAAAGCTATTTTAGATGTAATTATAAACGAGAGAATGGCGCTGCCGCTTTATCAGGTTGCCGGGAAATTGTATTACCCAAGAGGAATAAAAAATCTTGAAGCAGGCCGGGGCTATTTGGAATACCCTGAGGTGGGGGATTTCCGATGGTGAAATTATTTGCCCGCATTCTTGCGTATAACTGGCGCCACTATGGGTTTGCGGTGCTGGTGTTCGTGGCTTTCTGGCAGGCTTTCTCCGCATTCTCGGCGGTGCGGGTGGCTGATGACAAGCTGCTGACGGCGATGCGGCAGAACGCGGCTTATTTCGAGAAAGCCTTCCTCGAGGGTGACGTCTTCGAGACGCAGCGCATCATGTGGCGCGTCAAGAATGAGAATATCAAGCGAATAACCTTCCACCCGGTTGTGTTCGAAGGCAGCCGCTGGATATTCAAAGAAGCGATAGTGGGCAACCTCTACGACAGGCCCCGGGCGCAGTTGAACAGTAGCGTGCCGTTCATTTCCAACGGCGCCGAGTTGGGGCGGCTTGAATATGTCATAGATCTCGTGGACGTGAACGCGTCGGTGTTCGCGCAGAACTATATCCTGTTCATTACCGTGGTGTTCTTCTTCCTGGGGCTGCTGATCCTCTCGAATATGGGCGCCATACAGACGCTGCTGGCCATCGAGCGGTCGGTCAACGAGATCAATGCCATCACCGACTCCGGCCAGGGCGATATTATCCGCGATTCGATCAAGAAGAACATAGCCAGCCTGCCAGCCGGCATCATAGGCACGCCTTTCGCGCAGATGACAACGCGCATGAGCGAAGCCCTGGGCCAGGCCGCCCGCCTGGAGAGCGAACTGGCCGTCAGCAAGGCCGTCTCCGACATGGCCGCGCAGGTGGCGCACGATATACGCTCGCCGCTGGCGGCGCTCGGGGCCGCCGCGAAGGGGCTGGACCTCCCCGACGAGAAACGCACCATGATAGACGGCTCCATCGCGCGCATGCAGGGCATAGCCGACGACCTGCTGCGGCGCTACCGCACGCCCGGCGCCGCCGCCAAGGCGAAGCCCGAAACCTGCGCCCTCGCGGGCCTCATAGAACAGGTGCTGGCCGAGAAGCGCATACAGCACAAGGACAGGGCCGGCGTGAAGATAGAATTTTATTCCAACGCCGACGGCGTGAAAGCCGCGGTGGACCCGAAAGAGCTGCAGCGCATAATTTCCAACTTGGTCAACAACTCGGTCGAGGCTTTCGCCGGCTCCGGCACCGTGGCGGTGCGCCTGGCGGCCACGGACGGCAAAGTTTTGGTAGAGGTTAAAGACGACGGCAAAGGCATACCGGCGGAGATACTCTCCAGGCTGGGCGCTAAGGGCGAGACGCACGGCAAGGCCGGCGGCACCGGCCTGGGCCTCTACCATGCCAGGACTTCCGCGGAAAGCTGGGGCGGCGGTCTTAAGATCGAGTCCGCGCCCGGCAAGGGCACTACGGTCGTTATGGAGCTGCCGGCAGCGGCCAAGCCGGCCGCCGGCCTGCGCGCCGTGCTGTTAGACGACGATTTGCTGGTGCACATGAACTGGCGCATGGCCGCCAAAGCCGCCGGCGCCGACCTGAAGGCCTTTAAGACCCCCGAAGAATTCGCCGCCGCCGCGGGCGCGCTGCCGCGCGATATCCCGGTCTATATAGATTCCGAACTTGGCGACGGCGTCAAAGGCGAAGATATCGCCGTGGACTTGCACGAGCGCGGCTTCACCGACCTCACCATGGCCACCGGCCACGGCGCCGAAAAATTCGCGGCCCTGCCCTGGCTGAAAGTCACCGGCAAAGAGCCCCCCTGGGCTTAAATTGACACCATATCAATGTTAAGGCGGGCGCAGGCCCGCCCTTTTCTTTTGAAAATATATGTTTCAAATGAAAACACCACCGCTACTAAGAAGGCCGGCAGCCCCGGCGGCTATAGGGGAATTAGCGCAGGGAGCGCGGCTTATCTTCTGGCATAAATATTGCTCCGCACTGGTCATGGCGGTAAAATTAAAAAAGGTGGGGAATATAAGAGTATGAAAAAGATAATGATAACGGTGTTTGCGGTACTGGCCGTGGCTTCCATGGCCCAGGCAGGGGATGTGAAGGTTGATTTCGACAGCGCCAATTCTGGCACGGAGCGGATCGCTGAGGTCGCTATAAATTCACAGGTACCCGAGGTGCCGGGGAGGGTGCGTGCCTGGGACGATGAGATCCCTGGAGGAACCCAGGAAGTATTTATAAGGGGAAACAAGTGTAACGGCACGGATTGCGAGCAGTGCGCGTGCTCCTCGTCCTGCAACACGAAGACCTGCGGCAAGAAGGCGGCTCCGGTTAAGTCCGTAAAAGCCCCCGAGTTGTCCGGGCTGGATAAACTGGTGGAGGAACTATCCGCCGAAAAGAAGGGCAACTTCTTCTCCAGCCTTATGTTCGTGGACGGAAAACTGGCCAGCATTTACACTGAAGACGTGGAGAAATTTCTCGGCAAGGCCCGCCTGTCAGAAGTGCTGAAATTCTTCAACCTTAAAACCGGAGAGAAGAGCAGGCAGGATGAGAACGGAGAAGACGAGAACGGGGACGGCGTTATAGACTCCGACTATGTCCGCCAGAGCAAGTGCGACGGCGCCCATAACTGCGAGCCTGCCAGCGGCTATAACTGCACCGAAAACTGCTAATCTTTAGTACAAATACCGGCGGCCGCAGGCAGGTGCTCGCGGCCGCCGGGTTTTAAGGGCGGGCTATGAGAATAAAAAAAGCGGCGATTCTGGCTGTGTGTCTGATGGCGGTCCCGGGCTGGTGCGGAGCCTCTGCGCTCGCTGAATACGGGAGGGTTATAAAATCCGTAATGGACGATCCCGCGGAATTCAAGGCGGAAAAGGCCTCCGGTGGCAAAAGGGTTTTAAAAAATTTCAACGAACTGCAGGGGCGGTTGACGGCCGAAGCGCTGAAAGCGCTGAACGACGGGGAGCTGAAACTGCTGGCCGAAGCCCTCGGCCATGTGGGTTTATTCCGCGGCGATAAGGATGTCGCCCGGGCTTTCGAGGCGCTATTTAGGGAGCTTGGGTCCCGGGAGTTGATCTCCCGCGAGGCTGCCGGCTACCTGCAGCTGGCCTATATAGACGCGCGGATGTTCAGCGAGGCGCGCGAGCTGTTAGAGAAATATCCGCAGTACGACCTTAACTTCGTGCCGGAAGTGCTGGACGCGGCAGGGCCGACCGCCGGCCGCAAGGTCTACGAGATAGATCCCGAAGTGGCCTTGATAAAATCAGCGGCGGTTCCGCAACTGGACAAAGGCAGCCAGGTGCTGTTTGTCGGCTCCGTTTTCTGCAATATAAGCGTGAACTCGGCGGCCTTTATCGAAGGCAACGAGGCGTTGAAGGGGTTAGCCTCTAACTTTATTGCGCTCAGCAATAATTTCGCGCCCGCTCAGCTCGCGAAATGGAACAAGGCTCATTCCATTAAGTTCAGGTTGCCCTACGACAGGGGGGGGTGGGCCGGGTTCGACCTTAGCCGCACGCCCGGAATATACATGCTGCGCGACGGCAAAGTCGTTTACCAGCTGGACGGCTGGGATATCTCCGGCGGCGCGCGCCTGGCCGAGGGGCTGTTCCGCGCCGGGCTGCTGGATTTCGACGGTTACGTCGAGACGCTGAAATACGCGGCGGACTCGCTGTCGGCCGCCGGGGAAAGTTTTGAGGACAGGGTCGCGGCGGGGCGTGAAATATACGCGCTGCTTTCTCCGAAGGTGAAAAAGGCGGAGCTGAAGAAAGCTTCGGACAAAACTCTCGAAACTGCGTTCTACCTTGCCGCGGACGCCTTGATCAATGGCGCCAGCCTGAAGCCGCTGAAAGAGATCTCGCGGCTGTTTTCGGAGATGGAGCGCCGCGGAAGCGTAAAAAAGAACATCGCGGAGAATCTCTACGACTACTATCTGGATTCCCGCGAATTTAAGGCGGCGGCCGCGCTGGCGAAAAAATATCCGGACTTTAAATATCCGCCCGTGCCGGAAATGATCCGGAATAAAAGAACGGCGGGTCCGGCACACCGGGTTTACGAGGTTCAGGCGGGCGGTGTTCGGGCGGAAGTGACTAAGCTCGAGCCCTGGGCAGGCCCGAAGATCATCGTCACCGGGGTTCCCGGCTGCGGCGCCACCAAGCGGGCTTTTGGCGACATAGAGAAAGACCCGGCGTTAAGCGAGTTGTTCTCCCGTCACGGGGTGTTCATAACCTGGAACAGTTATTTTAAATCGGTGGCGGCTTGGAACGAAAAGCATGCCACAAAGGCCTATATCGCCTACCTCAGGTCGGACTGGCCCGAACTCGGCGTCTATTCCTCACCCGTCTTCTACTTCTTCAAAGACGGAAAACTTCTGGAAACTTCCCGCGGCGGCTGGGGCGATGCCGCCGGTATGGCGGAAAAACTGAAAGGGCTGAAAGCCATCGGTTTACTTTGGGAGCCGGAAAAAGTAAATTCCGGTCTGATGAATTAAGGGGCAGATGACGATGCGGGGGGGGGCAACGGCGGTATTTCGGAAAATGTCCTGGACATAGAGGGTTCCCGTGCTTTGAAATGGGGCCCTAAAATGCTAGAATGGTAGTTCAGTCACCAGGAGATTTACGGGCCCATAGCTCAGTTGGTTAGAGCAAGCGACTCATAATCGCTGGGTCGTAGGTTCAAGTCCTACTGGGCCCAGTTTTTGCCGCAAATAAAAAGGCCGTCTGGTTTTCCGGGCGGCCTTTTTATTGCCTTGGGGCGCCTTATTTCTTTACCGCTTTTTCCTTCTCGTAGCCGTACTCGGCCTTGAGCGGGCCGCCGGGCTCGTAGTCTCGCAGCGCGCGCAGGGTGTTCTTCTCGAAGACGAATTCCTTCACCAGGCGGCCGTCGGCGGTGTAGACCTTGACCAGACCGTCGGGGATCTTGCCGCCCTGGCTGATGACGTTGTACGCCTTGTCCAGGTGCACCTTGCCCACGTATTTGCCGTTGAGCTGGAAGGAGAAGCGCTCGCCGCGCGCCAGTTCCAGCGTCTTTACCGTGATCTGGGAGTCGGGCCCGCCGTCGGCGGCGGCCTTAGCGGCGGGGGCGGGCTGCGCCCCGGGGGGGGGGGGGGGGGCGTGGGTCGGGGG
>Ga0074199_1002578_pt1 | contig 10498 bp, 15 predicted proteins | sample EPASupsiteSAE347_FD_64528 | JGI IMG/M metagenome (GOLD analysis project Ga0074199, IMG submission 64528) | Bioremediated contaminated groundwater from EPA Superfund site, New Mexico - Sample SAE3-47 | ecosystem: Environmental > Aquatic > Deep subsurface > Groundwater > Contaminated ...
ACTGCATATTTCTTTAAGGGTAAAAATTTAGCCAATAGACAGGATTAACAGGATTGACAGGATAGATTTCTAATTTGAATCCTGTCAATCCTGTTAATCCTGTCTAATTAGCGGATGGTCTCGGTGTAAACAAATGATTTAAATATATAAAAGTAATATCATCTGTTGCCGCTAGAGTTTTTAACTTTAAAGGCAAGAGGGTACAAAAATGCCATCAATGAGCGAAGACGCATTATTTAAAGCATTATTAAAGAACAAACCACCGCAGACCACTCAGCCTGATCAAAAGGCTCCTGCTCCTGTAAAAAATGTTCCCAGGACATCTGCCGCATCAAGCGAAGATGCGATGTATAAAGCTTTATTGAAGAACAGAACACAGCAGAGCCAGGTGCAGAAGTCTCCTCCTGTGCGTACTGAGTCCCCTGTTCGTACCGAGGTTATACCCGCAGCACCACAGGTTCAAAAAGAGCCGCCTGTTGAGACTGCTGTGATCCCAACCGCTGCTCCAGCCGCCGCTCCGCAGACAGACCAGGTCGCCGAATCGATACAGAACCTGACCGCAAGCGTGAATCTGGTATACGGGCTGATGAAAACAGCGGTTATAGTGATGGTATTGATACTTATTGTCGGGCTGGCAAATCTCATCAGAGGTTGATTTAAGGATACTTTTTTAATCACTGAAGCAGCTAAAGCCTGCTTCATACTGTTTGGATTGTCCGGCTCATTATTTTGATCCGGGTTTTAATAGTAAAGTTCATTAAAGCAAAGGCTTATTACGTTTAATTCAGATTGCAGGGAGCATTATGATCACAAAGAAAGACCTTGAGCACGTAGCATGGCTGTCCCGCCTGGAGCTGAGCGAAGAAGATAAGGAAAAATACGCGCCCAGGCTTAACTCTATTCTTGATTATTTCGGGGAGCTTGACAAAGTTGATACTGAGGGAGTCGAGCCCACCTACCATGTGCTGGCGCTGAGCAACGTGTTCAGGGAGGATGAGGTTAATTCGCCGACAAAGTCCCTGACGCAGGAAGAGGCGCTCTCCAACGCACCGAAGAAGCAGGATGGGTTCTTTAAGGCGCCAAGGATGATGTAAGATGTGGCAGAGTATTAATGAGCTGAAGGAAAGGATACACGCAGATTCCTCAGAAGAGATCGTGGCTGAGTATCTGGAGAGGATAGGCTCAAGCAAATTGAACGCTTTTATCACAGTTGACAGGGATGGTGCAATCTCGCGCGCCAGGGAAATAGATTCCAGAGGCAGCGATGGGGCGCTGGCTGGCATACCGGTTGCGATCAAGGATAATATCTCCACAAAAGGCCTGCTTACAACATGCGCATCAAATATACTGAAAGGGTACGTACCGCCCTATGATGCGCACGTCATCGAGAGGCTGAAAGAGGCAGGAGCCGTGATCATTGGTAAGACGAACATGGACGAGTTCGCCATGGGCACATCGACAGAGACGAGCTTCTACGGTCCCACAAAAAACCCGTGGGGCATGGACAGGGTTCCGGGCGGCTCATCCGGCGGAAGCGCGGCAGCCGTGGCTGGCGGTGAAGCGCCGCTGTCTCTTGGCTCCGATACAGGCGGCTCTGTCCGCTGTCCTGCCTCGTTCTGCGGTATCGTCGGGTTGAAGCCCACGTACGGCGTCATATCCCGCTACGGGCTTATCGCATACGCCAACTCGCTTGAGCAGATAGGACCGTTCGCCACTAATGTTCGCGATGCTGCCGCCCTTTTCGATGTGGTCGCAGGTCATGATGCGCGCGACTCGACATCGGTCGATAGGGAGGTTGATTATTCATCCGCGCTTCAGAACGATGTCAGGGGTTTGAAGATAGGCGTTCCCCAGGAATATTTCGGGGACGGAACGGATGAGAGAGTGGAAAAGACTGTAAGAGATGCTATTCATACGCTTGAAGACCTTGGAGCAAGCTGGACAGAGGTTAAAATGCCGCATACGAAGTACGCCCTGGCAGCATACTACGTTATCGCCATGAGCGAAGCCTCCTCCAACCTTGCGCGGTTTGACGGCATGAGGTACGGCCTGCGAACCGAAGACAGCGACTGGCACACAACGTTCTCGCAGGTGAGAGCAGCCGGCTTCGGGGAAGAGGTGAAGCGGAGGATCTTACTGGGCACGTTCGCGCTCTCGGCAGGATATCATGATAAATACTACTTGAAAGCCCTCCGCGTGCGGACGCTTGTAAAGCAGGACTTTGACCGGGCATTCAGGGACGTGGATGTTCTCATAGCGCCGACAATGCCGTACCCGGCTTTCAGGCTCGGGGAAAAGATAGGCGACCCCCTGTCGCTGTATCTGGCTGACGTGGATACCGTGCCCATAAACCTGGCTGGTGTTCCGTCCATCTCTGTGCCGTGCGGTTTCTCGGATGGGCTGCCTATCGGGATGCAGATAATAGGTAAGCATTTCGATGAGGCTTCGATCCTGCGGGCTGCTTATACGTTTGAGGAGAACACGGATTTTCATACCAGAAGACCGGAGGGGATGTAATGTACGAGAATCCTGACGGCGTGAAGATAGGGCTTGAGGTGCACGTGCAGTTGAACAAGCTCAAAACAAAGGTATTCTGCGGATGCAGCACGGATTACCATAACGACCTGCCCAATTCCCACGTCTGCCCTGTGTGTCTGGGCTTGCCCGGCTCCATGCCCGTGATAAATAGAAAGGCTGTGGAAGCTGCAATAAAGGTCGGGCTTGCGCTTAATTGCAGGGTTGAAGAGCATACCCAGTTCTACAGGAAGAATTACTATTATCCCGACCTGCCGAAGGGCTTCCAGATAACTCAGTACGACTTCCCCATCTCAAGCCAGGGTTATGTTATGATCGAAGGCGAGGACGGGGAGCACAAGATCAGGATTACGCGGGCTCACATGGAGGAAGACCCGGGCAGGCTTGTGCACGAGGGCACAATCGATAAATCAAAGTACACGCTCGTCGATTACAACCGCTCCGGCATGGCTTTGCTTGAGATAGTGAGCGAGCCGGATCTAAGGAGCCCGAAGGAGGCGCGGCGCTACCTCGACAAGCTGCGCAACATCCTTGAGTACCTCGACGTGTTCGACGGCGATCTTGAGGGCGCACTGAGGGTGGATGCCAATATCTCCATAATGGGAGGACAGCGTGCTGAGGTAAAGAACATCTCCTCGCACAAAGGCGCTGAGCGCGCGCTGCTGTACGAGATAGTGCGGCAGAAGAACGTGGTCCGGAGAGGAGGCGTAGTGGTGCAGGAGACGCGGCACTTCGATGAGGCGCGGGAGATCACCCTGTCCATGCGTACCAAGGAAGAAGCGCACGATTATCGATATTTCCCTGAGCCAGACCTTGTGCCCCTGAAAATATCGGGCTGGGCGCCTGCTATCAAGGAGACGCTGCCTGAACTGCCGGATGCAAGAAGGCTGCGCTTCGTGGAGCAGTATGGCATCATTGACGAGCATGCCAAGGCTCTGACCTCAGAGTTGAAACTCGCGATATTTTACGAGGATATTGCAAAGAGAACTGATCCAAAAACGGCGGCTGTCTGGATAGCCGATGTCCTGAAGGGCGAGCTGAACTACCGCGACCTCACTATCGATGCTTTCAGGAGAGAGGATATGCTGAAAATACTTGAGCTTCTCACAAGCAAAAAAATCACAGAGGACGGCGCGGTGGATATCATCAGGACCATACTCGATAAGGGTGGCACGCCTGAAGAGATAGTTAAGGAGAAGGGGCTTGTCAAAGTTGAGGGGGATATTGTCGAGACCGCGGCGCTTGACGCGATAAAGGAGAACCCGCAGGCTGTTGCTGATTATAAGGCTGGGAAGGAGAAGGCGCTCAACTCGCTTGTTGGGGCTGTGATGAAGAAGACGAAGGGAAGGGCGGATGCGAGGACGGTGAGGGAGGTACTGCTGAGGAAGCTGGGGTAGGTATGCCGTGAGAGTTTGAGCCTGAGATGAAAGCAAATGCTTAAGTTACAAAAGGTTAAAATAACAATCAAATAGCAGGTAAACAGATATGTGCGAAGAACATAAGTTTGGTGGACTTTTTGAGGATCCCGAAAGGTTAAAGAGGTATCAGAAGCTTTTTGAAGAGGCTTTTCCCGGGCAAACAGCATTAGACATACTGCACAGAAAGCCCAAAAAACATGCCAAAAAATAGCTTTTTTATTGATAGCTGTGTTTTCCTTGGAATTCTGAGAAAAGATGAAAATACAAGGTTATGCAAAAGTTTCATTAGTCGTGTTAATAACGGTATTTATACAGGATATATTTCGCCATTTGTAACAGGCGAAATGATCAACTCGATTTTATACGCCGATGATATAGAAAAAAATGAAACTTGAAATTGTTCACGCGGTTGTGGATTTGCTAGTATCAGTAGTTGTAAATCATCTCACCTCCAGAACAGCAAGAATGCGGTCTACGCCTGACCAGATCATCTTTTGGAATGTTACTCGCTATGATGAATGTAACCTTGCCAAGAAACGCTTTACATCCTTCTACTATGCTGTCAAGGAACTTGTAGAATGTTATTCCGTCATTTGCCTTTCGAACTCCTTGTTTTCTCTCCCTCATGTAAGACCAGTTGAAATAAACCCACGCATTCTGGATTATCTAAGAAATCGCTACATACAACAGTCTGAGTTCTGGTGACCTGCTGGATGTTCTGGCTCTTGATTGGCCTAAAATCCTGTAAGAAGTTTCTATCCCGAACCTCCTCCTGTACTCTTCAAACACTTTGTTTGGTTTTGGATTAGTGCCGATAAGAGCATAGGCGAAATACTTTGCTCCCCTTCGGTTGTACTTTTTTTTGCTGTACTTACATACTATTGCAAGGTCAAATGTGGCTGTTGCTTTTGTCTTTTGCGATTTCATGGTATAGCTGATGATTCTGCTCTTCTTTCCTTTTAAATAAGATTTGACAGTTTTACCTTTTAAAGGAAGTGCTATGATGGCATTCGTGCCTCTTTTCTTTAGATAGTTGATCACAGGAACTTCACAAAATCCCTTATCCATATACAGCTTTTTAATACTCATGTTAAGAGACTGTATTACATCCATAAAGTAACTGAGGATTTCCAGATTTGAGGTGCCCTTCCGTATGTATTTCACTGCAAGAGTGAATCTCTTGCCCAGTACAATAACATAGAGTGTTGCATTTCGTTTGCCATACGTTCTATCTGCTCTATATCCAGTTTTTTTCTTAAATGAAACCGAATAACAGGAGCAGAAGGAGCTTTCTTGAATAGCTTAGCAGCCTGTTCGATGGATATCCTCTGAGAGCATGCATGCACTATTACTCTCACAATATCTTTTAAGCTGCATTCGCCATTGAAGGCAAATGCAAACAGAGGCATCACAAGATTAACAACAAACTGGCATATTTCTTTGTCTGAGATCTCTATTCCTGTACGTAACCTATTTCTTATTTCAAGTCGATTATTCACTGTTTAGTACCTGTTCCCGTATTTGGATTACATAGTACCTGGAACAGGTACTAATAAATCCTTCTATGAATTAATGAGTTCATGAAATGGAAAAAAGGTAGTTTACAAGTACTGATAATGGAAACAATAAAAGCAACTATCGATCTGCCGGAAACATTTCCTTTGTTGGTAAAGAAAGACGAGGCTGATTTACCTTCCTTTATAAAGCAAACTTTAGCCATCGAGTTATACAGAGAGAGAAAAATATCATTAGGCAAAACGGCTGAACTGGCAGGCGCGAAAAACAAATGAGAAGTTTTGATGTTTCTTAGTGAGCTTGGTATCCCGATACATTATACCGCTAAAGATGCTGAAAGTGACCTGAAAACTTTTAAACAGTTTTTGAGGAAATAAAAATTATTTTCTGCCTCGCTCCGCCCTCCCCGCCAAACCCACGCTGGCACAGCCACACGCTCATTGACGACGCCGCTGGACCGGCTGTTTACTTCAATATTTAAATTAGTAAACTTACATTAGCGAACAAAATATCACTAAACCAAAGTATTTATAAAATCAAAACAAATTTATACTCATGGAAGCATCCTTCAATTTACCCGCCACAATCGAAAAAGAAATAGAAGCCCTCATCAGGGCAGGGTACTATTCCTCAAAATCCGAAGCTGTAAAAGATGCCTTCAGAACGCTGTTAGACACAAAACCAGCCCTCAAACTTGCATCTGCGATAGAACTCTACAAAGCCAGAGAGATCTCTCTCGCAAGAGCAGCCGAAATTGCAGGTATGAACATTGAAGATTTCAAGCATGTGCTTTCGGACAGAGGGGTGAAAAGAATAATAAAACCAGATACCGATATTGATAAAAAAGTGGATGAAATCATGGAGTGGAGAGGTTGAGCGTTGTATGCGATACCGACGTGCTATCGGCATTTGCAAAAATTGATGAACTCAATCTTTTATCGGAATTGTTCCCGAAACATAAAATCGTGACATCTAACGGCGTATATGAAGAACTTATATTCATAAAACAGGCTGGATACGATTTTGTAGATCGCATCGAAGATTTTGTTGAAATAATATCAATGGACGCCAAAGAACTGGAAAATTACCATTCTTTTTTAGCCTTGACCAGCTTTGGCAAAGGAGAACTTCAATGTATTTCGATCTGTATATCCCGAAAATATCCCTTCATAACCAATGATAAAAAGGCAAAACGCTTTGCTGAAAAGAATGAGGTAATTGCATGGGATATTCCAGACATTATGAAAGCTCTATGGAAAACAGGAATCAGAAGCAAAGAAGAAGTCAAAGGTATAATGAATGATCTGGAAACTAAAGACATGATGGTAATAAACAATAAAGAGAAGATTTTAAAATAAGCAGGCAGTCTTTTTCATCAACTCCTCAACTTCACGCTCTAATCCCACCAAACCCACACTGTCACAGCCACTGTTCTTGATATTCATCCTCAAACTACACAAATCTCAACATTTTAATATAATTTTTAAGACAGGATAACAGGATATACAGGATGAAATATAAAAGTTAATCCAGTTAATCCTGCAAATCCTGTCAGAATCCCACAGTTTTTAGAAAATCACTCAACCATCGAGGAATTAAAATGGAAACAATAAAAGCAACCATCAATCTGCCCGGCACATTCCCTCTCCTGGTAAAGAAAGACGAGGCTGAGATAGCTTCATTCATAAAGCAGACATTAGCTATCGAGTTATACAGAGAGGGCAAGATATCTCTGGGCAAAGCGGCAGAACTCGCAGAAGTACGGAACAAATGGGAAATGCTGATGCTTCTTAGTGAGCATGGGGTTGCGATACATTATACAGCTAAAGATGCTGAGAGCGACCTTAAAACCCTGAAACATTTTTTGAGGAAATAAATGGTCGTAGTTACACGCGGCGGCGACCTGTTCGGTGCCAGGGAAGTATCCACTTCAGAATGGAACTTTTCAAACATGATGCTTAAGGAAAGATCAAAAGTATCTGATCTGATACCTATATCCCTGCTCCACCAAAAATAGCTGACGATTTGTCCCGAAAGTCTGTTCAACAGTACCTTTCGACACCAGTGTGTAGAAATGAGACGCGCGCTCTTTGGGTCGGAGAATGCGCCCCAGTCGTTGTGCTTCCTCCTGACGCGAACCAAATGTACCTGAGACCTGGATCATGACACTGGCATCAGGCAGATCCACGGCAAAGTTTGCCACCTTGGATACCACAAGTATCTTGATGCGCCCCTGTCTGAACTCATCATAAAGTCTCTCTCTTTCATCATCCCTGGTCTTACCTGTGATAATTGGCAGCCCCAATTCTTCGGCAAGCTTTTCTACCTGCGAAATGAATTGACCGATGATCAGGATGCTCTCACCTACGTGGTTGTCTAACAGTTCACAGACAAGCTCTTTTTTGCGCTGGTTCTCTGCCGCAATGCGAAACTTGGCGCGTTTATCAGCATGAGCATACTTAAGCTCTTCTTCAGACGAAAGAGGAACGCGATACTCGGTACAGATGGCTTCCGCGATATAGCCGCGACTCTCAAGCGTCTTCCATGGGACATCATATCGCTTGGGACCGATCAGTGCAAAGACATCATCCTCTTTACCATCTTCGCGCACCAGAGTTGCAGTCAGCCCGAGCCGCCGTCTTGCCTGGATTGCCGTTGTTGCACGGAATACAGGGGCCGGGAGCATGTGTACCTCGTCATATATGATGAGCCCCCAGTTATGCTCGGTAAAGATGTTCAAGTTGTGCAGCGGCTCGTCCTTTGTGCGGCGATATGTCAGCATCTGGTATGTGGTGATCGTAATTGGCTTGATCTCTTTGATGCGGCCTGTAAACTCGCCGATATCCGTTTCTTTGATGTTAGTCTTGGAGAGAAGTTCGTCGCACCACTGCTGAACCGAGACATTATTGGTTGCTATGATCAGAGTGTGGCTTGATATCTGAGCCATAGTTCCAAGTCCTATGATCGTCTTACCTGAACCGCAGGGAAGAACGATCACTCCACTGCCCCCGGTCTTTTGTCCTGCACAGTAAAACAGATCTACTGCTTCTTTTTGATAATCGCGCAGCGCAAACGAGTTACCTTCAAGGTCAATGCTGCGCAAAGTGAGATCGAACCGTTCTCCATCCAGATATCCGCACAAGTCCTTGACAGGGTAGCCTGCCTTTATTAATGCGTGCTTAAGATCGCCGCGTTTGACTTGCGGTATGAAAAGTCCGGGGAGACCGTCATTATCCACCCAAAAGTGTTCTAATGACTTATTGTTACGGATTCGTTCCAGAATATGGGAGTCTTTCACTTCAAGCTCTAAGCAATCCTGTGCGGCTTTCTGTAACACCAACTTGCCATAGGTCTCATACCATTCCCTCATATCGACAATCACATTTGACGGAATGCTGTGACGCGAGAAGTCTTCAAGACCTTCGACAATATCTTTGAACGGCACACCCAATGCGGCTGCATTCCAGAGCGACAATGGTGTGACCCTGTATGTATGGATATACTCTGGCGATTTTACCAGCTCGGCAAAAAGAGCTAAAAAGTCCCGACATTCCACATACCCCGGGTGTCCAACCTCAAGCATCAGAGTGCGATCGCTCTGGATGATGAGCGGCTTTTGTGAGTTCATGCAACATCCTCGATTTTGATGGTGTAATCTTGATTCAATGCCTTACTGACTTTCTTTACCTCTGATTCGTATTGCCTGGCAAAGGAGAGTGTCAATTTGCTCCAATCTACAGCAACAGGGCATCTGGCAGTTATAAGTCCTTTGCGGAATTCTTCCATCAATTCTTTTTCTGGAAAGTGAAATGTGATCTGGACTTCCCGCTTTATTGTCACGGGATTCTTTGCTTTTGCTCCTGCTTTTGATTTTGAAACGCTTGAATCTTGTTTGGGAAAGACTGTGTGTGCACCGTCTGGAAGAGGCGTAAGAGCCGAAGAGAGATGTTTTATGTGAAGAGGGATCAACTCCTTCTGCTCAAGATGCGTGAACAACCTGTCAGGTGAGTGCACGATCCTCATCGCAGGTGATATACTTTCGATTGTGAACTTGTCGATATCGGGCAGATCTTTGTCTCCCTCAAGAAGCATAACATTCTCATACAGAGTAAACGCTTCTGAAACCCCGATCCACTCTTCAAGTTCGATTCGAACATTCTGTGGCAGTTCCTGGCCGCTTATGTTCTCCAGGAGCTTGATCACATCAAGGTCTTCTCTTTGGCTCAATTGGGTCAGGACTTTCTTTCTTTGAAGTTTTAAGATGTTGGTTCTATCCTTTGCTACAACATCTGCAAGTTTTGCCAGTTGCGCAAGAGTCCGGACCGGATATAATTCAGATTCCACGTGCACCTCGAAATTCGGTTGCACGGTTACTCTGGGTTCTATGATTTCACCGCTCATCACGTGCAAGAACTTATCATTGACCCGGAACGCCAGAAGCTGACCCATCTCGGGCAGGCTACCCTTATACTCAGTCCTGGAATAGGCAACATCGATATAACCTAAAATAAGTGGTAATCCTTCAAGGAATCGTTCCACATAGCGACCTTCCACCCGCAGAAACGCATCCACATCACGCTCTGAAATCTGTGTCCCCCGACCCCACTTCTCCTTTTCTTCCCGAAAATTGCCATATCGACCGTCCTTTGCATCATGTTCATATTCGTACTTGGGTTTCTGCGGGATAAGAAAGAATGGATGATGCTCTTTCAGGTATTGGATCAATGAGGAGGTAGTGTACCAGACACCAGCTTTACAGGTTTGCAGGATCTCAATAAGAAATCGCCTTGGTTTGGCAAAATCCAATCCCGGCATAATACCAGTCGCTGACCCCCATGTCGAGAAACCGGATAGTCTGCCCAGCACACCTGTAACATAAAACTCATTTTTACCATCAATATAATTTTTGTGACTATTCAGATACCCCCGTTATCTAATAAACCATTCAATGAAAACAAAATGTTCAAAATCCACATCTGCGCAATTAATTATCGAAAAATCAATATACATGGACATCATTATTAGATTAT
>Ga0074199_1002579_pt1 | contig 10491 bp, 8 predicted proteins | sample EPASupsiteSAE347_FD_64528 | JGI IMG/M metagenome (GOLD analysis project Ga0074199, IMG submission 64528) | Bioremediated contaminated groundwater from EPA Superfund site, New Mexico - Sample SAE3-47 | ecosystem: Environmental > Aquatic > Deep subsurface > Groundwater > Contaminated ...
CCTCTCCACTCCTCATCCCACATATTGCCGATGAGGAATTTGCCGGATATGCTCCCTGACATGATCGTACTGTTAAGGATAAGTCCGTTCCTTAATGCATTTGTTCCTTCAAGGTTCACAGTACCGTCATCAGTAATAGATGCGATCCTCCATGTACGTCCTGTATAATCTGTGAAAGTGTCTCCAGCAGATGCATTGAATACCTGCGTTGTTACATTGTTCGAGAGATTGTAGTACTGTGTTTCGCCCGTGGTATTCCTGTACTCTATATAGACGGTCCTGCGGAAAGTATCCACTACGACCATTGCGAACAGCGGGTTCTGGCTTATATTCCATTGATCAAATATTTGATTGTCACCACTGCTCTGGAGGATCTTTACGGCATCATTCGGATCATTATCAACGATCATCCCGCTTACTTTACCTGCCGTCACATTTCCCAGGCTTTGGTTGGTAAATTTGCTCTTTACAGATGTCACGTCAGTTGTTGCATTAAAGGATGTTTTATTTGTGTAGTAGGTCCCGGCATTTACACTGATAAAGTTCAGTTCCGGCATATACACCCCTGCCAGAGCCATGCGGAACCAGAAATCGGTATACACTTCATTGTTCTCGCTATCTGTGACCTTCAGTTTCATGACATATCCGCCCTGTGCCCAGCCGGATGTGTTGACAGAGATATTGATCCTGTTATCGCTGACTTTTTCTGTTGTGGTAATGGATACCATCTGGCTCTTGCTGCGGTATGAAGTCATGTACATGCCTTCCTGCATGACCTTTTCAACCGTTACATTCGTAATGTTGATCGATTCTGATGACCCGCCCCTCATGTCCCGGGATGCGACGACCGTGGCGTTCAGGAAACCGGTCGTGGAGAATTCATTTACATTGTTCGTATCCACCCATGCGACAAATGATGTCAGGCGGACCCACGCACGCCCGACCTCGGTGGAATTACCGTCGGTTGCTTCAAATATGAATTCAAAGTTCCCGCCTTTATCGATGCCCCCGCTGTAGTTATAATAGCCGGTTCCATTTATATAACCAGCATCCGTGTTGGGCTCAGCATACACTGTCGGCGGTGCCATCATTCCCCAGTCGCCCATTGAAATGATCTTATTTAAGGACACACTGACATTCTTTGAATTGAAGCTGCTGTCAAATGCGTTCAACGTGAAATTTATCGGTCTGCCAACTCCATTATCAAATGAAGTGGTATAGGCAAAAAAGATGAAATTGCTGACCTCGAACCATCCGTTGCCATAATCAGTGACACCATCTTGCGTGGTCATCTTGATCCTGACCGTATAGAATCCTGATTTTAGATTCCCGTTCGTATTGAGGATTGTCAATGTGGCTTCACCATTTGAATTTGTCGTAGTGGATTGAGAAGAATTGACACCATAGGGTATATTCTCTCCAGTCATACCGTATTTCAAGGAGGAGACTTCTATTGTAGCGCTTGAAACGTTGTTCCCGCTGACATCCTTCACTCTTACATTAAGAGATATATTCTCGCCAGAGCTAAATGTCTTGAACATACCTGTGCTTGAATCAAATGCCGGCTTTACAAATATTTCATAGGATTTTTCATCAAACCAGCCATCACCGATCACCTTCTTTGGAGAACCACCTATTGTTGCGTTTACCCAGAACTTGACATTATGGAAACCCAGATAAGAATCGTTGGCAGTGAACTTCAGTACTTTAATGGTCTCAGCATTGCCGGGACCATACTGAACCTGGATCTGCTCAAGTGTTACATCAAGCATATCCCCGGTGACAATATCGTTTGCACCTTCACTCCATACCTCGATAAGACCTGCTTCATGGATATTCTCGGCAGTTAATCTCTCACCTGTTGATGCGTTAAAAGCCAGTATATTCAATCTCACATAACCGCCCGGCGCCACTTTCGGATTGAACCAGCCGTTCTTGTTAACAGGCTCACCGTGAACGAACATGTCCTGCACCGAGATCGTGGTGCTGGCTTTCACCCAGCCTGAGATATTTGCCTGGACATTTACATTGTAAATGCCATTTGTCGAAGGAGCTGTGAAATTGATGACGGTGAAATTATTCCCCAGTTCCATCTTTATTTCCGCCTGAACATCAGGAGGCACACCCACATAAGAAAAGAAAGTAGTCTGGTTCATAACGTTCCAGGAAGGCGTAATATCTGTTCCATTACTGCCTGTGATATTCACCCTAAAGTTGCCGGTATTGATAGCGATCATATCCTCAATATTGATTTTATCTCCGCCTGACAGGTTTGTCCCGGCAAGTATCATGAAGGCTTCCATACCTGGTGCAAAACCATCGCTATCCTGCCTTTCTTTTGAAACAGGTTTCAAGAAAAGGTTATAGGACTTTATGTTGTAACTTGTAAAAGCTTTTTGTGTCTGTGAATTATTGACAGAGGTAAATTCCACATTGTATGTAGTTTCTTCTTCTGTTGAAGGGATAACATATGAGTATGTATAGGCACTGATATTGCTATCATATGTGAGGCTCTTTGAAAGCATGAATGAAGTGTTCGTCTGACTTCGGATAGTCGCTGTCACTGTTGCTGTCGTCACAGGTAACCCGGTCGATACATCTTTGAGATATAAGGCGCCCTTTAGCGTTTCCTCCCGTGCAAAAGTATGCTTTGGTTTATTTTCATCAGAGAGAATATCAGAAAATATCGTATTTGTATTTACTGCGAATGATAAATGTCCAATGTTGCCTGCTATTAAATGATAGATTCCAGATACAGTCTGTATAGTTATGGAGGTGGTATTAATACCGTTTGAACTCGTACTGAGTGTTGTATTGCTGACAGCAGTACCGTCGTCCATGAGATATTCCATTAGAATATCTTGGCTAAGAGGATAGTCTGTTGAATTTAACACCAGGAATGTAACATTTCTGGTTTCGCCACCCGTAAAAACAGGAGCTACCGGTCGGGCAAGCACTATCTGGGTATCGTTATGGATATCCATTATCGTGTATGTGGTCGCATTCAATTTGACTTTTGACCCCTCGACAAGATTTCCCACTACACTAATACCTGAATTGTCTGATGACAGGTTCATATCATCGTCATCATCCATATAAGCCACGTCGTCGTTCGAAACAAGGAAATAGTACGTCCTGCCGTCGAAATTTAAGCTGCCTCCGGTTTTACCCGTGCTGAGCGTACCATTTATGCTATGACTGCTTGATAGTGGAACTACAAGTACGGAGCCCTGTGAGAAGAATGTTTTGATGGTTTTTGGATCAGCAGCTCCCAATACGGTCATATTAAGGTATTGGGAATTAACTGCTGATTCCACATCTGTAGCTGCAACTGAATAATCTCCCGATGAACCGGGCGCTTCTATGCTCGTGGAAAATATACCAGACGATGCATATATCAGTTTATATCCTATTCTATTTGCTGATCCTGTGAACTCGTTCCCTCGTTCCCATATTGTGATCTCAACAGCGCCTGATTCATTGCCATCAAGGATCGCTCCTGAGATGCTTATTGACTCATTTGCAATATAATACTTTGAATTAATATTGAACTTCTGTATTGATGTTGCCATTGCTAATGGACTCATGAAAATGAAAACGATAACAGCGATCAAAACAAGTGGAAATATATTCCTTGCTCTAACATTTAACTTCGATAAACTGATATTCCTCATATTCTCAGAACTCCTTGATAGGAGGTTTTATTTATTCACTCAAATCTATAAATAGTTTATCATTACCATAATGATGATGATATATCTCTTTCTATCAAATTCTGCAAATCGCCCTCTTTTACAAAACGATATGCAGTGGTCCAATGTAATTAATTCCCCTAATTGCCCCATGGGAAAAATCCAGTAATTATCGCTCACTTATGCGGTTCCTGATGGAAAAATAATATGCATCCATCGAGCCCATCCAATAATTCCAACATCTGATACGACTGGAGCACATAAATAAGATGCAGAGACGCTGAGGAACAAAAGCCACTCCTTACATTCCATCTCTGTGTTCTCTGTGTCTCTGTGGCTTCTGAAATAATTTGCCACAGAGATATGGAGGTCTTTTTCATCGATTTTCTCAAAATCGCTACGGGCTCGCTGGGATTTGAACCCAGGTCACAGGCTCCGGAGGCCCGTGTACTATCCGGACTATACTACGAGCCCGCTAAATAGACCATTCCTGATACGACAGCCCCCGATATGGTGGCGAACAGGTTGACCCCGTTATTTGAGAGGTAGCCTCTCTGCTGGAACGTCGCACCGAGTACACTATCGATGTTCGTACCAATAAATCCTCCTGCTATTACAGCAACTGCAATGCCGTAGGTATTCTCAATGCCAGGTATTAACAGGATAGCAAGGAGCGCGATCACAGAAGCACCGAAAATAGATGCCCCCTCACCCAGACTTGAGACAGCCCCATCTGTACCGGCCCGCGCTTTCTTGAGCGTGGTGATCATCCGGGGCTCACCCTGATAGGTCTGCCCTATCTCACTTGCGAGGGTGTCGCCGCACGCAGTGGCTATCGAGCCGAGATAAGCAGCCAGGAGAAGCATATCATGGGAGGGGAAAAATATCCTGTATGCCACAGCCAGGGCGAGAGCAGCCAGCGAATTGCTGAAAACATTCTTGTAGCCCCGCATCCCGCCTTTCTTCTCCGCTATACCGTGCGCGAGCTTGTAATTGTATTTGTACCTGGTGAACAGGCTTCCAAGAAAAAAGAATGCCAGGAGAATGAAGAACCAGAAGATATTGCTCGATATGATTATGACAACACCGAGCAATGTCGCGCTCAGCATGGCAGAGATATCTGCTATGCGCGCCCGGTATGCAAGGTATCCGAGTATGAAGGCAAAAGCGAGGATCATAAGGAGATACCCTGTATCCACATTGTAGCTGAAGCCGGATGTATAGAAAAGCCACATCGCCATAGCCGAACCCAGCGGGACGGTGATATTATCATCTGTCACTGTTACGGATTCAAGGAATGCACCGGTGATGGCACCGATCACGGCAAGGAAAAAGAGCATGCCGTAAGGCACAGGATAAACGGCATGGTCTGCCCATACCAGTATCCATGCTCCAGTAAGAAAAGCGTAGATACTCCCTGAGACCAGGAATGCAATGCTTGATTTTGCGGAGTATACCTTGGTATCGTTATGCAGCCTGCTGTTTTTCGCTTTATAGTGTATGTTTATAATATCCGCAACCCCATCACCGAACGTCGTTATAGCAAAAGCCCCGCCTATTATGAACAGCGGGAACCTGCCAGGTCCCAGTACCAGGCTTATGAATAAGAGGATAGCGGTAATAATGAAAAGCTGGGCTAGACCCACGAGTTTCCCTGCTTTGATATCGTAATCCCTGGCAAGTATGCCGAAAACGGGTGAGGCAGGAGTGAGTCTTAAAAAAACCAGCGACATGCCGAGGAACCCCAGCAGCAGATAGGATATATCGAAAAAGGGAAAGAGAAGTCCCAGCAACCCGATAATAATATAGATGCCCTGCGTCTTATATTCCTGTACCAGCTTCATCTAGCTCAGAATCAATGCTAATAAGCAAATACTTTATCCTTCCATTCCAATAAGGGATCATGGTACTTTCAAGAATGTATGAGTGGAAACTCAAAAATGCAGTAAAGAGCCAGGAAGTACCTGAAAACATAGTTCTTGCGCTCGCGGAAAGCGATCTTCTTGCTGATACTGATTTTAATAAACTCAGGTCTTTTGCTGCCTGGTGCAAGGAGACAGGGATAAGCTCGGTGATCATATACATCAGCATAATCGAGGTCAATACCGGGCTGAGTAAAAAGATATGCGCAAAGCTGGCTGAGGAAATACCGCCGATGCTCTATGAGATAACCCGGAACATCAATGTGATAACCCGGTGGGACAGGGAAATAAAAAAATACGGGGATGAGGGCATGAAGCTTGAGCTCTCACTGGGCTATAGCGGGAAATATGAACTGACGCGGGCGATTAAAGAAATAATGAAAAAGGTCGAGGAGAAAAGGCTTCTGCCAGAGGATATCAATGAAGAAGTGATCGAATCCCATTTATTGTTCAAATCCGAGCCCGACCTTGTGATCCGCGGCGGCGGCAAGAGATTGATGGACTTCCTCATCTGGCAGGCGGTCTATTCAGAGCTTTACTTTACGGACGTGAACTGGCTTGATTTCAGGAAAGTGGATTTCTTAAGGGCGATACGGGATTTCCAGAAGCGGAAGAGAAGGTTCGGGAAGTAGCTGGGAGCCGCGGTTTTTAAAGCCTGTTGTATTTCTATAGTAGCAGGCTTTTCAAAACTATGTGGTTTGTAATGACAAGGTTTTATGAAAACTTCCGAAATGCTCGTACCCCCGCGCTTTCAGTTCCTCTATTCTGCCGCCCCTCTCAATAAATATCCCCTCATCAATGACCTCTCCGATGACCGTTAAAGAACAGGCTCTCCTCGCCGCCGGAAGCTTCTCCGGCGCCACCGTGAACAGAAGCTCAAAATCCCCGCCAGCAAATACGGCCGCCTCAAGCAGCTCCTCTTTTTTAAGCCCCTTTACATAAGGCACGACAGGCAGTTCGTCCTCGTATATCCTGAAACCCACGCCCCCTGCCCTGCTCATATCGTGAAGCGAGAGAGCGAGCCCGTCGCTTATGTCCATCATGGCAGTAACAGAGCGGGATCCGGCAAGCGCCATGCCCTCATATATGCGCGGCACAGGCTCGAACAGGGCGTTTAATACTTCCCGGCTTACCGGTATCTTCCTGTCCAGGGCAAGGAGGGCTGCACCCGCCCCCCCAAGGCTGCCTGTAACGCATACCACATCTCCTGCTCTTGCCCCGCTCCTGCGGATGAGAAGCTCCTTTTTCACGGTGCCAAGAGCAGTGCCAGCCATTGTAAGCTCATCGTGGGAATCCGTATCCCCGCCGACAACCCGCGTGCCGTACACCGTGGCGCACCTGTCCATTCCTCTTACCACGTCCTCAACAAACTCAACTTCAGTATCGGGCGGTATGCCCATAGCCATTACGATGCCGAGGGGTCTTGCACCCTTGGAAGCAAGATCGCTCAGGCTCACAGCCACAGACATCCATCCTATCTGCTCACCCGTCATCTGAGGTGGAAAATCAGTTTTCCTGTGCAGCATATCGGTGGTTATGAGGATATAATCCTCCCCGCCTGCATCAAGAACAGCGCAGTCATCCTCGCCCGCTCCTGCAACTACGTTATCCGCTCTTGTGAGCAGCCCTGCGATGCGGGCTACAAGCGCACGTTCGCCAAGTTCGCTTACTTTCATGAACAGTTATTAGTCTCTTCTCTAAAAAATTTTTCCCTGCACCATGTTTATAAATGATGAAGAATCAGTAAATACGATGAACGCCGTACCGGGAGACGAAGAACTGCCGCTGACCGAACATATTAAAGAACTGCGGTCAAGAATGATTACCATAGCAGTACCGATCGCCATTATTACGTTTATAGCGTTCTGGTTCTCAGGCGAACTGCTGGCGATATGGAAACAGACGGTCCCTGTGCCCATGTCGCTATATTCGCCCCTGGAATCTATCAGTACGAAGCTGACCCTCTCCCTGGTAATTTCCCTTTTTCTCGGCATACCGCTTATGGTATACGAGGCTTTCATGTTCGTAGGAAAGGGTCTTTATGCTAATGAGAGATTGTTTTTCATCAAGGTCGTACCCCTGTCTTTCATGTTGTTTTTTACAGGGGCAGCACTTGCTTATTTTGTGGTCATGCCGCTCGTATTTAAACAGGCTCTCATTTATTCCGGGGACGTAGCGGTTCCCCAGGTCTCTGTTATACGTACGTTCTATACAACGATAACGCTCGTCGTCGGTTTCGGGATCGTTTTCCAGTTCCCCCTCCTTCTGATAGGCGCAATGAAGATGGGGATCCTGAAGCCTGAATCGCTGAGAGGACAGAGGATGATAATATACGGCGCTCTCCTTGCACTGGCATTTTTCGTATCCCCGGGCCCTGAGGCCGTCTCACAACTGATAGTGGCTGCCGCACTTGTAGTATTATTTGAGTTCAGCCTTATAATAGCCAGAATCTTTTGAGAAGGCATAAACTATATATACCATGTTCGCAATTATACGAACTAATAGTGGGCAGATAAACTTTTTTTACACCACCATAATCCCCACCTGCCCACTATCCTCCTTTAGAATTTCCAGATGAAGTTAAGGTTACGCTATCCCTGTCCCGGCACACAGTCAAAAGATGTTTAATGATTGGCAGCTGCATATTGGTGAAGTTAACTGAAATCGAATGGCAGAGAATGGATTTGCATTTAAACTTATCATTATCATCATCACAATTATAATTTATTTCTCCAATAGAAATAAAGGGGTTGAATAATAAAATTGAAAATAAATAGCAATGAGCCCCTTCATATGAATGTATATGAATACAGCCAGATATTTATAGAAGAAACCCCTCTCTAAATAAAGACCGCTATGCAACTCAAGTGGCTTGGGCATTCGTGTTTTGAACTCGCGGAGACAAAGAAGGTGCTGATCGACCCGTATATTTCGCAGTACCATGCGGGAGATACTGCCCTTTTTGGGGACATGAGGCTTATCGGAGAGCTCTACAGACCTGAAGTAGCCCTCCTGCCTATAGGAGGCAGGTATACAATGGGCATAAGGGAAGCTGCCATAGAACAATCACCTGAGAAATTCTCCGAACTTGTATCATCCCTCTGCTCAAGCGAGGTTGTGATCCTCAAGCCCGGGGAGAGCTTCGAATTAAGATGAGCAGTCGGTTGATGTGACCAGTACAGGGCACGATGTGAGCTGAACGACATCCTCAGCTACACTGGAATGAAGGAACCTGTAGATCTTTTTGTACTTGCAGTGTCCCATGACAATGATATCATAACCATTGGAGGCTTCTGCAATTGTTTTTGCCACCTCCTCAAGGCTTCCGGCAGTAAGCATGGAATGTGTGGCTTCTATTCCTTTGCTCCTGCATTTATTCACGAATTCTTCCATCATCCCGCCTGTAAGATTATCTTCCATACCCTCTATATTTACAGTAAGGATATGCACTTCTGCATCAAGTTGAGCGGCCAGATCGCAGGCGACCTCTATAGCTTTCTCTGATCCCCTCGTTGCCTTGACCGGGACAAGAACTCTTTTGAACATGATGTTTTATAATTAAAGTCTTAATATATATAATTATCTTATTGTTAATCTCGGTCTTTATTTCATCATTACCATCATCTCATTTGCGCCCTTCATGAATTCATAACCGACCTTCTTTATTGATATCTGGAACGGCTCAAAATCCTTATCGTCCATCAGGGGCTTAACCAGCGACGATCTCTTCCCCTTCAGGTTTACTATAGGGAATATGCGGATCTCTTTTGATGTTATCCTGAGAAGCTCAAGCACAGTCCTCCTGTGGAAATCGTAATCAAGGCGGTCCTCGTACAGGAATAAAAAATGCGACACCAGAGAGATATTGAACTGGTCATGCGTAAAATCCGCAGCAGGATAATCGACTGGAACATATCTTCCCTTGCCATGCTTTTTAAAATACTGGATAAATGATCTATACGCCTTTTCCCTCTGTGCTTTAAGGGATTGTATATCTTTAAAATAATCCCAGACATATAAATCTGTGACACCTGGCAACTGTTTTATTACTGCATCAAGATCAGAGGCGCATTTTTGTTCGATCTCAGAGGGCGCGGAAGTGTATATTTTATCCGAGGCAGTTACATTGTACCCTTTTCCATTTGCTTCGGCACAGAACGAGCTTACCCCGGAGGCGACGTCCAGGATTGTTTCGCTTTTTAATAAATCATTATCAAGAGCAAACATCCTACAATATTCATCGAATGTTCGTCCAATCAGAACTATATTCTTAAGATTCAGTTGCTTATCCATTTTCCATTTAATAGTTCGTTTTAAATTGTATCAATTTTATATTTCTACCTGATCAGATTTATTTCGGTTACAATCAAAGCAGGTCAAACGAATATTATGCTCTTCTGAGCTTCCACCTTTTGAGAGGGGAATAATATGATCAAATTCTACCTCGTTATCGAGAAGATGCTTGCCACAGACTTGACAAGTATAATTATCGCGACGAACTACCCGCATTTTAACTTGAAAAGGGATATATCTTCCACGACGACGAGGCTCGGCAGTTTCTGTAAAATCTTCTGCAATGAAAATTACAGGGCAAATATGGCCGAATACTGTGCATTCCGTCTCGTTGATTTCTTCGGGAATTCTATCTGGATATTCTTCAGGGTTGAATTCATCAATCTCAGCTTGGAACAGTGTATAGAGGGTTTCATCTAATGGTTTTCCGCTTCCTGTAATCCCAGTTCTCAAACATTCCTTTAGACATGTTATTTAAGATTTTCTACAGCCAATTTAATAAAAATCAAAAGCATCAGCTATGAGGATTGCCCCCCGCCCTAAAGGGAGCACGCAAAAGCGAATGTGCGCCTACCCGCAGGAAT
>Ga0074199_1002580_pt1 | contig 10490 bp, 7 predicted proteins | sample EPASupsiteSAE347_FD_64528 | JGI IMG/M metagenome (GOLD analysis project Ga0074199, IMG submission 64528) | Bioremediated contaminated groundwater from EPA Superfund site, New Mexico - Sample SAE3-47 | ecosystem: Environmental > Aquatic > Deep subsurface > Groundwater > Contaminated ...
TCTCAATGATCTTTTTGCAAAAATCAAGGCCAAAAGCGATGGCATAATCAAACCGGCCGCATAATCAAAAATACGTTAGTGAATTTATGAACCAGAGTACTTAGCTTCCTTATGTTGAAATCGCCCTTGATCCTGATCGGTTTATGCGCGGGATCATAATTCCAGATCGCGACGACGCTGCCCGCGTCTTTCTTGAACTGATAGCATAAAATTTTTCCGCCGATCTTTATTTCGCGCTCGAATTTGGCGTTAGCCAGGCTGTTGACCATGTGGTTATATGTCACAAATGCCGACTTTGGCGAGGATGCGGCATAATTCAACAGGGCCATGGTGTTGGCGTTCACAATATTGCCCACCTGGTCCAAGGGATATGTCAGAAAGCGTTTCCCCCCTTTGGCCTGGGTAATCAGGTTCATGCGCACAATATTTTCAGCCTGCGCCAATTCCGAGACAAGCCTGTCGTCCGTGACAAGTTTGCCGTCAGTGATGCCTCCTTTTCCATATAACAGGTCGCTATAACGCTTGTCCAGCCCTTCCCAGCCCACTTCGACGACCCAGATGTCCTTCTCCACGCCGTCGTTATATTGTCTTATTTTCTCCTGTAACTTGTCCAGCATGCCGCCGAAATTGACGCTTTCCGGACTTTCCGGATGGCAATAACAATCCAGGCCCACGGCATCCACATAATCCAGCGATCCAAGTTTGAAATGCGGTTCCATCTGGGCAATGAGGCTCCAGCCGCGGTCGCAATAATCCTCTCCAAAACCAATGATGAATGCCGTCGGATCGGCCGCCCGGATCGCCTCCGAGGCGGCTTCCACAAATTTAATGTACATGGCCGCCCGCTCATCCAAACGCCGGCCATACATGAACTCGGCCCAGATCAGCCAATATTTGACTCTGTCCTTATACCGTCGCACCGTTTCATAAGTATATTCATACCATTCCTGAATCACACGATCCGTGACTTCCTCTGGTTTTTCAGGAACGTTCACATAGGCAGACGAACCGCTTTTCCCCGCCCATGTGGGCACATTGCAGAGATGCGCCACCGGCACAATGCCGTATTTTTCCATAGCCGACAAAATGAGGTCCGCCTTTTTCCACTGCGGATTATTTTCACGCCAGTTTTTCGGCGCCCAAGACCAGTAAAATGGCCCAAAAACCGACCCGTACTTTGCGCCGGATTCCGAACCGAAAAGCCGGTATTGCAAATTAAGATTAAGCCGCGTCTGGCCCAGGGCGGACATTCCGAAAAAAGCATCAGGCCCGAGAGATTTGCTGGAAATCGGCCTGATTATCCCGAAAGACATTTCAGCCGTCTTTTGGGGAATTGATTCTCCCTCCAATTCCGCCAGAATTTTGTAATAACCCGGCGGCAGTTTCAATTTGACCTCGCGGCTGTTCCCTTTTCCCGCAGCCAGCGAAAGCCGTTGTTTATTCCGGCAAACCTCTTTCTTTTCAAAATCAACAACAATATAATTCACATCGCCGTGAACGTCGTTCGTGGTTGCATTGAACATATTAATCGAAAAAAGGGCGGGCCGGCCGGAATGGAAAACATTTCCCATCCGCTCGCAATAAATCCCCAATTCCACCGACTCCGGCAAACGATAATCGGTCAAACCGCCTTTCTCCAACTGCACCGCGTCAATCCATAAACTTCCCTTGCCGGTCTGGGTCAGCGCAAAGGAATACAATCCCCTGGACTCGATCCATTTCCCGCTCCATTGATATTTATACGGAGCTATGTTGTTTATCGGCACAACACAGCGTTGCCAGGTGTTGGATACGGCAAACGACTTTCCATATTGCGGCAAGCTGACCTTAGTGGTTTCGTCACTGCGGGCATAAAAGGAAAGCGTGTATGGTTGGCCATCTTCCACGGGGGTAAGCTGGCTGGTCAGGCTTACCGTGGATGTGCCGTTGTCCGGCCGGAATATTTTCAGGCTGTATTTTCCATGAAACACCGTTTTTTTGTCCAGGCGCCACTCTGTCAATGTGCCATTATAATCGTCGTCGCTGACCTGCCAGTTTTTCAACCCCAATTCAAAGCTGCCGTTGTCCATCACGTTATGGGCGGCAAACGGGCGTTCCTTGAAATATGAATCATGCCTGTCGACAACATACGGGTTTGCGCGCAATGTTTTTGACTCCGGCCTGGTGGAACTGATGCGGATATCGTCAAGGTAAAGCTCCACCCGCTGGCCGTGAAAGGGAAATTTTCCGCGTATCTGCAAATACCAGTTTTCCAGGCAGGCGCCCGGTTTATAACCGGCGTTTTGCAATGCTTCCCTCAAATCCGCCTGAAAAAAAATCCATCCGTTGTCGACCGCCATCATCTCGCGGATGGGCGCGTTGCCTTGCACAAGCTTGCCGGCCTGGTTCGCGCCGACCGCGCTCCATCCCAGGGCCGCCTCAACGTCGGCCGGAACATTTTTGGGATACAGATACCCTGAAAGGTAGACCGGCTTATCCAGGGGGATGTTGATCTTCGGCCCCCGCCAGTAATTATAGATATATTCCTGCCTGTTTGTCGACGGCCGGCCGGGCAGCGTCAGATCCAATTTAAAGGAACGTTCGCCGCCGTAAACCATCTCGCCGTCGGCATTCGAAACGATCCCCTTAAAATGTATCTCCATGTATTTTTGGTTCCGCGCTTCCTCCGCGGAACCATAAAACGCCGGATCCCCGCAACACCAGAAACTAACATTATCCCTGCCCTCAAAATCCTCGACATAATAATCTTCCGCCGACAACAATGAAGACGTCAGCCAGAGCAGCAACGCCGCAGTCGCCGCAACATATGCCATCTTGTTCATGGAAAGCCCTTATTTCATGACAATCACGGAAGCGGAACGGTGTTTTGGAACCATCAATTCCACATAACCGCCGGCCTTTTTTTCGAAATCAAGCTCCATTTCACCGCGGTAATCGGCCGAAATCAATTTGACGCCGGTTATTTTGCCGGGCAGACGCGCCGTTACCTTTACGTTCTCGGCAAATGTTTCGCCCGACAAGGCTGATTTTCCTTCGCTGACAATGGCGACCACGTATTCGCCCCGGCCGTTTTTAAAAATGTTACCGTCCAGACCGGCGGGCAGTTTCAACGCATGGGCGGTCAAAACCCATCTTTTCCCCTTCAAGCGCTCGAAAAGCGGAAGATATTTTTCGAATAGAAGCGTCATTTTCCCGGTCGGCGGAGAATACTTCTTCCTCTGGTAGAGCACGTCAACCTGCTCCCCAGAAACCGGCGGCAGGGTGCCGTATTTCAGACAGGACTGAAACACTTTTTCCATGGGAGCCGGATCTGATATCCAGCCCAGATAAATTTGAGGACGGACCGAGGAGAGGAAAGACATCCATGCCAGTCCTCCGCCTTCGGCCATATTGCCGTCAACGCCCCTGCCCGCATCAATGAATCCCAGGCCGTTCACCCACATGAATTTTCCGGCAGCGTGGATGATTTTTGAGATTTTCTTCATGATCCTTTTATGGGCATGCCTGATCATGTAACAACGTTTGCCCATGCGCATCGAAACGCCGTCGTCACGGGAAAAATCGAACTCGCGGTGGGAATACACGTCTATAAAGAAACCTGCCGCTTGGGGATATGTCTTTATCATCTTTTTTATCTGGCTCAGCAGATATTTTCCCCAGGGAAGGTCCGGATCCGGATTCATTATGCAGGTAAGCGGCCAGCAGGAAAGCGGATTACCGGAATAATCTTTTACGATGCTTTCCGGAAATTCCTTTTCGGCCAATTCCGTATCGCAGTCAAAGATCTGAAAATACATCACGCCGGCCACGCCCTCCTCCTTCAACATGCGCAGGTAATCCTTGATCATTCCCTTGCTTACTTTGCGCGGCTTGCCCCGGTCGCCGACCGCGCCGTAATTGATCCACTCCTCCTTCTCCGGCAGATATTCGCCATAGCGCGGGAAATGATGATGAACCTCGGTCCAGGCCAGCCCCTCTTTTTCCCTCCGTTTCCGGATCGATTCCCGGGAATCAAAGAGTCCCATCAACATGCTTCCCTCGCAATCGAAAACTTTTTTATTTACCGGCTCGAAATATCCGGGATATTTTTTCAGCATCCAGCCCAGGGCCGGACGCCAATCGCCCTCATGCGGGACAATAAAAACGCTTCCGGTTATGCCGCAATCAGGACCGAGCCGGAGATGGCGGTTGGTTATTGTGATGCGGCCGGACTGTTTTTCAAAATCGACCGTGAGCCTCGGTATAACCGCGTCAAACGGCGCCAACACGCTGATCCCATAATCCCGCGCCCCATCATACGCGGTAAAGGAAGGCGTTCCGATCTCTAATTCCGTCGAGGAAACCGGTTCCGGTTCGTTCTTCTGATAGTAATTGTAATAATACCGTCCGGCTATTTCCTTGAATGAAAAATGGGCCTGGTCGTGCGGCATGAAAAATTGAAATTCCGGCCTGCACCAGGGGAATGAAAATCCCACATGGATCTCCCTGTCCCTGCCGTCTCCGGCAAGAACGGCATTCCACTTCAGGGCATCGCCGGCGATCGCGTAACTCACGGTTACTTTGAATGGAGCCCTGTCATAACCCAGTTCAAGGCACAAACTGTTTTTCGCGCGCCTGATTTTTGATACGACAGCCTTTTCAGCAAGCGCATCATATGTTTTCCCGGCCGTCCGGTCTTCGATGAACAGATTGCACAGCCCGCCCTGAAATAATTCCAGGCCTTTATCCTTCAAAAAAAACGCTTCCGGCAAACCGTTCGTTCTGCCGATCGCTATCTCGATATTTTTACCCGCGATTTTCCAGCAATCTTGCATCGCTTTCTCCTATTCATTATTCCCGCCTAATTCCAGGTCGGCAAAACAACCGGGGTTTTTCCCGCCCGCCACGCCGCCGGTCAATTCAAGCCAGCCCTTGAGTTTTTCTCCGTCGCTGTCGTTGACCACAAAACTGAAGCCGGAAATTTCCCCGGCTCGCGGCAAAAGCCAGGGAGAAAGTTCCGAAAAAGGGATGCCTGCTTCATAACAGGTTTTGTTGTCTTTCCGCGTTACGGCCAACTTGACGTTTCTTTTTATCCCTCTCTGATTCAGGGGATAATTTTTGAAGACCTGCGGGCCTTTATCGGTCAGACCGAAAATAAATTCACAGTCATTTTCATGCCTGGGATAACCCGCGGGAGCGTCGTTCAACAGGTCAAAGTCCACCTGGATCGAATCGCCCTGCCACATGTCCGCCCCGGAATATTTCTGGGAAAATTTATCGTCGGTAACTTCAATTGCCATATACAGATTCTTTTTGTCATAGCCCAGCCAATATTTGACCGAAAGATCATCCGCCCCCTGCCGTTTGCCCTGGCTCGCCCTGAAATTCTGCAAGCCATGAGGAGCCATGGCGCGCCACTCCTCCAGATCGCCGTCAAGCACGGGTTGAAAGTTCAGAAATGGACAGATAATACGCGCGGGACTTACATCCCTCACAATAACCTGGGTATTCCCGTTATATTCCACTTCAGTTGAGCCAGTTTCAAAACTCGCTTCAGACCCACCCCGGCTTACGCCACCCCTCCCAAGGAGGGGATCATAACCGGTTGCTGCCGAAGCAGTAAGTTCCCCTCCTTGGGAGGGGTGCCCAACGGGCGGGGTGGGCTTCAGAGCGAGTTCTGAAATCACCTCAGCTTTCACCCGATAGTATTCCCTGCCGGGCGCCGGCTTTAGCTCCGCCAAAGGAAAGATGAATTTTTCCTTTTGACCTGGAATAAGTTGCGTGAAGGCAATGTCCGTTTTCTCCAGTCTGCCCAATTCCGGCGGTATGGATAGGGATATTTTGCCTCCCTTGAGCGTGATATTTGCCTTGTTATCCAGCCCGACGGCTATTTTTTTCTGTTCCTTGTCAAAAGAAATTTTCACACCCAAATCCTCCAGGCCGCTGATTTGCATCGTCTTGAGGGCCTTTCTGATCAGGCGGGAAGCCTTGCCGCCCTTTGCCTTAAGATAAACAGGTCTGCCGGTAAGATTTAAAACGCTCTCGTCGCCCTTGCCCAAATCCAAAGGATTGCCCATCATGTCGTTCGCCTCCAGCCGTTCCGGGGAAACGGCCAGCCGCGCTTTCGCCTCTCTATTGTCCGGGTCGCTGTTATAAACAATAAACAAGCCGGTCTTATCCCTTGTGTTCTCAAACTGATAACATTTTATGACTTTGGCCGGATCAAGTTCCCGGACAAAGGTTGTCCCTCTGATCTGCGAGACCATGGCGTTATAGGCAAGAAGCGCCGGTTTCGGAGAGGCGCCGTCGATGTTATCAAGAAGTCCCAAATAATATGCTCCCCCAAGGCCGCCGCCGTTCAGATTAAAAGTGACGAATCTTTTTATTCCCCTGCTCAGGCTGATGATATTCTGCCGGACAATATTCTCAGCCTGGCTGAGTTCCGTGGCTGTCCATACCGGATTTCTCGGAGTATCGTAGGGAACATCGCGATAAATGAAGTCGTGTCCCTGGCAACCGCATTCCGTGATCCAGACAGGTTTTTCCCCGCCGTATTTCCTCATCAACACCCGAAGCTCATCCAGCTTTTCGGCAAAGCCGGCCGCCTCCGGGTTGGGATAATCGAAGCAGTAACAATCAAGGGCAACAATGTCAAAATAGGGATAACCGCCCGCTTCAAAAAGCCACTGATGGGCTTTCACTATCAGTTCGCTGTTATAAGGGGCCGAGCTTATAATTTTGCACGCGGGATCCGCATTCTTGGCGGCCTCATAGGCGGCTTTGCTTAAAAGAACATATGTTTTGGCCGAGTCCGGTTTTTCGACGAATTCTCCGCCGATCCACCAGCATTTTACATCTTCCTTGTATTTGCTTACCGTGTTATAGACAAAATCAGTCCATGTCTTGACTTTTTCATCCGTCCAGGTTTCCGGCTTTTCATAATCCGGCACAGCGGTTGTGTCCACGGTCAAAATCATATCCATGTCATGTTTCCTCGCGTATTTTATCACTTCCCTGGTCGATTTCTCCGCGATCCACGGTTTGGGATAGCGCTCGGAATACCAGTTGCTGTGCCTGGCCCCCAGAACCTCATGCAGATAGGAGCCGTAATCCAGATTGTCTTCCGCAAATCCGTGCATGGGACCGATGGCGAAGAAATCGTCGTCAGGCACGCCCTTGTTGGAAAGAGGATTGAATACGCCGAAAGCGATTTCCTCCTTCACTTTACAGTCATCAGCCAGTTCAAAAATGCCCTTGAAATAACCCTTTTGATTCAGGTTCAGCGAAAGCGTTTTTTGTCCGTACTCATTGCCGTTCAACGAAAAAGGAATTTGCCCCTGCTTAACGACATTATGCAAATAATCATATATTTTATAGGAGACCGTTGTTTCGATATTTTTTTCCGTGCCGTTGGAGAGCGTAACAACAAGGTTTACCGGCTCCCCGGCCCGGTAAAGATTCAACTTTTTATCGGCGGTAACCGCCAATTCCATTGTTTTAGGCGGCTGATATTCACTTGGCATGCTTCCCTCTTCCACTTGAACCGCATCCACCCACACCGTTCCTTTTCCCTTGAAACTGAACCAGAGAATGCAGGCGTCCTTTGAGGCAATTGGAAGCTTGCAGGTCACGTGATATCGTTGCCAGGCGGAAGCAAGCCTGGCGGACATCAGTTCCTTCTTCCACCAGACAGACGACATTGAAAAAGCGACGTCTCCCTCGGCTTTCAAATAAAGAGAAACGGTATAATCCTTTTCAGGCTTGACCGGAAAAAACCTTGGGGAGAGAACGGCAATGCAAGGCGAGGAAGGATTTTCCAGCCGCAAACTTCTCTTGCCGTGCACCGAGGCGGTTTCATCCAGGCCGTACCTGTCCGAACCATTGGTCAATGTGCACACCTTGAACTTTACCAGCCAGTCCTTCAGACCTGCCTCAAAACTGCTGTTCTTTACCAGATTTTTTCCAGGCGGGAGCGGATGTTCCAGAAAGTAATAACTCTCTTTGACGTACCGGCCGTTGACATTGTCAATCAGATTGCTGTTCTCGCCAAAAGAGAGTCCGGCCAAACAAAGGATTATCGCAATGCCCAGCAACCCGGCCCTCGTTTTTCCATGCCTGCCGATCATACATGCCTCCAATAGGTTACCGCATACCAGTCGCCTGATTGCAAATAATGCCGTTAAAACTGAGGAAAAGCAATGGCTTCAGAGATCATTTTTTTGGCTTTGGAGGGCAAAGCCGCCTCAACCCGAGCGATCAGTTCGGCAAGCTCAGTACCTGTAAAACGCGACCTGTTCCGCCGTCGATATAATACCGCATTATTGATGACGGCCAATCAAGAGGGTTAAAAGCCGAATCTGTAGACTGTGCCTTCGTAAATCGCCTCGTAGGCGCCCATGTCCTCCGGCATTAACGCAATCCAATAGTCCACGCATCGAGTTCCCTTGAGGAAGAAAGCGCTTCCTCGGCATCAGATTTATCCGGCATTCCCGTTGCCAAACTTCCAGGCAACGCGTCCGGATAACGGGTTGGAATATAATAGCGATCCAGAAGCAGTAATTTTCGACGTAAATCGTCCGGGATGGCAACCGGCAACAGACCAAGCAAATCACCAAGCTTGTGGGTTTTGGGCGGCAAAACACCCGCAGCAATGATAAGCGACTTCAATGTTTTCTCGGCCGCCTGTTGAGCATGGAAACAAACCTGATTAAACAAAGAACTGTGCATGGCCAGTTCTGCCATTTGTAAATCCTCGCGTGCACAATCAAGCCACTTCTGCGCATCAGGCGGCATAAAGTTCCTTACCCTTTTCAGAAATTTCCTTGCGGACGAAAAGGTTGTTTTTCATCAGATAGCTCCACTCATCCGGCGTATACACAAGGAAATCAACGCCTATCCGGGGTTGCAGAGCCCGTATCAATTCCGCGCTCCTGTCAAGAAACCGCAGCGGAGTATCGCGCACGACCACAATGTCAAGATCAGACCATTCCGCAACTTCATTACCGGCAAATGAACCGAACACGATAATTTTCAATGCCGCAAACTGATTTATCAGAACCGGCAGGAACCGGCTCAATTCGGATTGAAGCTTATGTTGACGTTCAACATCATTCATGCCGTCAACATAACATACCTGCCGTTAAAATCAAATTAAAAACCCCGAATTATATAAAACCCCGAATCTTTAGCGAACAGGCTACGGCAGCCTGTTCGCTAAAGATTCGGGTGGATAAAAGACTTGACCAAACAGATTAGGTAGATAGACTAGTTGTTATGAAAACGATAGAAATAGGCGCGTTTGAGGCCAAAACTCATCTTTCGGCGCTGTTGGAGAAGGTGCGTCATGGCAAGACATTTTTTATTACCAAACGTGGTCAACCGGTGGCGGAGTTGCGTCCGGTTACGCTTCCGGATCGTCGTCCGCGTTTCGCGTGCGACCGCAACCGGGTCACAATCCGCAATGATTTTGAAGCGCCGATTCCAGACCTGAAGGACTACAGCGAATGAGGCTGCTTCTTGATACTCACGCATTCCTTTGGTTTATGACGGGCGATGAACGATTGAGCAGTCGGGCGCGACGCGCCATTGAAGACATTGAGTCGGAACTGTTTCTCAGCGTTGCAAGCGTCTGGGAAATGGCAATCAAAGCCGGTCTTGGCCGTTTGATTCTTCCCGTTCCAGTCGCTGAGTATGTGGCTGAAAAACTTGACAACGGGTTCCGTATCCTGCCGGTGGAGTGGACGCATGCCTCTGCCGTGGAAAAACTGCCCTTCCATCACCGCGATCCTTTCGACCGTCTTTTGGTCGCGCAGGCCATTGCCGAGGATATGCCGATCATCACGTCCGATCCGATCTTTCAAGTCTATAAGGCAAACATCGTCTGGTAATCCTGCCGAGATTAATGGTCCAGCAACCAGCCCTCCGTCAATAATCCCGCATTTTTGACATCAGCGTCGTCATTTTGTCGTTGCAGATCGGTTCGTGTTCTTGCAAGACATGCTGATCACGACCCGCCTGCCTGTTTTTTCCAGGCGCGCCTGATAACGCTCTATCGCGGTGAAGAAAAGTATCGCATGGATAATGTTCTCTGCATTCCCTGCGATCGGTTTTTACGGCAACTCACGCCCGGCGCGCCGATTCCAGCATCCTAACCAGCACAGAGAATCACTGCAAAGTCATGTGTGGTGTCTTTTCCAAAAAAGGTCCATGAGGAAGAAATTTTTTCCTCCTTAATTATTTTCGCGGCGTTAAGATCATAGACCCGCAGGTTCTTTAACTCCGACGACAAATTCTTAAGTTCCAGCTTGAAATCCCCTTTTATCAGATCTCCCCTCTGGCATTTGACCTTGTACCAGTGGCTGGTCTGGTTCTTGAACCATTCCCGTGTCACATAATTGGAGCTGTTGCGCAGATAAATGATCGCCTGATCGCCCTTCCCGGAAATGCAACCGTTTGCCGCATAACAGCCGCCCTCAAGCCGCACAATTCTCCTTGATTCCACTGATTGCGGC
>Ga0074199_1002581_pt1 | contig 10484 bp, 7 predicted proteins | sample EPASupsiteSAE347_FD_64528 | JGI IMG/M metagenome (GOLD analysis project Ga0074199, IMG submission 64528) | Bioremediated contaminated groundwater from EPA Superfund site, New Mexico - Sample SAE3-47 | ecosystem: Environmental > Aquatic > Deep subsurface > Groundwater > Contaminated ...
CAAAGCATCTTGCCGTTGACGGGCGATACCCGCTACCGATGCCGCCCCGATCGAAAAAAATACTTCCGTGATTTCCTATCAAGCATTCGCGACTTTCTTATGGTTGTTTTTCCAGATACCCATCTTCTCCGCTTCTTGAATAAGCTCTTCGCGATGATCGGGATGAGCGATGCCGATCAGCAATTCCGCTCTTTCCCAGGTGCTTTTTCCCTTCAGATTCACCACGCCGAATTCCGTAACGATGTTGCTGACGATGGTCCGGGGAACCGTCACGATGGAACCGGGGCTCAAGGTCGGCGTGATTCTGGATTTTGTCTTGCCGGTTTTTTTATTTGTTTGCGTGGAAGAAAGGCATATAAAGGCATTCCCTCCCTTGGAGTGATAGGCGCCGAAGGTATAGTCGAACTGTCCCCCCGTACCGGAGATATGCCTTATCCCCGACGACTCGGAACAGACCTGGCCGTAAAGATCGACTTCCACGGCGTTATTGATGGCTACCATCTTGTCGTTGGAGGCGATGCGGGCGGGATTGTTTGTGTAATCGACGGAATAGGTGGCGCAGCATGGATTATGATCCATGAAATCATAGAGTTTTTGGCTTCCCAATCCGAACGTGAAGACCATTTTCCCCGGATTGAGCTGCTTCTTCTTGTTGTTGACCCGTCCCGACAGATACATGTCCACAAAGGAATCGACCAGCATCTCCGTGTGTACGCCCAGATCCTTCAAGTCGGACTGCGCAATCATCATTCCCACGGCATTGGGCATGGCTCCGATGCCAAGCTGAATGACCGCGCCGTCCTCGATTTTTTCCATGATCAGGGCGGCGACTTTATTATCGCTCTCAGTGATAGCGGGAGCCGGCAGGCTGATGAGAGGTTTGTTGTCCGACTCGACAATGCAATCGACATCAGATATGTGTATCGACTCGTTATAACCTCCGTAAACGTACGGTACGGAGCTGTTTACCTCGACGATGACTTTTTTGGCGCGGTTGGCGATGGCCTTCGAGAAAGAGTTGGACGGCCCGAAATTGAAATAACCGCTGCGATTCATCGGCGCAACTTTAACGATAAACACGTCGGTTTCGATGCAGTTATTATAGTAGGACGGTCCTTCGTGGTACAAGAGGGGGATATAGTTGCACAGGCCTCTGTCGTGGAGGGCGCGGTCTCCGCCGCTGAAGTGCCAGTTGTTGTAGTGAAAACTCTCTCTGGTGGGATCCGCCTGGGCCGCGACGGATATTCCGGGAAACGTACAGGCGCGTATCTTGACATCGCTCAGTTCTTCTGTTCGCTCTGCCAGCACCGGCTCCAGATACGTCGGCGCACAGGCAAAGTGACCATAATCCACCCAATCTCCTGATTTTACGACCTCCACTGCTTGCTTGGCTGATACCAGCTTCTTTTTGTATTCTGCTTTGTGAGACACGTTTAGATACCCTCCCTTTTCTTGATGGGCGCGACATTATAGCTTTCCGGAGAGACGGACAATCGGTATCCCACCTTATTTGCTGTAGGCGAAAAAAGGAAATAGATGCCGGTGGCGCACTTACAATAACAGGTAAGTTCCGCACGGACAAAATTGTCGGTAAAAAACCTATCGTTGTTTACGGTTTTTTGACGAGGGAGAGACTATCTGCAATTATTGATTATCTTTTGGAGGAGATACTTCCATTTTTTCATTTTCTACCCAGAGCATGGCATGCCTGATCAATTCCCGGGCATTCCTTAAATGAAGCTTTTCTTTTATCCTTTCACGATACGTCCCGATCGTTTTTGTGCTCAGGTTCAGCTTGTCGGCTATTTCGTTGGTACTGAAGCCTTTACCGATGAACTGGAAGACTTCCAGTTCCCGGTCCGTCAATCTCTCGAGGGGGAATTGGTCATAAGAACCAAAACCGCCAACCAGATGGTAGAGGATCTCGTCCTTGATTTTATCACTGACAAATACTTTATTTTTTAGCAGGCAATGGATGGCTTCCACGATGGATACGGATGTTTCCTGTTTATTGATGTAGCCTTTCGCTCCCGCAATAAGAGATCGTTCGGCGTAGATAGACTCGTCGTGCATGGACACTACCAACACCGGCATATTTTTGTAATTCTTCGCAATATCCTTAATGAGTCCGATACCGTCTCCATCTTTCAGAGACAAGTCCAATATGATCAGGTCCGGTTTCAAACGCTGGATTTCTCTCCAGGCCGTGATCTTGTCTTCTGCTTCTCCACACACCGTAAGATCGTCTTCCTGATTGATCAGCTCACGCAAACCGAAGCGAAAAACAGGGTGATCTTCTATGATCATAATCCTGAACTTCCGGTTTGACGGATGATCGCTAATTATAGCCATATTTATTCACCGTTTCTTCCAATGTGCTTCTCAGTGAGCATAAAACACTGGTCCCGCCGCCGGGATCGCGTTCTATGGCGAGTTCGGCATGGATAATTTTGGCACGATAGTTCATTATGCGCAAGCCCATTCCTTTTAAAGGAATAGCATCAGGGATGCCGCAGCCGTCGTCTTTTATTTGCAGCGCAATCTTGCCGCCGTCTGATGACAGTTTAATCTTGATCTGGTTGGGCTTACCATGTTTTATGGCATTTTGCGCGGCTTCCTGCGCTATGTAATAAAGATGGGTAGCCAAGGCATTGTCTTGAATAAATATCGGATCGTCACATTCAAAAGCGCAATTTACTTTATACAGCCTCTCGGTGTTGGCCGCCAGTTCCATGAGGGATGACTCCAAACCGTTAGCTACCAGATGGACAGGGCATAATCCCCGGGCCAGTCCCCTCGTCTTCTCTATGGCCTCGCTGATGAGACTTCTTATTTTTTCCGCAAAAGTCGTATCGCCGAGGACCATCTCTTTTTCCTTATGGGACATGACTTTACTTAATACCTCAATGCCGATCAGATGGGCACAAAGATCATCATGGAGATCCTGGCCGATTTTTTGCCTTACCCGGTCGGCGATGTTCATTACCTCTTTTTCAAGCCGCCTCCCTTCCGTAACGTCTTCGATCGTGGAAAGTATGCATTTTTCGCCCCGCAGCTCTATCCGTTCTACGGAAAGCAGGCAGACGCGGAATTCTCCGGACTTGGCGCGCAATTCAATTTCCTTGCTGCGCAGATGTTCCTCCCTATCCAGCAGGTCCCCCAGCATGATTCCCTCTTCTCGGCTGTTAAACAATTGCAATTCAAGAGGTGTTTTGCCGATCAACTCCTCTGCCGTATAACCGGTTATATGCAAAAACGTGTCATTGACACTGATGAATCGCTTTGAAGACAGAGAAGTTATGCAAATGTAATTCGGGCTTGATTGGAATGCCTTGGAGAAAATTTCTTCGGAATGACGGAGCGCCTCCTGGGTATGCTTACGTTCCATGATTTCTTCCTGCAGGCTTTTGCTGTATTGCTCCAGGCGCTCCATAAACGTATTGAAATAGGAAGCGAGCTGGCCCAATTCGTCCTTGGATTGAACGTTCATCCGCGCGGAGAAATCTCCTGTCGCCCCGGTAGCAAAGCGGTTCATCAGTTTCTGTATCGGGCTGGTGATGGATGAACTGATTCTCAAGGTTATGGGGATAAAGAGCAAAAAAGTGATGATGACCGTGACGATAATGATGTTGCGGACCGTTCGCAGGGGCGCATAAAATTCATCCAGATAGCTGGATGAGGCGACAATCCAGTCCAGTTCCGGGATATAGTTAAAAATAACCAGCTTGGCGCGGGGTGTTTTCTCGTCGGGATTTTTCCATGGATAAACAATCTTCCCGCTCTTTCGTTCGCAGATTTCCCGGATAAAATAACGCCCATTGGCATCTTTGAAATCGAAAACGTTTTTTTCGTCTATCTTCGGATGAATAATCAGGTTCCCTTTGCTGTCGATAATAAAGGAATATCCCGTCTGACCGAACCGGGGAGACAGGATACTGTCCCGGAAGTCGTTGACATTGATGAGGCTGTTGAACTCCTCACGATAGGAGGTTGCGGTAATAATCCAGTCCCAGGGGCCAAAGTACGTCATGTAAAGGGCTTTGGGCTTGGGCTTGGTTTCGTCCGGATTCTTCCAGTCGTATTCGAGGTAGCCTTCCTTTCGCGATTTTTGTTCCCTGACAAACTCGTAATCGGAAACATTCTTCTGGAGAAGATCCTTCTTGGGATGAACAACGACAACACCCTTGCTGTCTATGCAATAGAGATAGGTCATGCCCTCAATCGTCTGGCTCAGGAGCACGTCTGTCGCCTGTGCTTTCGCCTCCGCCTCCGTCAATTTCCCCAGTTTGTACTGTCGGTAGAAATGATAGGCTATTTCCCGATTTTTCAAAGCCATGGCGCGGAGATGATTTTTAATGGAGACGGTCACGGACGATCTCACCATGTTGAGGATGGAAGCGGTGGAATCGTTTAGCTCTCTTTCTATGTTGTTCTCTATGGCTTTTCGCACCAGATAGTAGATGCCGGAATATCCCAGGGCAATGGCCAGTACAAAGACCAGAGAATAGATTAACAAAAGTTTGTACCGGATACGCAAATTATGAAACAGACGAAATATACCCACGGATAAATATGTCCATTAGCAGGAGATATTACATAAATTTATGGCTGCCGACTTAATTGACCTGCTCCCGAATCGCCTACCACATTAAAATAAACATTAACAGGCAAAAAACTCATGAACGACTCCGCCTATGGTAATATCCCGCCAAAATTTTGCTTTTTCGACCGGTTGTGCTATGGTGAAGGCAATGCAACCACTGATCATTCCCCGGAAGGGACACAGTATATCCCGGAAGCAGGTGAACTCGAATGCCCTGCGCACCCTCTACCGACTCCGCGACTATGGCTTCATTGCCTACCTCGTCGGGGGGTGCGTTCGCGACCTGCTCCTGAAGCGAACCCCCACGGATTTCGACATCGCCACCAACGCCACTCCCGGTCAGATCAAGCGGCTCTTCCGTAACTGCCGTCTCGTCGGCCGCCGTTTCCGGCTGGCCCATCTCCATTTTAAGGACGATATCATCGAAGTTTCCACATTCCGCGCCGCCGCCCCGGCCGATGAAGGGGAGACGGAAGATACAGGTCAAGGCAAAAGACCTCCCCGTCACCTCAAGGACGACGATGGCATGGTTCTCCGGGACAACGTCTTCGGCACCCCGGAGGAGGACGCCCTGCGCCGGGACTTCACCATCAACGCCCTGGCCTACAATATCGCGGATTTTTCGGTTATCGACTACAGCACCGGACTTAGCGACCTTAAACAGCGGATCATTCGTCCCATCGGCGACCCTTTTGTCCGCTTTACGGAAGATCCGGTGCGAATGCTCCGGGCCGTTCGTTTTGCCGCCTCCCATAACTTCGTCATCGAACCTGCTACCTGGGAGATCCTCTGTACGTTGTCCGCCACCATTCCCCGGGCGGCGCCGGCAAGGCTCTATGAAGAGATGCAGAAACTCTTTCTCCTTGGGTCCGGGCGACCGGTTTTTAGCCTCTTGGACACAAGCGGACTCCTGGCCGCCCTTTTTCCCGGGTTCAGTCAGTGGCTTCACGGAAACAGCCGTCACTTGATGTTAGCGCAGGCAAACCTTGAAGGCCTCGATGAGCTATATCGAAACGGGGCGACCTCATCGCCGGCGCTATTTCTGGCGGCGCTCTTCGGCGCCAGCCTGGAAGAGGAGGCCCTTGTCCGCCACCGTGACGGTATCCCTCGCCAGCAGGCGCTGGATGCGGCATGCGCCATTTTTCTGGAAGAGTTCTGCAAGACCGTGACCATCCCGGCCCGGGTCGGCGATCGACTGCGCCGCATCCTCGCCTTTCAGCCCTCCCTCCACAGAATGCCGCCCCGGCGTCCCGCATCCCTGGCCGGCAGGCCGGAATTCTCAGACTCCGTGGCATACCTGCGTCTAACGGCGGAGACGAGAGGGGAAAATCGCACCGTTCTGGAATGGTGGGACGCTTTCCTTTCCGGGGTCCCACCCGTAACGTGTACAGAACCGTCAAGCAATGAAGCCCCGGCAAAGCGACGAAGAAGGCGGCGGCGCAAACGTCCCCATTCTGTTCCGGCTGCCGTCTGACCATGTAAGCCGCTCGGAAATTCTTCTTTGATTTAATAGGATAAGATGATAAATAGGTAGCCCATTGTCAATCATATAAGGGGGGGCCATGAAGATCCAGATCACCTTGAAGAAGAAGGTTATTGGTCTTGCGGTATTAGCGGCTTTTTTGCCGGTCCTGGTGATGATTGTTCTCGTGGGTCAGTTTCAGACGTCCGTTTCCCAGGTGGCGGGCAAGGAAATGAGTACCTTCGCCATGATGAACATCGCCCAGATTGCCAAGGATGTGTATGGCCTGTGCGAAACATCAAATGACCTGATCCAGCAAAAAATCAATCATGACCTGAATGTGGCCCGGGAAATCCTGAAAAAGCACAAAACCGTTGAGTTAAGTTCCCAGACGGTCCTCTGGGAAGTCTCCAATCAATTCACAAAAAAGACCCAAAAGGTAAGCCTGCCCAAAATGCTGGTCGGAGGCGCCTGGCTGGGACAAAACACGAGTGCCTCCGTTGCCACCCCCGTGGTTGACGAGGTTAAAGGCATGGTAGGCGGGGCCTGCACCATATTTCAGCGCATGAACGCCGAAGGGGAGATGGTGCGCGTGGCAACCAACGTCGAGGACCTGGACCGCAAACGGGCGATCGGCACTTATATCCCGGCCCTGAATCCGGACGGCAAGCCCAATGCCGTCATCGCCGCCGTGTTAAAAGGACAATCCTACCGGGGGCTGGCCTATGTGGTCAACGCCTGGTACCTGACGGCTTATGAGCCCCTTACGGATAATGCCGGCAGAATAATCGGCATGCTGTTTGTCGGTGAGAAACTCGAAGCCGTCGCGTCCCTGCGCAAGACGATTATGAATACCCGGGTGGGAAAGACGGGTTATGTGGCCATTATCGGCGGCAAGGGGGAAAATCGCGGCAAATATGCAATCTCCAAGGATGGGGCCCGGGACGGCGAGAACATCTGGAATGAGAAAGACGCCCAGGGTAATAACATTATCCAGGAAATAACGGCGAAGGCCATAGCGTCGCCCAAGGGGGAGGTGACCTTTCATACCTACAACTGGCAGAATCCCGGGGAACAACGAGCCCGCAAGAAGATGGCGGCGGTTCTCTATTTTGAGCCTTATGACTGGATCATCAACGCCGGGACTTATGAGGAAGATTTCTTCAAGCCCATAATCCATGTCCAGAGTGTAATTGATCGCATGTACTGGGAGATCCTCCTTGCCGGCGGCGTAATTCTGCTACTGGCAACGGGACTGGCCGTATTTGTCGGCAACCGGATGATCAAACCCCTCAGCCTGGCGACGGACTTGGCCGGGAAGATCGCCGCCGGTGATATTCAGGAGGCGAAGAGGGATCTGGCCCCGTTCGCGGGGAAGGGACGGGAGGACGACACCGGGATTTTACGGAATCGTGATGAAACGCAGGAACTCCTCAAGGCCTTCCAGGTCATGGTGGGCAATCTGGACGGCCTCATCGGTCAGGTCCAGCGTTCGGGGATACAGGTGACGACATCCGCCACCGAGATAGCCGCATCCGCCCGGGAATTGGAGGCGACCGTAGCCGAACAGGCGGCTTCCACGACGGAAGTAACGGCGACGAGCAAGGAGATTTCCGCAACCGCCGAAGATCTGGTGCGGACAATGGACGGCGTCGGTTCATCCCTGAACCAGACGATTCAGATGGCCGAGGGCGGGCGCTCGGATCTTACAAGTATGGAAAGCGCCATGCGGGGGCTGGCGACGGCGACCGCTTCCATCTCCGGCAAACTGGGAACGATCAATGACCGGGCCAATAAAATATCCAACGTCGTAACGGTGATCAACAAGATTTCCGACCAGACGAACCTCTTATCCCTCAACGCCGCCATCGAGGCCGAAAAGGCGGGAGAATTCGGGAGAGGGTTTTCCGTCGTCGCCAGGGAAATCAGCCGCCTTGCCGATCAGACCGCCATTGCCACCCAGGATATCGAGCATGTCGTCAAAGAGATGCAGACCTCCGTCTCGGCCGGGGTGATGGAAATGGACAAGTTCGCCGACGAGGTGCGCCGGGGCGTGGGAACGGTGGTGACCATCAGCAACCAGCTCGGCGGGATAATCGATCAGGTGCGGGAGCACGGTCCACAGTTTGCGACGGTGAAAGAGGGGATGAACGCCCAGTCCGTAGGGGCTCAGCAGATAAGTGAGGCCATGAGTGAATTGACGGTAGCCGCCGATCAAACCAGGGAGTCTCTCCACGAATTTAAACTCGCAACGGAGCAGCTCAACGAAGCCATCATGGGGCTTCAAAACGAGGTTGCCCGTTTCCGCATCAGCGCATAGGCTATGCTGGTTCTTCAATTCCGCGTCGGAGGGGATTGTTTCGGTCTGGAAGGCAAGACCATAATCGAGGTCGCTCCCCTCGTAACCTTGAGAAAGATTCCCCATGCCGCCGCTTATGTCGCCGGTCTGTTCAATTACCGCGGGCGCCTGGTTCCCGTAATCGACCTCAGCGCCCTTCTGAGCGCCGTTCCGTCCCGGCCGTTGATGAGCACCCGGATCGTCCTGGTCCATTATGAACTCGCCCCCGGCGTCGCCAAGATATTGGGACTGATTGCCGAGGGGGCCACCGAGGTTGTTTCCTGCGACGAACAGCGGATGCAGTCGCCGGGGATCGCCGTCGAGGCGGCGCCCTATCTGGGCAAGATCTGTGTGGATGAAAAGAAATCCCTCCAACTGATCGATTTGCATAAAATCCTGCCGGAAGAATTGCAAATCTCTCTATTCCGTCATTCCGGGCTTGACCCGGAATCCAGTGGTGACTTGAAAATGCTGGATTCCGGCCTTCGCCGGAATGACGGCAGGGAGACGGAAGTGGGATTTTTCAATAAAGGTCCCATATCATGAACCCTTCCCTTTACATCGAAAAGATACTGACCGACACTTTGGGCCTTGATCTGGCGTCCATGGGAAAAGGTTTCCTGGAAAGGACCCTGGAGGGCCTGTTAAAACAATCAGGATGCAAATCCCTTGAAGATTATGCGGCACGCCTCAAGGCGTCGCCGGAAGAGAAGGAAAAGATCATCGAAGCGGTGGTTGTCCCGGAAACTTGGTTTTTCCGTGATCACGGACCCTTCGCTTATTTGAAGCATTACCTTCTGGAGGAGAAACAAAAAAACCGCAAAGAGAAAATAAGGATTCTATCCGTGCCCTGTTCAACGGGGGAAGAGCCTTATTCCATCGTCATGACCCTGCTGGAAGCGGGCATGACGCCGGAGGAATTCGCCGTCGACGCCGTCGATCTCAGCGAAAATGCCTTGCGGATCGCCAGAGGGGGCAGATACGGAAAAGGATCTTTCCGGGGCGTGAGCGAGGAGACGGGGAGAAGGTATTTCTATCAGGAAGCGAGGGAATTCCGGATCTCGGAGCAGGTCGTCTCGGGGGTTCGTTTCTATCGCGACAATCTGCTCCGCCCCGCATTAATGGCGCAGATGCCTGCCTACCAGGTGATATTTTGCCGGAATCTGCTGATTTATCTCCACGCAAAAGCGAAGGAGACGGCATTTTCCCATATCGACCGGCTGTTGCGTCCCGGGGGGGTACTGATCGCCGGGCACGCGGAAGTGCTTTTCTGGCGGCAACGGGGATACCTCCTGGTAGATCAACCCCGGTCTTTTGCCTTGAAAAAACCCGCCGGGCAAGAGGAAAGAATCTCTATCCCTTCTCCGCTGCGGTTGCCTGGGAAGGGCGAGACGCATCCGCAGCGGGAAGCCGATCGGAGAGGATCATCGGGGACGGCGGGAGAGCCGCAGATCCATATTGCGCCCCCTGAAAAAATCAAGAAGCATGTTCAGGCAGGCGACGATGGGAAAATAGCGGAAACCTTTGAAGTTCTTCAGGAAAGGGGCGGGGCGGCGAGTCTGGATATGGCCGGCGATAGTAATGCCGATGCTTCCCCGATGGAATTCATAAACCGGGCCCGTTCCCTGGCGGACCGGGGGAAGGGGGAGGAAGCCCTGTCCCTTTGTCGAAGCTTCCTCGCAAAGGAGCAACCCTGCGCGGAGGTGTATTGCCTTATGGGCTTGATTCACGAGTCCCGGGAGCGCGTCGGAGAAGCGGAGAAATGTTATCTGAAGGCCCTCTATCTTGATCCCGATCACTTCGAGACGCTTATTCACGCCGGGCTGATGTATGAACGTCGTCATGACCATGAAAAGGCGGCCCTGTTAAAAAACAGGATAACCCGCATTGAGGGGCAACGGCAACCCCATCCCCACCCCAGCCCTCCCCTTGAAGGGGAGGGAGTTAAAGAGGTGGGGCTTCCTTGAAGAGGAGAAAGATCACATATACCTCCTCCCCCTTCAAGGGGGAGGGAGCTAAAGAGGCGGGGCTTCCTTGAAGAGGAGAAAGATCACATATACTTCCTCCCCCTTCAAGGGGGA
>Ga0074199_1002582_pt1 | contig 10484 bp, 8 predicted proteins | sample EPASupsiteSAE347_FD_64528 | JGI IMG/M metagenome (GOLD analysis project Ga0074199, IMG submission 64528) | Bioremediated contaminated groundwater from EPA Superfund site, New Mexico - Sample SAE3-47 | ecosystem: Environmental > Aquatic > Deep subsurface > Groundwater > Contaminated ...
TACCACTGGCCGGTCACGAGATCATATGACTCTTTGGGGTCCCTGAGAAATGCTGTCGGGAACTGATCAAACATATGCTCTTTCATGACCGGTTGAACAGATATTTTTTCTGTTTTGATGAGGTGATTTGAATCCGGGGGGGGTGAGTCAGAAAACCAACATACCCTGGTTGAGGTATCTTCGGTGCGGCTCCTTTTTATATCTCATCGGGTCCCTGATTCGGATTTCAGTGAATATGCAGGATATTTATCCTTACCCGGAAACCACTGATATCAGAGCCGGTATTTCCCTGCCGGTACCTGTATCCTGAACCTGACCCCGACACCCGGTTCTCCTCCCTCACTGATGGTAATACTGGTGATCGAGAGGATCTCCCTGATCAGAAACAACCCGAGACCGGTATTCTTCCCAAATCCCCGCTCAAAGATCTTTTCCTTGTCGGGCGCAGCCACACCGGCACCATCGTCTTCGAACACAATAATTTTATCCTCATTGCTGCTTTCAACAGAAAAACGGATCATTGTATCTTTTCCCCCGTAGCGCACCGAGTTGTCCACGATGTTAAAAAAGACCTTGGCAATCAGTGGATCGGCAAACACTTCCATGCCCGCAGGAAGATCGTTTTTCAAGGTAATTTGCCCGGGGGGAATTTCCTTTGTCGCAGTATTGGCGAGGATCCGGACATCATGCCAGACCGGCTCCGCAACGCCGATCTCTTCATATTCTTTCATGAACTGGATCATCGAAGAGATCTGCTCTGCGGCAGATTGGGTCTTTATGAAAAATTCATTGAGCGCGGGTTCCGGTATCTTCTCTTCCAGCAATGCAAGGTATCCTTTGAGCACCACCAGTTTGTTATTGATATCATGGCGGGTGATGCCGGAGAGAAGGTGGAGCTTCTGGTTTGCCAGCAACAGCGCCTTTTCGGCCAGCTTACGCCCGGTTACATCGTGCAGGATCCCTTCGATGCCCTGCACCTTCCCGTCCGCATCGTAATAGAAATGGCTGCTCGCAGTCACGTAACGAATTGTGCCGTCGCCGGCAATAAGCGAGACCGGATAGTCATGGACAATTCCTTTTTCTTTCAGCACGGCAAGGAATTGTTCGCGCTCTTTTGGATCAGCATAAACCCTGTCTGAGATATTGCGCCCAACCACATCCTCCGGAGAGGTATATCCTGCCAGTCGGATTCCGGTCGGGCTCACCATCGTGATAGTACCTTCCAGATCCGTCCGGTAGAACAGGTCCTGCATGTTCTCGATGATGGTGCGGTACTTTGCCTCGCTCTCCAAAAGCGCCGCTTCCGCCTGCTTGCGTTCGGTGATATCGGTAAGGACGGTTAATGTTGACGGGCTTTCCCGGTTCGGGATCCGGGTTGCCCTGACCACAACCCAGAGATGCTGTCCTGATGGCGTGATGATCTCTATCTCATAAGGATCGACTGCGATGCCCCGGTACCGGAGCACCATATTCTTTTTGATCAGGGCGTGATAGGCCGGGGCTGCATAGGACAGGACCGAGGTTCCGATGATCTGCTCCGGCTTTTTTCCCATCAGGTGCGCTCCTTCCGCATTAACAAAAGTGATGGTCTCGCCTTCGTGAATGATCACAAAATCCGGCAGCTGTGCTTCCAGCTGCTGGTAGATCGCCTCGCTGTCCCCCAGCGCCTTTTCAGTCTTCTTGACTTCCGTGATATCGCGTATGGAGATCACACTCTTTTTCGTACCGGGAATCATCGCTGCCGCAAGCGAAGCATACCGTAACTCCCCGTTTTTATGAATAAACCTGAATTCGTAATTCTTCGGTGCGGACTCAGGATTTGTTCTCCGGAGGCGGTGAGATTCCAGCATCTTTTCCCGGTCTTCCTGTGCAATGAGCTGCGGCCATTTCATCCGGCCCTCAATCTCTTCCCGTGTATACCCCCATGTTTTTTCCATCTCCTCGTTGATCCGCGCTATGGTCGTATCTTCTTCGATAATGACCATCGCAGTTCCGGTATTTTCAAAGACCGTCTGGTAGAGTTCCTCAGCATGTACCCGTGCGGTAATATCCACGAGGGATGCCACGCTGTTTTTGGAACCTGGGATCAGGTCAACATACACAAAGCAGTGGTGGACGGTTTTTTTTGCATCGATCAGCCTGCATTCATAGACTTTCGGGATGAGGGTTGGATCATTGCGTCGCGCGTAGTGGTATTCCTTCATCCACTCCGCATCACCGGGATCGATAAAAACAGTCCAGCTCTTCTTGTTCTCCTGCTCTGCCCGGGGAACCCCGGTCAGTTTTACCCAGCCATCGTTGGCGAGCAGGATGGTGGTATCCGGTGCAATAATGATGGTGGCAGTCCCGGTATTGTTAAAAATGGTCCGGTACAGGTTCTCCGATCGTTTCAGGGAGTCTTCCGCCTGTTTTCTTTCGGTGATATCCCGGAAAATACCCTCAACCCCGAGATAATTGCCTTCAGCATCGTAATACTCGTGGCTGCTGGTGGAGATGATGACCGGTGTCCCGTCCTGTTTTTTCAGGGCGATCTCATAGTTCGTGACTGCACCGTTCTTCCTGATATCGGCGAGGACTTTTTCCCGCTCTTCAGGATGGTAATACAGGGTCTGTGCGATTTTTTTCCCGTACAGTTCCGTAACGGATGCATAGCCCAGCAGCGATGCAAGGGACGGACTTGCGAGAATGAGGTTGCCTTCAGCATCGCTGCGATAGTAGGCATCCTGGATATTTTCAAGAATGTTCCGGTAGTCCTCTTCGCGTTGTTGTATCTGCTGCTGGTTCTCCCTGAATGCTTTTTCCGTACTGCGGCGCTCAACAGCGGTCCGGATTTTATGCGAGAGCTCGGCAAACTGCGCCTGGGGATTGCCGCCTTTCTGGAGGTAATAGTCCGCTCCGCTGTTGAGGGCGAGAATCACCACTTCCTCGCGACCCCTTCCGGTAAAAAGAATAAACGGGATCTGACCGAAGTGAAGGCGGACCTGTTTTAAAAATTCCAGTCCGTCCATGTCCGGCATCAGGTAATCGGAGATGATGGCATCGAATTTTTCTGTCCTGAGGAGCGAGAGGGCAGCCGGTGCCGAATCTATGGTTGTGACGAAAAAATCCCCGGTTTTTTCAAGATATATCTTTCCTATATCAAGAAGGGCGGTTTCATCATCAACATACAGTACGGAGATCATTGGTTTGACCTTACAGCTGGATGATCAAGAGAAGATTGCGTTTATACTAAAAGATTTCCACAATTGATTACGACAAAAAAAGCCGAATGAAACGAAAACGGGAAATTTGAAAAAACCTGATGGTTTTTTGATTGAAATCCCGGCAACCGGCCGGCAGACCGGTAGGGAGAGTTATTGGTCCTGTCGGATATCTCACGGATGGAACTACGGTTCGCCCCGGCACAAGGGTTTTGCCAGGTGACGCCGGGCGGTTGGCGGGACTTCATACCATCCCGTCTCCAGCGTGCGGGAAATCTCCAGCACTTCGGGTTCCGCAGACCGGGCATTGCACCGCTTGCATTTCCAGCCTTTTCCTTTCCCGTCACTCGTCATCCGCTTGTTGCACGCAGTGCAGAGTGGCGGACGGGTGATCGTGGGCCGGGCGAGCGAGACTACCTTGATCTTCTCTAAGTTGATGCTTCCCTTCTTGAAACTGCCAACGGCGATCACCTCATCGCCCGGCACCAGCTGCCGGATGATCTGCCGGAAGTTCTTGGTTGGCTCGTAGGCCATGCACCTCACGGGAAAGTCCCCATCTTTCATGATGAACGAGACGTGTCCCCCCTCTTTCGTTTTCGGGGCACCGGTGACTTTCCCCGGCACAATATAGGAGAGCAGCTCGCCAAGATGGCCTGTCCTTCCGGGCAGCAGGTGGGCGTCGGTCCCCTGGTTCGTTACCCAGATCTGTTCGATCCCGGGTTTTTCTGATTGGATCTGCTGCCGGGCTGCCATCACCCACTGCGGGCTCTCGCCCCGGATCCCAAAGAGGACCGGGTCGGGCGTGTGCGGGACGCAGACCACGACATCGTTGGCGATATCTACGGTGTCCCACGTATGGGGGAATGTCGCCGCCTCGGCAGCAAACAGGCTCTCGCGGCTCACCTCGCGTGGCGTGCCGAACCGGGTCGGCTCGCGGTACACCAGGATCTCGGATGTTGTGTCCGCAAGCTCGCTTGCCACGGCTGCCGTTGCCCCAATAAGCCCGCGCCGGTTCTTCCACCCTTTGTACCGGGCGCCGGCCTCATCGAGAATGGCAACCGCTTCCTCAGTTGTGCAGAAGTCGGTGACCGCTTTAAGGTAAAATGCCGGATCCAGCTGCGAGTCCGCGACCACCACGCCGGGATTGGTGTTCTCACAGGAAAAGTCCGCCAGTTCCTCAACGAGATCGCACGCGATAGCGAATGCCCGGTCGGGATCGCCCTCCACATCGAACATGACCGCGGCATTCCCCCGGGTCTTCCACGTCACGTTCGGGTTGAGCCGCACAAGACGGGCTTGCTTAACCCGCATGTGTTCGTGGATGAGCCTGCGGACGAACACTGCCCCGAGGTAGGTAGTGCACATTCCCTGCGGGGAGTCCGTGTCATCAATCCCGATCAGCATGTCTATATTAATATATGGGCACGCTCCATCCATTTGTAACTACATGTCCCAGGACCGCCAGCTCCAGATGGTTACCAGCGTGATGATCACCGCAGGGTTCGATGTCTCCGAGAGGTTCACCCTCCGTCCGAGGAGTTTTGACCTCATTGCCCGCAACGACGGGACGTTGCTCGTTATCAAGGTGGTTTCTCACATCGATTCCGTGAGCGAAGAGGTGGCGTTTGACATCGAGCTCATCTCGCGCCTGCTCGGGGGCATACCGCTGATAGTCGGTGAACGCGCACGAGATGCTGAGCTGGAACGCGGGGCCGTATACGTGCGGTACGGAATCTATGCGATAAGTCCCTCGACGTTGTATGATTACTTTGTCGAGAATATCCCCCCGCTCGTGTACGCATCGCCCGGCGGGTTGTATGTCAACATCAATGGCGAAGCGCTCCGGGAACTCCGGGAGCATCGCAACATGTCTCTTGGCGATCTCGGCAACGTGCTCGGCGTCTCGCGGCGCACTATCAGCAAGTACGAGGGCGGGATGGGCACAACGCTGGATGTTGCCATACGGATCGAGGAGTTCTTCAATACCGGTGTTGTCGAATCGATCGATCTCATCCGGCACGAACCGCCCAAGGCAATGGATCCTGAAAAAGAGCAGCAGGGATCCCACCCGCAGAGCCCGATGGAATTCCTGCAACAGATAGGTGTCCGCCTCCATACGCTCCACGGGGCTCCGTTCCAGGCCCTCCTCACCTTTGACAAGCAGACGATCCTTACGGGCTATGGCCCTGCCCAGAAAGTTGTCAAGCGGGCTGCCCTCATTGGCAACTTATCGCAGATCGCAAAGAAGCACGCGATGTGCATCATCACCGATTACAACAAGGAAAAGAAGATCGGCCGGACACTGGTGATTGGCGAGAAGCGCCTCCACCGGATCGAGGACGGTTTTGAACTCCTCGACCTGCTGGGCGACTGAACTTTTTTAGAGAAATTATATATAGAACCACAAACCAATTTTAGTGCTAAATCTAGTGCAAAAGTGGTGAAATTTATGTCACAACAACTTGGAGGACAGCAGATTCTTATTCTTAAAGAAGGCAGCACCCGTACCCGCGGCCGCGACGCTCAGGGTATGAACATCACCGCCGCAAAGGCAGTGGCAAGTGCAGTCAGGACCACGCTCGGTCCAAAAGGTATGGACAAGATGCTCGTCGACACCATTGGCGACGTAGTGATCACCAATGACGGTGTCACGATCTTAAAGGAAATGGACATCGAGCACCCGGCCGCAAAGATGATGGTCGAGGTAGCAAAGACCCAGGACGATGAAGTCGGCGACGGGACAACCACCGCAGTCATCATTGCCGGGGAACTCTTAAAGAAGGCAGAAGACCTTCTCGAGCAGGATGTCCACCCGACGATCATTGCCGCAGGATACCGCCAGGCCGCTGAAAAGGCCCAGCAGCTCTTAAAAGAGATCGCCTTCGATGTAAAAGTCACCGACAAGGTTCTCTTAAAGAACATTGCCGGCACCGCGATGACCGGCAAGGGCGCAGAGGCCAGCAAGGACAAGCTCTGTGACCTCGTTGTCAAGGCAGTGACCATGGTCACCGATGCAGACGGCACCGTTGATATCGAGAACATCAAGGTCGAGAAGAAGACCGGTGGCTCGATCGAGGACTCCGAGATCGTTGAAGGAGTACTCATCGACAAGGAACGCGTCCACCCCTCGATGCCCAAGAAGGTCACCAATGCAAAGATCCTTCTCTTAAACGCAGCAGTCGAGTTCAAGAAGACCGAAGTCGACGCCGAGATCAATATCACCTCCCCCGACCAGCTCCAGGCATTCCTCGATGAGGAAGAGCGCATGGTCAAGGATATCGTTGACAAGATCGTAAAAAGCGGTGCAAATGTTCTCTTCTGCCAGAAAGGCATTGACGACATTGCACAGCACTACCTTGCAAAGGCAGGACTCTTTGCAACCCGCCGTGTCAAGAAGAGCGACATGGAAAAGCTTGCCCGTGCAACCGGTGCAACCCTTGTCTCATCCATCGATGCAATCTCCAAAGAAGAGCTCGGCAAGGCCGGACTCGTTGAGGAGCGCAAGGTCAGCGGCGAAGACATGACCTTTGTCGAGCAGTGCAAGAACCCCAAGGCAGTCTCTATCATCGTCAAGGGCGGAACCGAGCACGTAGTCGACGAACTCGAACGCGCAATCCACGACGCACTCCGCGTTGTCGGTGTCGTTGTCGAGGACAAGAAGGTTGTTGCCGGTGGCGGCGCACCCGAGACCGAGCTCTCGCTCCGTCTCCGCGAGTACGGCGCAACCGTTGGTGGCAGGGCACAGCTCGCTATCGAAGCGTTCGCATCCGCACTCGAGATCATCCCGAGGACCCTTGCAGAGAATGCAGGACTTGACCCCATCGATATGCTTGTCGAGATCCGTGCAGCCCACGAGAAGGGCAAGAAGACCTACGGACTCAATGTGTTCGAGGGCAAGGCAGTCGACATGAAGGCAGCCGGTGTTGTCGAGCCCCTCCGGGTCAAGACCCAGGCAATCTCCTCAGCAGCAGAAGCAGCTATCATGATCCTGCGCATTGACGATGTCATTGCATCCTCAAAGAGCCATGCACCCGAGGGCGGTATGCCCCCGGGCGGTATGGGCGGCATGGGTGGAATGGGCGGCATGCCTCCGGGCATGGGCGACTACTAGACCCTATTTTTTCAGCCTTTTTTTATCCGTTTGTTCTTTTATCCTTGTTCCTGTGCGTTCATGCGTTCCTGTGCGTTCATGCAGTTGGGATTGCGCATTTTAACAGGCTCTTTTGAGGCTGAGGTTTTGACAGGGCCGGAAAACCCCGGGTTAATCCGTTGTTAATTAAAAAAGGAAGGATTTGGTTTCAGGCCGTTGTTGGTATTGTGGCAGGATTACCGACAAGCGATTCGCCTTTCTTGACGATGATCACGCCGGTTGCGTTTGAGTAAGTGTCGATGAAATTAAACGTCCCTTCATTCGCCCCGAAGGTATAGTCCCACTGGGAACCTTTCACGAAATCCCCGGAACTGAACATGCCGGCATGGCTTCCCGTTGTCTTGATCGCGTGGACGGTTGCATCGTCGTTCACCCAGATGACGCCCGTACCCGGCAGGACCGTGAGTTCCTGGGGGACAAACGTATTGTTCCGGATATAGATCGTGGTGATCTTCGTGGAAGGTGTCATCACCGGTGCAGCTGTTTTTGCTACCGTAGCAACCGTTGTTGCCATCGTGGTAATGGTCTGGGTGACGGTGGCAACCGGTGCGGCTTCTGTGGTCGGGACCGGTGTTGCTTCGGTAGGGGAAACCGTTGCTGTGGTCGTTGTCGGAACCACGGTTGTTTCCACGGGTGTTGCGTTCGTCGTTGCCGGCTGGGTACATCCGCTGACCATCGCAAGGACGATCACCAGGACAAACAATCCTAAAAGTCTCTTCATGCAAATTACATTGTTATCGTCTTATAATTAAATTTGCTAAATGAATTGGGACCGGTTTTGTCGCAACGCCCGTAATTGGCAACTTTACTCGATCACGGGGAAGAACGAAAAAGAAAAAGAATCCGATCAGGGAGAAGGTGTCTGCATTGCCGGCGCACCTTCGACCGATGGTCCCTGCTTGACAACGATCGCCCCTTTCATGTCCGGGTGGTAGGTGCACGTGAATTCGAACACGCCTTCATCGGCGCCAAAGGTATACCCCCAGGCCGCTGTGGGAATAATGTCGCCGGAATTGAACATTCCTGCGTGAGTGCCGATCGATTTGACCGCGTGGACCGTGGTGTCCTCATTCACCCAGGAGATACCGGTACCCGGCAGGACCGTGAGTTCCTTTGGGACGAACGTGTTGTTCCGCATGTAGATGATCGTATTTTTGGTCTGGGGCACCAGGGTGATCCCCGGCGTGGGCATAGCCGTGGTTACGGTCGCAGGAATTATAGTCTGGACCGGTGTTTGCAGCAGGGTGGGTGCCGGTGTTGCTTCGGTGGGTGGTACGGTGGGAACCGCGGTAGGTTCCGGGGTGGTTGCGGCAGGTGCTGCCTGCTGGGTACATCCGCTGATCATCGCAATGACGATCACCAGGATGAACAATCCTATGACTTTCTTCATGGAAACTACATTGTTACATCCTTGGTATTAAATTAACTAAAAAAACCCGCATGAAGATTACCCATCAAAGCAATGAAAAATTTGTATTCCAAACTCAATTTCCATTCACCTGTGCTATCGTCGGAAATTTTTAAAATTAAGAGGAAAATGGGGTCACTTCTTCATCTTGTATGCTTGTAGCCCTTTGGCAGCATGTCTGTTTTCATGACAAAACCAGGACCGGTTTTACAGCAGCTCCAAGAATTGCTGCAAATTTGTTCTTTACGCTCGTAATTGCCCCGTTTGTCCCCGGTAACCCGGCATTTGCCTCATCGCACCCCCAGGAAAAATCCGCAATGTCAACAGATTAATGAACCCGTACGCATCCAGTATCTCTTATGAGCGACCGGTTCATCTTCACAAAACACCGTACCGACTGCTATCACTGCAAACAGGTGGCAGACCAGATCATCAAGGCGGTTCCCTACAAGGCAGAGGTAGCGTGCGACAACTGCGGGGCGACCCGGGTCTTTGTCCCGAGAATAGAGGATGTGACCCGGCCGGGATCGTTTACGAAGATCGGCAGGTATCCGGTCTGGGAGCTGGTGCAGGATGCCACGTGCCGGAACTGCCATGTTACCGGTCCCCACGATATTACGGTGGGTACCCGGCACCTCTCGGTCCGCTGCCGCAACTGTGGTTTTACCCATTTCTATAAGTTCGATCTTGAGTACATGGCCAAAGACGAGCTCAAAGTCCAGTAACCGGCGGGGACAAAGGCGATCGATAATTCCCCGGCCTTTGGTCCTGCAAAAAAGTATCCGGTGGCCGTTCACCCGCAGGTGCGGGCACTGACTGCCGGGTAACTGTTTGCATACTTCTCAAGAGCCAGCTCGAGGTTTTCCTGGATTGCCGGACTTTTTGCGCACAGGAAGAAGATGATCTCGTTGTCGGTGATGGTGAGGGGAGAAGCCCCGGTAAGGTCCGACAGTTGCGAGCATCGCTGCCGGAGATAGTCTTCATGGACTTTCCGGGGAAAATGCTGGTAGATCAGCAGGACCGAGTCCGTATCGAGATGGTCATAGATCATCTTCACCTCGTTAAGGAGAAGGTGGCGCTGGTCCGGCTTGCTCTCTTCAAGCCCGATATCAGGGTCGAGAAATACCAGTGATTTTTTCGGGAAATTTTCAAAGATGCTCTGGAAATAGCGTTCCCGTTCCTTGTGGGTGAATGGATGCGGGTGCAGGATATCCATCAGGATATTCTCGTTTTTGAAATAGTAATGGAGATACTGGACATAGTCAAGATCATTTTCAATCTCCTGCAACCGTGATACCTGCTGGAGAAGATTGGTGTTCTGGCTCCCCGCTTTTCCGGATTTTAATGCCTTTCCCATGTCTTTTTTCGTCCCGGCATCCGGCTCTGTCTTCCCGTTGTTCTCAGTCAGCATGGGTATGAAGGAGAATGTGGTAAGTCCGGGCATGGATTTCATGATATGACGCACGAGATCGAATTTAAAAAGATCCCGCTGATCCCCAAAATGTTTCCTGTTCACGTACGCTCACTCTAACCCAATTTTAACGCTGGAATAAAAAAAGATTTTGATGCTATTATAAAAATAGTAAAAAGAATTCTGGTAGTTACTTCTCTTCCCGCACCATCGTGATTGCCTTTTTCGGGCACTCGTTGGCGCAGATGCCACAGCCCTTGCAGTACCGGAGATCGATGTTTAAGTCCTCATCAATGACCCCGTCCGGGCAGTACA
>Ga0074199_1002583_pt1 | contig 10464 bp, 13 predicted proteins | sample EPASupsiteSAE347_FD_64528 | JGI IMG/M metagenome (GOLD analysis project Ga0074199, IMG submission 64528) | Bioremediated contaminated groundwater from EPA Superfund site, New Mexico - Sample SAE3-47 | ecosystem: Environmental > Aquatic > Deep subsurface > Groundwater > Contaminated ...
GTTGAATCAATGCCGCGATAATATCAACCACCGAAAAATACCATATCTCCAATTCCTCGTCATAGATTCGGCGAATTTTGAAGTTCTCAAAGATCGCCAGAGCTTGTTCTTTATTCATTGCCAACCTCCATTTGGCGCACCATGGACTCGATAAACGCGATTTCATCCTTGGTTATGCCATATTTCTTGAAAAGTTTTTCGTCCGTCCATGGTTCATTGAAATTCTGCATGGGAGGAAAAGCGTAGACTTTCTTGGGAGCGTGTTGAGTATTTTTGACCAGAAGAACCAGAAACCTGAAGAAACGTGTGCGAATATAACTCATCATATTGTCGGCTTCTTTTTTACCCGCACATGGACCGATTACCTGATACGTTTCGGAACAGCAAGTCCCAGGGGTTCCCAAGAAAGGCTTCCCTGTCACCCAGTATGAGGATGCGATCCGTTCCCCATAAGCTGCTGAAATATAGATTTTGTACTTATTTATCCATGATTGGTTAATCTTTACCTCGTCTTTGGAAATGTAAGTTTCCCCTGTGCTTCCATAAAGTTTGACTGAGTTCGTGAAGGGTTGAGTTTTACCTTTGGCATAAGTCCTTAGGCCGAACGGTTTTTGCGAGCTGACCAGTTCACTGAAACTATTCTCTTTGTGTTTGAATATTTTATTCAAAATCGGAATCGCCTCGTTGTATCGAATGAATGTATCAAGCCCCTTTTCTAAAAGGGGACGCTGCATTGTCGAAAGCTTGCCCTCAATAATGTTCGTGATTTCACAATCGCCCCTATTGTCACGGTCCCATAAGAAATAACAGACGCCGCCGCTTAGATCGACGCCCGGGAAGCACTCTGTCGAATCAGGATAATCCGTAATCTTTCGTATTCGATTATCTCTCAGCATTTCCTCTCTGAAGTTGTCCAATCCCCGCCCGCCTGCAAACCAGCGGGAAGGAATAATCATGGTCAGAAAACGCGGATTAAGTTTCATGGCCTGCTGAACAAATTTCTGATAGATGGGAATTGCACTTGCTTTTGCGCCCCCATCACTCAACTGATACGGCGGATTCCCAATAATTACATCGAATTTCATTTTGAATATATCCTCCGGTTTTTCAGTGTGAATAAATTGATAAGCATGCGTTTCAAGATCACCGCTCCGATCGTACTCCTGCTGGCTGGCTCCGCAGAACACACAGCGCTCGTTCTCCCACATATGTTCTATTCGTTTGAAGCGGATATTCCCCTGCGATTCGTCGAAGGTTTCGCAGACAGAATACTTCCCGTTGGCCGTTTTGGAACAATAAACCGACCGACGGGCCAGTAAGGAAGTCAACTCCGTGATGGCAATGCCGAACAACTGGTTCTTAAAAATATAGTTGATCCGCTTCTGCCTGTTCGGGATTGTCTTCTCCAGCCCCTGATCCAGTCGCTTGGCGATTTCGCGCAAGAACACGCCGGACTTGCAGAAGGGATCGAGAAATTTTACCCCTTTATCGCTCCAAATGTCGGCCGGGAGTAAATCCAGTATTTGATTCGCCAGCTTGGGCGGCGTGAACACCTCGTCACTGCTCAGATTTGCCAGGCAGGTCAGGATGTCCGGATTGTAATTATCATTTTTCAACATCAGCAACCTTCAAAAAATGAATCAACGAATATTCCTTTATTGGTTTTGGGATATATACGTCATCACCTAAATCAGAAAATAGCGGCAATTGTTCAACATTTTTTTCTGCTAAATCAGGAAAGAGTAAAGACTGTCTCGTTTCCTCATGCTGAAGCAACCCGCTAAAGGTGAAATCCCGTCGTTTGAGCATGCTTCCGTTTACGGGAGACCATTCGGAAAAGACAATCGGTTGAGGATTCTTGCCAACCGTTTTTAGGTCAAGCGCATCACCCCAAATGATATTTTTTTCAAGAATGTATTTTATCGCATTCCGGCATTCTTCTTTCACTGCCTTTTTGAAAAAGCGGGTATATGCCTGGTCAAAAATGTCAAAAAGTCTCTTGCGACATTCCATAGCGTTGTCTTCCAAAATGTCGATGCCGTATATACTGGACACCGCCAGCAAAGCATTCCGTTCGTATTCTAACTGACTCTTGCCGTACCGTGATTCAACGATACGCAGTTTTCGTTCCAGGATTTCAGTTAAGAAATTGCCCGTTCCGCAAGCCGGTTCAAGGAAACGGGAATCAATCCGCTCCGTTTCCTGCTTCACAAGATCGAGCATGGCGTTAACCTCGCGTTTGCCGGTCAAAACCTCACCATGGTCGGCAACTCTTTTCCGTGAGATAATCTGTGTTTCTTGCTTATGGGAACTCATATATTCAACGCTTGGAATCAGATAATTCCGACTAACTCTACGTCGCTTTTCAAGTTCGGCGTGCATCTTGGCAGGAATTAAGTGGGCAGTTCGAATATCTTGATATAAGCGCAGATTTGCCGACTGGGCCATTTTCATCTCCGCCAATTTTCCTGCCAAGCATTCACCTTTTCAATGGTTTTGAATGTAGCAGGGCACAATTTGAAAAGCCAGTTAAAAGAGACGTTATTGCAACAGGGCGGGCATGATATGTTATATTTCCTTTCGCATTTTATCAACCAGTTCAATCGGGTTCTAAAATTACAAAGCAGGACATTGTCAAGGGCTGCTTCCATATTCATAACAACCCATGTCCACGATGTTATTGAAAATTCGCTGATTGTTGTCCAAGTCATTTGTCGTCGTCATCCACGGCATATTCGTGCCTTTATCAATACATGGAGATCCTGCCTGCAGCCGGCAGTTATGGTTGGTCCAATTCACAAAGACTGGATCGCCGGAAACGTTATTGTTTCCGGATATTCCGGGAGCGCAAGAGTTCGTTATCAGATAAGTGGAGTATTGGTCCGAACTATCGTTGTAATACGTGACCGAATTAAAAATATAGCAATATCTCAACCCTTTTGAATTTTTAACGGACGTGCAGTTCACGACCATTCCGCCACATACAGCGCCAAGCCCGGAATTTTTATAAAACAAGCAATTATAGAATATCGCCTGCCCGTGTTCCGCGCCGCCATTATAAGCGGAAGTATTATTTGTAAAAATGCAGTTAAAAATCCGGGCATTTCCTTTTGGGTTCAACGGATCGGCGGGCAGCCATTCCCCATACGGGGCTTCCACGCCGCCGCCATTGCCATCAGCAATGCTCAGGCTTGCATTGGCTAAAGTAAATCCATACAGGGCGGTATTGGTGTCCATAAACACACATCGCAAATTTATTCCGCCATTTATGAAGGTGTTTGTCGGCCCGTTTACGCTCCTTACCGTTATGCCGTTGGTGATCACAACCCGATTCGTGACGCTTAGAGGCCCGTAATTTTTGGGGTTTACGGTTGAACCTGTATTATACATTCCATTACTCACCCAGACCGTACCGCCCGCATCACAACTATTTATCGCCGATTGTATCGTTGCCTTTGGCGCAAACCAACTCGCCCCATCGTTGCCATCATCACCACTTATTGCAGACACATAACGAAATGGATTGGCGGGTATATTATTTTTACAACTGAAATAATCTTCATCGAACTGCCCTCCCCATCCGGCAAGGGTAATCAGCCCTGATAAAGGAATTAAAAATACCAATATGCTTTTCATTTGTTCGTTACTATTTCCGGAGCATCCAGCCATTCGATCATGCGAAACACGGAATTTGTATTGAATGAAAACTGAACGCGCCCAAAGTCCTTCACTTCCACCACCACATTGGTCAACGTTTCGGGCGGCGGGATATCCTCATAAACAATCACCCATTTGGCTTTTGCAGGGTCTTTATCATCCTGAACCAGGGATTGGCTCTTGATATACTTCCCCTCCGGCGTAGCCGGCTTATCCGGCTGAAGCCTGTATCCCGCCGCAACACATTGGTCAATGGTTGGATTGCATATAACTTTATCAGCCGTGGTGATTGTTTTCGGCCATGAATTGACAGGAATGATGTCCCCTGCAAAAAGCAACCCAGCCGTAAGCGACAAAATGATGATAAGATATTTTTGCATATTATTGCCTCCCCTTCCATTTTGATTCATTAACAGTCCGCCGGAAGAACAGACTATTCCATGAGCTTGTCGAAATCGTCGGTGCGGTAGAATTTGTAATTGTAGCCGTCGCAAAGGCAACCGACCCGGTAAAAAGTATTTCCACACCTACCCTTAAAACGCCGGTATCGGGATAACCATTTGTAGGAATTGTCAACGTGATTGCATTTGTGGCTGGATTCTGAATTTTGACCAGACTTCCATGACCGTATGTCACGGTGCATGTCCCGCCGGCATCGGGCGCAAGTGTGCCTGTGAACGCCTGATATGCATTACTTTCGCTCGTATCCGCAAACCAAGCATTACTTGTAATGGGATCGAATTTAATCACCTGGCCGGCAAGGGGCGCGTTGGTGATTGTATAGAACACGCCATTAACATCCATGATCTGATTGGTGATTGGCCCGGCCGGTCCTTGTGCGCCATTGGCTCCATTCGTTCCCGCCGGCCCCTGTGGGCCTTGTTCACCTTGCGGCCCTTGAGGGCCTGTCGCGCCGTTCGTTCCAGCAGGCCCCTGCGGCCCCTGCGCCCCGTCCAACCCGTTGCTCCCGGCCGGAATGATGAAACCAAACTGCGCGGCATTACTGCTCCCTACATTCGTCACGACAACCGCGCTTCCCGGAACTCCATTTGAAGCCCAAGCCACTGAAATTGTTGCTGCCAGGCCATCCGCTCCGTTCGTCCCGGCAGGCCCTTGCGGCCCCGTGGCGCCATCTGCCCCGTTTGTTCCTGCCGGACCCTGCGTGCCAGGTGCGCCATCCATGCCATTTGTCCCGGCCGGGCCTTGCGGACCGGTTTCACCCTGCGGACCTTGTGGTCCGGTATTTTCGTTTGTGTTACACCCATAAGCCAAGCGCGCGTCCGGATCATAATAAAACCAATTTGTTGAACCGGGAATATGAACGTAATTGGTCATGCTTAATCCTATAGTGCCATAGAGAGTATCGTTGGTCGGAACGGCCCCAACCTGCGCGGCGGTGACGGCATGAGGATTTGCATTATTCGTTGCATGCATGGCCGCCTGGTTTGAAACAATAGCGATATTACTCTGAACACTGGCGAGATCATCTGTTGTGGCCGCGCCTATTAGTCCGGGCGTGATGCTGTGCGGATTGGTAGCGACAACATGGGCGGCAAGATTAGCGGCATTGGTTGTGATATTGCCTTCGGCCTGATCAACTCTGGTGCTGACAGCCAGAATCTGATTAATATTCCCCGAAATATCAGAGGTTGTTGCCAGGCCGTTTGCGGCGATTATTTTTGACTTTGACGGCGTTTTCCAATTCCCGTTTGTGTCAACCATCTGGACAATATCGTTGGTCTGGACCGGAAAGTTGGTCGGCACTGTGCCGGATGGCGGGTTTGTCCAGGGCTCATTTGTATTATTGCCCCAGATGACCGGCACATATAGGCCGGTCACGCTATTAATCAAAGGGCTTAATTCCGTGATATTCGTTGTCGTTGCGTCCGGCGTTGTGTAGCCCGGCATTTCCGGCCAGGTAATGGTATAGGTTCCTGTCGGGATCAACGAAAGCGTAAAATTGTTGGTGAATTGAAGGCCATAGCCGGTGGCCGTATTCGTATATTCGCTGTTTGCCGCGGTCAAAGACCAGACGACGTTTGAGCCGGACGTAACGCCTGATGCTGTTACCGCCAGACTGTTTGAGTATGCGATATAATAATTTGTTGAATACCAGTCGTAGGGGGCGCCGGTAATATTGATATTGGTGCCGGGCCGGGCATAACAGCCTTTTTTTTGTTCGAAAGATATTGAGTATGTGCCGGTCGGAATCGCGTTCAATAGAACGCTGTTTGTAAATCCACCGCCGTAATGCGCGCTGTAAAAACTCGCGTTTGTGTATTCAGCCGGCGCACCGGTCAATTGCCATTGCGCGTTGGCCCCGTCCGTCAGACCGGTTATAACAACAGACAAAGAGTTGGAATAGATATAATACCAATTTGAGCAGATCAAATAGCCGTTTACAGTCGTGCGTGATTCTATGGATGGAACATAAAAGTCCGTGATGCGCAAAAACTTGCCATAAAAAGGAATGGGATATTGATAACCTATATCAGATTGATATCCAGAACGGAACCACATTGGCTCATTGGTTAATCCAATTATTTCCCACCTTCCGTTTTCATTAACAAAAGAACTGGAATTTGCAAACGCGTCCGCCGACATACTGCTGTTACTTGCACATTGTAGCAGATATTTTACACTTCCTGCCCCTGATGTTCCTGCAAGCGAAAACACAAAAAGAAGTGAGAATGCAGTGCGAATAAAATATTTTTTAATCATATCAGTCCTCCGGATTTCCCCAGGTTTCGGTTTCTTTGCCGTCAATCAGGATTGGTATTTTCGCGCGCCATTTCCCGTCCGGGAACAGGTATTGCGTTCTTCCATCCTTGCGCCGCTCATAGGCCCCGTCACCCCAGACCGGCACATAATAAGCGGCCAGCGAAGCATTGATATTGGTCACGGCAACTGCGGTTAATGGATCAACTGCAACTTTTTTGACATTAATATCCCAGGCGGCGATAGGCGTGGGCGAATATGTCGGCGGCAATTGCCATAAATAACCCGTCATTTTCAACGTCGCGTTTGTTGTTTTTAATAAAAGAGTTTTCAGTTCAACTGTCGCCAGATTAGCCCGCCAGCAGATCAATCCTTTTGCCGGGTCAAATTGCCAGTCGCCTGAAACATTGAATTGTGTGTTAAGTGATAGAACCGGATTCGGAGTCGTCGGCGTGATGACAGAATCCATGCCGAAAATAAATTCCGTCCCCACCGCGAAAGAATATGGCTTATCCGTTGCGCCTTTGTAGATCGTTGCCTGAAACAAGGCTTGCGTGCCATAAAGCAACTCAATGCCTTGTGTCTCGTCCGGCAACTCCAGGCTCGTGTCAACCTTGATGCGTCGGCTTTGCGTATTTGCGTCAATGACGACCTCAACCGGCGTATATTTGTCTTCGGCCATTACCACTTCCCTTCCGGGCATTTATTTTCCGGCTGACTGCGCCAACGTCCGAAGCAGCACCCCTCAAAGTGCTTACAACCGAAGCCTGAATCCGTGGATTGACTGCAAGCTTTACATACTTCAAACCTCTTTTTTCCGATTGGGTCTGTGTCCGGATTTGTTTCAATTTTAGCCGGGATGATTTTTCGTATAAATTGCCGAACTACCGATTTAGCCGGTGTAATTTTCCGTTCTTCAAAGCCAGCGCCGAATTTATCCGCGTAGATTATTTCATTTCCAAGAATCGCGCATTTATAAGCGGCTTTGCTGTCGCATTCTATTTTGTGTTGCTCTCCGGTTTGCAGGTCATATTCAACAGCATAAATATCATCCATGATTTCATCGTGAATGCTGATCAGCAATTTGTCGGGATAATCGGGACGATAGGATATGCGATAAAAATGCGAATTCGGAATTTCAACCTGGCGTTCTTTACTGCCGTCTATGATATGGATTGTGCTCCGCTCCCCGAAAACAACGCGATTGCCATAGACGAACCCGGTGCTTGCGTGGACGATTGATTCAGGCGGGAATAATTTATCCAGCGATGGCCCATCCATGCGGTATAGAAAATACCTACGGTCATCCGGCGCGAATCCTCCCACAAACGAGACATGCCAGCCGGCAGAGTCATGCCATGCGGTCGGCGAACACTCCAGCGTTGCGTCTGACAAACCGGTTTCAATCCTGCGCTGTTCATTGTTCTTTTCATACATCAATTTCCAGACACGTGATTTATCGGCATAACAGAAAAATAAAATGCGTTCCCCTCCCGGCCATGGAGCGAGAAACGGCATGTGTGTCATAAGTCCGCGATCATGTATTTGGTTGAGCATAATTTTACGGCCAGGTTGTTTCTTCGGCTGATACATAACATCCGATTTGAATTTCCATGAATCCGTCATAGGCATAGCGCGTGGTGAACGAATCGGGCAATCCCACAAGTTCGCCTTCCTCCGAAATGCATCCGCTCGCATATACAACCCCGGCCCCTGTTTCCTTTAACCGCCAATAATCGCCTTCCGCGATACCTTCGCCTTGATACGGAGCAAGGTTCCAGGTCGGATTGGTCGTTGAGTTGGTTATGGTTGAATCCAGAACATACGGCCGGCAATTATTACTGCCGTAGCATTTTGTGCTGAGATTGTTCTTCCTTGCGAGCAAATGGCCGCTATTTGTGCATTTCAAACTCATTTAATCACACTTCGTTGCCTGGCCTCCGGCTATCAACGTCCAGCCTGATTCAACGCTTCCTGTTGCGAAATTTGCCGATACCGTTCTCGTCTTTTTCTGAAGTTGTCTCGATGCTTGGTCAAAGCGGACATCCGTGACGATTTCTATTGTCTGCGGCTCATCGTTATCGCCGTTATCCGGCTGATCCGTTGCCGGTCCCGGCACTTCGATTGTCCAGAAGTTTCCATTGCGTTCAATTTTCGCATAATTCTGGTCCGGTTTGGCAACGGCGCGAAGGTTGTTTAAAACCTGCGCAATATCCGATAAATCTTCATGCTCGCGTCTGGCCGTTTGAAAATGGCGTTTTGCTATCCCCGGATTGTCTCCCCATAAATATTTACCTAAAAAAGGAAAAGGCATATCAACTCCATTCGCTCCAGTCCCCGGTTTCTTTCACCGTGCCATAAACGACGTATTCGCCCGGCGTTGTGTCGTTAAACGAGACATTGGGCGCTCCTGCTTCTTCAAGTTCCGCGGCTTTTGTTTTCGCCACCTTCTCGTTGGCTCCTTCGTATTTTGTCGTTGTTGATCTGATTCGCCGCGTTCTTGTTAATGTATTTGTTACGCCGTTAAGCGTTTGTTTGAATGTTTCGGTTTCAAGATATGAGTCATAGCTGGAAATCGTTGCTTTAAGGTTATTCAGCCTCATTATCCCCTCACCAGTCTTATGGCCCTCGGCGAAACGACGAGGAATTTGACAGCCTCCGGCGCGATTGTGCCTTTGATTGGCGCGATATCGCTCATAAAGCCGCGGCGGTCGGTTGTGGCGTAATTCTTGATCAGTCCGTCTATGACCGCCTGCCTGTCCTGTTTCTGGAGAAGGAAAAGCGCTTGCTCATAGACCGCTACATCATGGCGCGGAAAGTCGCCGTGATCGGTTTCCGTCTCGTCAAGCGATGTGTCGCCGATAAATTGTTCTATATCGCGCCTGGCTTGCGCTATGGCGGCAATGCGCCGCGGTTCGGTGATGGTTGTCCATGCGCTTGAGTTGACATGGACGCTTTCGCCGAAATATGTGTTTGCGCCCGCTATATCAATCGCCATGTTCAATTTCCGATTTTGGATTGCCGATTTTCGATTTTAAGAGCGGCAAGAAATGCCTCTTATTTTTCCGTGGTAGCGGATGTATTTCTTTTCCTGCGATCAGGTTCGGCCGGGGACTCCTGCGCGGGCTGAAATCCACGGGCTTTCCATTCTGCCTGGTCGGAAACATTGATTATGGCCGTTGCTTTGCCATCCGTGACTTTTACTGTCGGTACTGATGCCATGTTTTCCTTTCCGCTACGGCGCTAATGTGCCGGAAACCGTTCCGATATACGTTATGACGTTCGTATAACCAGCCCCCTTGTTGGTTACGACACACAAACCTCCGCTTGCTATTAAACTCCAGCCATTGGTCGTGAGATTTCTTGCTATCCAAAGGGCATTTGACCCGGATTCCTTGCCAAGCAGCAGTTCACCGATAAACCGCGGCGCAACTGCGGTGATGTTGGATTCCGCTATTGTGCGCGGCTGATAGACCTTGCCTTCATAAAATCCGCCGCCGGTCGGCAGAGATATATCTTCCAGGGCAAAAACTCCGCCCGTAAGCAAGACAACAAAAATGGTCCAAATATTTCTTTTCATATCCGGTATTTCCTTCTCTTAAAGAGCAGCCCGGTTTGAACCGGGCCGCTCGGTTTTCAATTTCATGGTTTATCGTGCGCCTTAGCCGCAAAACAACGCGCCGCCGTCGGGCTGGATCACGCGGCAAGCGACAAACACGTCATAGACAATGCTGTCGGACAGGCTGGTGATGGAGCTATCCATCGAGACGCGGATGGAAACGCCGTCGAACATTTCCACGGCAGAACCCTGGGCCAATGGCGTGGGCGCAACGATAGCTCCGGCGACCGCATACGGATGATAAACCAGGTTGCTGTATCCGGCCGCCTCAAAGGTGATTGCCGCGCCGTCAGTTGCTTCAGCCGCCAAAACAGGCGTGATAAGCAAGTCAACCTCGTTGGAGGCTATTGCCGCGTCCTTGCGGACAACGTAACGGGTAGAATCCCCTGCTATCGTGAAGACAGTTCCTGCATATATCGTGCCGGTAGTGCTGGTGATGCCGTCAATGTGCAGGGTATCTTCTCCGGCCG
>Ga0074199_1002587_pt1 | contig 10452 bp, 5 predicted proteins | sample EPASupsiteSAE347_FD_64528 | JGI IMG/M metagenome (GOLD analysis project Ga0074199, IMG submission 64528) | Bioremediated contaminated groundwater from EPA Superfund site, New Mexico - Sample SAE3-47 | ecosystem: Environmental > Aquatic > Deep subsurface > Groundwater > Contaminated ...
TTTGACGTGATGGTGACATTAAACGGTTCGGCCAGTAATGACCCGGATGGCTCGATCGTCAGTTATGCCTGGTCTCAAGTGTCAGGGACATCAGTCACACTATCGGCGACCAATCAGGCGACGGTGACCTTTACTTCACCGTCCAGTGTAGCTACGCTGGCGTTCGAGCTGGTGATTACCGACAACGAAAGTGCGGTCGGCAAGGATACCGTGACGATTTATGTCAATCCCAGCCCGATTATCATCAGCGAATACGTGGAAGGTAGTTCTTATAATAAATATATTGAGATCTATAATGCATCCGATATTTCAGTCGATCTGGCAACCAGTGGTTATGACCTTCGTAAAGCTTCCAATGGCGGAGGTGTTTTTAGCGACGCCTTCTCTGATTGGGGAAGTTTTAATCAACTTATCAGTGGTGGAACGATTGTGCTGGCTGATAAACAAGCCACAATTTATCCATCCGCAAATATTGTCATGACAACCGATTTCTCAGTAATGAGTTTTAATGGTAATGATGCTATGGGGCTTTTCCGGAATGGATTATTAGTCGATGTGGTCGGCAATCCGAATAGTGCCGATAATATTATTTTGGACAAGACCCTGCGAAGAAAGAATACCGTTCTCTATGGCAATTCGGTCTACGATTCAACCGAGTGGGATGAATATGCGAAGGATAATGTTGATAATCTCGGTTCACATAGCACCAATCCGAACGCGCCGGTTGTCAGCGCGATTGCCGTCATGCCGGAATTCATAACCTCGGCCGACGAAATATCGGTCAGCGCAACCCTCATGCCAATTGTCGGTACGATTGCATCGGCGACGATCTATTACGGAGCATCCGGCAGTCTGATCAATACGACTGATATGTGGCTGGAAACCGGTAATACCTGGATGGGTGCTATTCCGGCCCAGACCGGCAACAGCATTATTGAATTTTATATCGTTTGCCATGATGATCAGTCACCGGCCAACTCCGGGCAGTCGGCCAGCCAATCATTGGTCATCGCCAATAGCACCCCGGAATCGATCAGCAACATTCACGCGAATATTTCGACTCTTAACGGCCAGATGGTCACGATCCGGGGCATTGTCACGATCGGCGCTAGTCTGCTTAATTCGTCAAAAACTTCAGCCTATATTCAGGACGCTTCCGGTCGCGGTTTGAATTTATATGACGCGACTTTATATTCGGATATTACCCGCGGGGATGAACTGATGGTGGTCGGATACGTCGATCAATATTATACAACCGTCGAGGTGACCGATTTTATCTATAAGAAGATTTCTTCCGGAAATGATTTACCGGCGGCGCAAAGTGTAACGGTTGCCGGGGCCAACAGCAGTGACTGGGAAGGAACCCTGATTGAATTCACCGGAACAGTTGTCGGGAAAACCACCTATACAACTGCCACTAATATCAGCGTGGTAAGCGGAACGGATACGACCATTGCGCGAATTCTCAATACTACCGGAATCGATACTTCCGTGATTGTGGTTGGCAATTCCTATCAATTCAAGGGTATTGGTTACCAGTATTCGAGTACCTTCGAAACCCTGATCGGATACGCCGCGGATATTACTCCGTCGGATGCAATCGTAGGAGTAGAGACTAAAGCGTTGACATTCAAACTGAGCCCGGCTTACCCGAATCCATTCAACCCGGAGACTAAAATCAACTGGCAATTATCCAGGAATGGAAAATATGAGGTGGCCGTGTTTAACTTGTTAGGCCAGAAGATCGATGTGATCGGAAGTGGTTATGCCGCGGCCGGCAGTTATTCAAAAGTCTGGAATGCCAGTCAATTTCCGTCAGGTGTTTATTTTGTACAATTACAAGCGGAGAATAAGATACAAACCCAAAAACTGTTATTCCTGAAGTAAACTATGAAAAAGAGAATAATTCTGACATGGTTTCTGCTGTGGCCGGTCTTAATACTGACTGCCCAGGATCACGTCGTCATTTCCGAGATTGTCTTGCAACCCGGCAGCAGCACCAGCAGCAATGCCGAATATATCAAGCTTTACAATCCGACGGATAACGCCATTGACCTAAGCAATTATTACCTGACGGACGGCACGGATACAACGAACCATAAGTATTACTACAATTTATCAGCCGGCGCGAATTTCTGGAGCGGAACCGGGTCGGATTTCATCGCCCGTTTCCCAAATGGCTTTTCCATTGCGGGGAAATCGGAAATCATTATCGGCGCCACGACATCTTCGGCTTACAATACCTATTACGGCTCATTGCCGGATTTGTCAATAAAAGACAGTTTGCGCCAGGCAATCGACGGGCAAACCACGAAAGGGACAGCGCCCGCCTATCTTGATAATGCCGCCGAAACGCTGGTTTTATTCTACTGGGACGGTTCGTCCTCAACGGTGAAAGACGTAGATTATGTCATCTGGGGCAGTAAATTGTGTGCGATCGATAAAAGCGGCGTTTCCGGTTATCAGAATGACACACCGGTCGCCCAGCAGGTCTTTGCACCGACGCATGTGGACGGTCAAAAACTCCAGCGCATCAGCGGTGAAGGCACCGAGTCATCGTCGGGCGGCAACGGTCTCACCGGGCACAATGAAACCGGTGAAAACCTGAACGCTACCTGGCAGGTGGTTTCGGTGGGTCATACCAAACCGAAATTCTCAAATCTGGTCTACTCACCGGCCAGTCCAACCACCGGGCAGAGCATTACTTTTTCGGTAAATGTCGCCAGCGATTCGGCGATTACATCGGTCGATCTGATTTACACATATCAGTCAGTCGAACGTACCGTGGCGATGATACTCACAGTTGGCAGTACCTATTCGGTAACGGTCGGCCCGTTTGCGACGGTCGATACATTATATTACAAAGTTCAAGCGGAAGACGAGACCGGCCTGACTGCTGTTTCAAACCTGAATATAATCAAGATCCAGGAACCGCCGGAAGTGGTGACGATTGGCACGATCCGTGAGAATTGGAGTGAATATGTCGGCCAAACCGTGACTCTGCGCGGCGTGGTAACGATCGGCTCCAATGTCATTATCACGACCCGCACCTCGGCCTATTTCCAGGATTTTTCCGGAAAAGGTCTGAACCTGTACGCCTCGGCGATTACCAACCTGGCGCAGGGTGATTCCATTGAAGTGACCGGCGATCTGGAGGAATACAGTGGTGTCAAGGAACTGACCAACTGGACAAGTTCCTATACCGTGATTGCATCCAATGTTCCGATCACGAGTGTTTCTGAAGTCGACATCATCGATCTGGTTACGAATTTGGCAGACTGGGAAGGCAGTTATGTCCAGATCAGCGGAACCGTAGCGGAGCGTTCCAATCCGACGGCCACGAATCTTGGCTGTAACATTATTATCGAGGATAAGACCGATCGGACGACGGTTCGCATCTGGAATACGACCGGCGCGCTGTACAATTCCCTGGGTGTTATCGTCAATTCTGTGACGGATTCTCTGTTGACGCTCGGAAACCAGGTGACTCTGCGGGGGGTGGTCGGCATCTATAGTGCCACGCCGCAAATTCTGCTCGGCTACGCCTCGGATGTCGAACCATTTGTCGAGGGAGAACCTGGCAATGAACGCACCAAAATCACGGTAGCGCCTTATCCGTTCGTGCCGCAAATGGGAGAAGTCATCAAATATACTTATGAATATCCTTCCAATTGTCGGGCTATCATCCGGATTTATGATCTGTCCGGTCGGTTTATCACGACCCTTGAGGATAATTTTTATATGGAATCCTGGAAGAAAGACGGTTTCTGGAACGGCCGGAATGAATTGAATCAGCTGGTCCCGCCCGGCAATTATATATTGCACTTGCAGACGACCAATCGTTCGACTGGAAAGTCTCAATCTGACATCGCGCCGGCGGTTATAGGAGTTAAATTCTGATGAAATCCATAAAATCTTTCAAGAGCGGTTTATTACTGACGATAATTCCGTTGAGTCTCGGTGCGCAGGTTTTTACACAGGTTAATGAGATTGCGGCGCCGATCAGCGCCACCGGTTCATCCAACATGGCCAGTATCGGCAGCGCCTGGGCGCAATTAAGCAACCCGGCTGGTTTAAGCCGACTGACTGCCACTGAACTGATCGGCGGGTATTTTAAACCTTACGGACTGGCTTTTTATTCCAGTCAACAAGCGATCGCGGCAGTACCGGTCGGAAAACTCGGTACGGTTGCGTTGGGGTATCAGGGCAGTGCCACGAATTATTCGGGCAATTCGTTATCCAGCGAATCGGCTTTCAGTTTTTCTCACGGATTCTATTTGCAAAAGGATATTATCTCGACGCTGTCGATTGGTTACACACTCAACCTGTATCAGTTGGATTACGGTCAGTCGGCCGGTGTTTCCGGCGATGGAAGCGACGGGATGGATCTGGGCGGAGGATTCGGCTTCGGAATCGATCTGGGAATTCAAGGCAGTTTGCACGAACGCAGTTGGGTCGGCCTGTACGCCAAAAATATTAATTCTCCGGAAATGGGCAGCGCTCTGAGCAGTTCACGCCTGCCCCGCAGTCTGGCGATCGGAGTCGGTTACGAACCGTACTACGGCATGACGACCAGTTTTATGATCTTCCAGGCGATCGGGAATGCGAAAACGCAGTACCGGGCCGGAATTGAATACCGGATTATGTCGTGGTTAATCGTTCGGACTGGCATCAATACCGAGCCGAGCCGCATCGGTTTTGGTTTTGGCATCGAGAAATGGGGCGTACTGGCTGATTACGCCTATGTCAGCCACCCGATTTTGCCCGAAACGCATCAATTCAGTCTGGGTTATACTTTTAAGAAAAATGAGAAATAAACTTGTGAACAGATATAAATATTTCGGTTTGTTCATTCTCCTGATGATGGCGCTGGCCAGCTTCGCCGGTGCGGCCGAAGCGGAACAGAAGATCGACCTGAACACAGCCAGTGAGGCCGTTCTGGCGCAATTGCCATTGAGCCAACAACAGCTGAATGATATTCTGAACTGGCGGGAATACAACGGGCCGTTCGAAAGCATCTTCGATCTGCGCAAGATCCAAAGCATTGACTACGAAACCTTTCTGAAACTGAAAGAACTGATACAACTCTCACCGGTTTTCCTGGAAGCATCTCAGCAACGGGTGGAGGATAATTATTATAAGGTCGAGCAATGGATTTCCGACGACGGCGCCAGTGAAAATTCAGTCAATACCTGGATCGACATGCTCTCCAATCCGGTGAATATCAATTCGCTCGGCTATTTCGACCTGCTGAATCTGGCAGGGCTTTCGCCGGTGGATGCCGTAGCGGTGATTAAACGCCAGAAACAGGGCGCGATTAAGAACCGTACCGATTTGCGCAGTACCGACGATCTGTCCTATTACGGTTTTTCCAACCTGGAAGATTTTATCCGTTACAGCGATGATGACTTGGTCAATTCTTTCGGCGGCAGTTTTTCTACGGTGATCAAGAATATCACCCTGAGTCAGACGCCCAGCGATGACGCCGATTCATATTCGGATTTCGTCAGTCTCGATCATCCGTTGGACGCCTATTATAAATTGCGCCTGCATTGGGGCACGCAATACCACCTGGAAGGTTCTTATCTGCGCAATATGGGCGAACCGACGATCTATTACGACAATTCCAAAATACCGGAATTCAAGGCGTTTTTTGAGATGAATAATCTCAGTGCCGGTCCGGTGAAACTGAATAAGATCGTGTTCGGCGATTATGTGGCGTCCTTCGGACAGGGCGTGACCTTTGAAGCGACGGATTTCTTCCTGCCACGGAAAACCGGCTTCGGTTTCCGCAACCGGCTGAACGGTCTCAGCGGTAACACATCCCGCGTTACGCAATACGGCTTGCGGGGAGTGGGCGCCGAGGCACAGATCGGTAACCTGATCGGCACCGGCTTTTTCTCGCTCAATAAACGCGATGCGATCGTCAACGCTGATGGTTCATTCTCCAACCTGATAACGATGTATCCGCGCCTGAATCACGGATTATATGACAGCATTTCCACGTCACTGATCAATTCCGTCAATGAAATGGTGCTCGGCGGCAATGTCAAATATTCCTTTATGCCGGGGACCTACATAGGATTCACACTTTATCAAAGTATGTACGACCGGGCGCTGGATTTACAGGTTACGGAATCCTTGCTGGATCCCACCGGTTACAGCAAATATCTGACTCAAATCGGAAATTCCGCCGACACTGAAATCGATGCTTCCTACGAATCATCCAATTCATCCGCATTATGGTCGCAGGCAAAAGCCGTGCGCCGGATTTACGGAGTCGAATTCTCGACCGTCATCCGGAATCTGACTCTACAGGGTGAATATGCGGAGCTCGATCGTAACCTGAAATCCGGCAACCGTTCCGGCGATCCGAGCGCGCTGGTATTATCCGGTTATTTACAATTCGATAATCTCAATTTTCTTTTATTATATCGCAATTATGAACTCGGTTTTGATAATCCTTACCAGCGTTCCTTCAGCAATTACCAGCGCTTCAAGGGTACGATCTACGAAGACACCTATTATCTGAAAGACCCGATTCTGGGCTACCTGTATTCCGCAACGGCGCAACCGCAATCCGAACGCGGATTGTATTTATCAACCCGCTATCAGTTGCATCGCAGCTTAGTCGTGACAGCGGAGCAGGATATCTGGACGCGCGTGGCCGATAATGCCCAGTACAACCGCGCAGTGGTCAACCTGGAATATCGCCCGGTTTTCAAATACCGCTTCCGGATTCGCCAAAAATGGCAGCATCGCGATAAAACCGACATCCTGACGCCGGTCTTTTACCAGGCTAACGAAACCCGGCTGGAAGCGATTGTCCGCATGTCAAAATACAATCAGGTCAAATTGTTCTATTCCAATAGTTTTACGGAGTTCACGCCCCGCTCGCGTCTGGTTATCAACGCCGAAACCGGTTCGACTTCGTATGTCGGCAATGCCGGAGCCGCCAGTGACGCCCTCGGCATGACCGTTACTCATAATGTGAACGAGCGCATCAAACTGATGGGTTCGCTGATGACTTACAGCGGCTTTTTCTGGAATTTCGAAGATACTGATTTTCGAATCTTCAATACGGATACGCGGGCGCTGCATGGCTGGGTTGCCGTCTTTTCGCGTTTATCCCGCGACCTGTCGGTACGGTTTAAATACAGTTTCGATCTGCATGATCCGCTGACGAATGTCGTCAATAGCATGATTGATGTTGGCGCAGGCAGCTCCAATCCGATTGTGAGCGAAATCTATTATGAAAAATTTTACTCGGATTTCAGAATCCAACTTGATTATAGGTTCTAAATGAAACGAAGAATTTTTGCTTTGACAATTTTGATAATGTGTTCCTCGGTGGTTTGGGGACAGAGCTATTTCAGTCCTTTGACCGGAGACCTGCCGGAAATCGGCGACGCCCGCACGATGGCGATCGGTTTCTCGGGCTGGGGCAGTGCCGGCCGTGCGTCGGCTTTGCTCCATAATTCCGCCCTGCTCGGCCTGACCGACCAAAAATTATCGCTGATCGCCGGAATAAACGGTCTCTCTGTGAAGGAAAAACGTTCCTTCACCGTGCAGGACAGTTATGGCGATTTCCTGGCGGACAATACTTATGTCCTCAATAAATACTGGTTTCCCGATTTTCATATGGGAATCAATGCCAGACTATTATCCGGATTGAGAGTATCCATGCTCTTTAATCACGCTAACGTTCAGGATTTTCAGTATGAAGAGGAGGTCAGGGGTTCTTTGTACGGCGAGTACAACCGTGATCCATTGGTAGGATATAACCGGCTGGCCAGTCGCTATTCGACCTATAATACTTCTGCCGGATTTTCGGTCAATCTTTTCAAATCCCTGTGGCTCGGTTCGGCGGTCAATATAATGACGCCGGATTTCTCCGAACAAACCTGGGAAATTCAGGTTCTGGAAAAGAGTATTTATCTGGCATCCGATCATTCGATTTCGTACAAATCCGAGCCGAAATTCGAGACGGCAGTGACCGGCAATGTCGGTCTGATATATGACATTACCCGGCATCTCAGTGTTGCGGCGTCCTATCGTTTTCCGTACGAAACCACTCAAAAGGGCGGATTGCTGTACTTGATCAGCGATTCCACCCAATCATTGCCCATCATCGCCGTGGATTCAAATTTTACCGTCACTAAAGTGACCCGTCGCCAGCCGGGCGAACTGCGGATCGGGTTATGCTTAAAACCGGTGAATATTATTCCAACGCAGTTGTTTTTCGAACTGGTTTATCAGGACTGGAAAAACGCTTCGGCGAAATATCAGTTCAAGAGCGACGCCGATCTGAGCGCTGTGCCGGTGGATTTTTACGAGGCTGCGATTCCGTACCGCAATGTAATGAAAGTGCACGTGGGCATCGAGCACGTTTTCTTTTCGGGCGTACCTTTCCGGGCCGGATTTTATCACGATCCGAGCCCGATCGACGCCGGCATGGATCGCAACTGGTTTACGGCCGGCACCGGATACCGATGGGATAATTTAAGCCTGGAAATATCCGGCGCTTTCACGAACAATGAATATGAATATCACGATCTTTTTCCGATTGTGTCCGAGGCGCGAATCGAATTCGATACCGTACGCGAAAGCTATCTGGTCGGAATGTTAACTCTGAAATATAATTTTTAATTTATGAGTAAGACAAACTTACTGCGCGGTCTACTGATCGTTCTGCTATCCGGAATAACGTCGGTAGCGGAGGAGTTTCCGACCAAAGATTATTTGAAAATCGTCACGATTTTTACCAATGATATGCATGGCGGCATCGATCGGAGCGAAGCCAGTTTCATCAATCCGGATTTTCCACCAACGCTGGGTGGCGGCGCCGTTGCCGGACGATATATTATTGAAAAACGCAAAGAAGCCGCCGAGAACGGTTGGGGCTTTTTGCTGATCGACGCCGGTGACTTTTACCAGGGCACACCGATGGGAACCCTGTCGGAAGGCGAGGCGGTCATCGAATACATGAATACCGTCGGCTATGATGTACTGACCGTCGGCAACCACGACTTCGACAACGGTTGGAAGAATCTGAAAAAACTCTCGGAACAAGCTCATTTTCCGTTTCTGGCTTCCAATCTCCGGCGCAAATCCACCGGCGAATTGGCAGAATTTGTGAAGCCTTATGTCATCAAGGAATTTCAGGGAATCAAGATCGGAATTATCGGCGCAACGATTTCATCGACACCGAGCATGAGCTTCCCCGAACATGTCGAAGATCTGGAATTTGAAACTGAAATCGAAGGCCTTAAACATTATTTGCCGGAAGTAAAAGCCCAGGGTGTCAATCTGGTTATTTTCGTGACGCATGCCTGGTTAGCCTATAACCCGGAAGAAGGCTATAAGGAGATGCTGAAAAACATAGCGGAAGGGGAGACATCTTCTAATTACGGTTCCAGCGCCCAGGAAATCGCTCACCGGGTTCCGGGCATCGATATTATGTTTTCCGGACATCTGCACCGTGGTTTTTACAAACCCTGGGAAGATCCGCTGAATCATACCCTGATCTTTCAGAATTATGCCAACGGCAGTAACCTGGGGCATCTCAATTTTTATATTCAGAGAAAGACCGGTACGCTGGCCGGATACAATTATGAAACCGACGACGGAACGATTTTTACACTGTTCGAAGATGATTTTTTACCGGATGCCAATATCGCCAAACTGATCGACTTCTGGGTACAGAAAGCCGAAGCTGGTTTTGACGAAGTGATAGGTACGGCCACCGCACAAATTGCCCGTTCGGGTAGCGGTGAATCACCGATGGGCAATCTGATGGTCGATGCTATGCTGGCCGGCACCAAGGCCGATATCGCCTTTTCCAATCATGGCGGTGTCCGGGCAGACCTGCCGGCTGGAGAAATAACACCCCGGCATGTCTTTGCCGTGATGCCGTTCGGTAATCGGATTGTCACGATGAAAGTAACCGGCGCTTTTCTGAAAGCCCTGGTGGAAGACCGGGTGTCCGGGACCAGCCGGGGGATGCTGGTTGGCGGCGCGGAAATAGCAATCGACCGCACCAAACCCGATGGATCGCGCGTCGTGAAATTCAATATCGGTGGCCAACCGATTGACGACGATCGTGAATATGCTTTAACAGTGTCGGATTATCTGGCGGAAGGCAATTCCGGTTATGATCGACTGACGACTATTTCTCCGGATAAAGTGAATTACTCCGGAATTCTTCTGCGCCAGGCGATGATTGATTATATTAAAAATAATTCGCCGATCGTGCCCAAAAGCGATGGCCGCTGGCAAGAAATCAGGTAGATTGTAGATTGATGATTGGAGATTGATGATTGATGATTGTGTCACGTCCTGAAATAGGTTGACAAAAAAGAGGAGAAAAAGGTATGTCAACCAGGACAAGTTTTCGTTACAGTAATGCGTTTAAGCAGAAAGTAATTAGGGAGATTGAATCCGGAGTTCTGA
>Ga0074199_1002589_pt1 | contig 10436 bp, 8 predicted proteins | sample EPASupsiteSAE347_FD_64528 | JGI IMG/M metagenome (GOLD analysis project Ga0074199, IMG submission 64528) | Bioremediated contaminated groundwater from EPA Superfund site, New Mexico - Sample SAE3-47 | ecosystem: Environmental > Aquatic > Deep subsurface > Groundwater > Contaminated ...
GCGGCTATTCGGATTGAAATTCCTATGCATTTAATTAGGCCCCGAGGAACGGGGCGACTTATTCTGTAGCCGGGGTCGCTGACCCCGGATGTTCCGAATCCGCTTTTCACCGATCACGGCTACAACTTTGAAATTCCTTAGCATTAAATCAGGCCACCAAAGGCGGTAACTGTCACACCGCCCGGTGGGGGCACCGGGCCTACAACATTTTTGCAGGCCGGGTCCCCTGACCCGGCGGGATTGTCCGCCGGGGGCAGACCCGCCTCTGGCGGGAAATTCCTTAGCATGCACGTATGTCATACACAACTCTTATAATTGCGACGTGATTGTGAAGAAAATCTTATCATTGTAAAGCCTGAAATAAAAGTTATCCTTGGCTTTATATCTCATTAGCCGACAATATTATTGCTCATCATGAACGCAATTGATTTAACTCGTCGCCTCGTTGCGATGAAAACCATAAATCCGCCGGGACAGGAATGCGCCTGTGCCCGGTTCCTCGGCGGCTTGCTCGAAAAAGCCGGCTTCAAAACCCGGTATCTGGAATTTGCGGAAGCGCGCACCTGCCTGATCGCCTGGACCGACGGCCAGGATGAACGCCGACCCATTTGCTTCAGCGGCCACCTGGATACGGTGCCGCTCGGCGTAATCCCGTGGAGCCGGGACCCCTTCAGCGGCAGTATCGAAGGCGACAAACTATATGGCCTGGGCGCGTCCGACATGAAAGGCGGCGTGGCCGCCATGGTGGCGGCCGCCTTACGGGCTACCTGCGCTTCCCACGGCAAAGCGAACATTATGCTCATACTGACCGCGGGGGAAGAGGCCGGCTGCCAAGGAGCGTTCTTTCTGGCCCAGACGGCCCAACAACTGCCGCCGGTCGGCGCCCTGGTGGTCGGCGAACCGACCTTGAACCATCCTTGCATAGCCCACAAGGGCGTAATCTGGCTGGATGTGCAAGCGGACGGTGTGGCGGCGCACGCCTCCGTGCCGGATAAAGGCGTGAATGCAATTTACAAGGCCGCCCGGGCCATTCTCCGATTGCAGGCGTTATCATTCCCAACGCCAAACAATCCCGTCCTGGGCGCACCCACCCTGAATATCGGCACGATCGCCGGCGGCAACGCCATTAATATCGTGCCGGAACGCGCAATTTTTACAGTGGATATCCGGACAATTCCGGGTCAGCCGCATGCAGCCATCTACCGCCAGGTTGAAGATTGCCTGGGGGATGACGCCCGGATCAGCAAGCGACGCCTGGATTGTCCGCCGGTTGAAACCGATGCCAATCATCCTTGGATTCAGGATGTATTTGGAATCATGGAGCCAATTCTGAAAGCGCGGCCCGCGCCGCGTGGGATCAACTATTTTACGGATGCATCCGCATTGGTTCCCGCCCTGGGCAATCCGCCGGCTGTTATTCTCGGCCCAGGCGACCTGGAGCGGATTCACAAGACCGACGAATATTGCCTCGTATCCAATATTGAAATTGCCGAGGAAGCCTACTACCAGATTATGATGAGGTGGAACAGTTAACCGCTGAAAATTGGATTAGGCCCCGAAGAACGGGGCGACTTTTATGACGCCCGGCGAGGGCACCGGGCCTACACTATTTTTTGCAGGCCGGGTCCCCTGACCCGGCGGGATTGAATTTCCTTAACATTTAACCATGCCAGGAGGAACCATGTCTTCAGTATGTTTTTACGTATTCGGGCGGCCGATCTACTGGTATGGCGTCATGATCGCCGCCGCGTTTCTGGCATGCATCACGCATCTTTCCCTGCTGGGCCGCCGGGAAGGCCGGTCCTACGCATTCGTTTCGGATCTCGGATTCTGGGTGATGGTGGCGGGGATCGTTGGCGCGCGCATCGCGTATGTGCTGGCCAATCTCAATTACTTCATGAAAGACTTTGGCCTGATCATTCGCGTGGACCAGGGCGGATTGATTTACTATGGCGGCTTTATCGGCGCCGTCCTGGCGGCCGTGATTTATGCCCGCGTCAAGCGCGCACCGTTCCGTCCGTTTGCGGATTTCGTCATTACGGCCCTGCCGCTGGGCCAGGCTATTGGCCGGATCGGATGCTTTTTGAACGGGTGTTGTTACGGCACAGCCTGTACAGGGCCGTGGTGTGTGGTCGCGGATGGCGTGGAACGGCACCCTACCCAGCTTTATGAAACCATTTTCTGCCTTGTAGTCTATGGCATTCTGTTGTGGTATTATAGGCAGCGTCCGCGAAGCGGCCGGGTGTTCGCCTTGTACCTGATCCTTTATCCTTTGGGACGTTTCCTATTGGAATTCTGGCGCGGCGACGAGCGCCTGCACTGGCTGGGCATGAATGCGGCACAGGAGATCAGCCTCGTCCTGCTGGCAACAGGCATCCTCATCTGGTTCCTGCTGCCGGCTGAAGCGGACGACAGACGACAGACGAGGGGCGACGGACAGCGAAAAGAAGACGCCAGAAACCGAAAGCGCGTGGAGCGTGGAGCGTGAAGCGTACAGGAACCGATCCCCTGATCGGCGAGGGCTGAATGCCGGAAATCGTAAAAATCAGCAATCCGGAATCCGAAATCAGCAATCAGGTTTTCATCGTCCCCGCCAACGCGGCCGGGACACGATTGGATATATGGCTGACCCATCAGGCAATCGCCTGCCAGACGGGCGTCTCGTCGCGCGCGCGAATTCAGGCCTTGATCCATGACGGGCACGTGACGGTTAACGGCCAGATGGCCAAGGAGCACCACAAGATTCGCCCCGGCGATATCGTCAGGCTCGTGATTCCCCCGCCGGTTGCCACCGCGCTGATCCCGGAAGCCATCCCGCTGGATATTTTATACGAGGATGCCGACTTGCTCGTAATTAACAAACCCGCCGGGCTGGTGGTGCATCCCGCCGCAGGCCACTCCTCCGGAACCCTGGTGAACGCTCTGCTTCATCACTGCGGAAATCTGGCCGCCATCGGCGGCGAACAGCGGCCGGGGATTGTCCATCGCCTGGATCGCGACACCAGCGGGATCATGGTGGTGGCCAAGAGCGACCGGGCTTTAGCCGGCCTGATGAATCAGTTTAAACAGCGAACGATCCACAAGAATTATGTTGCCCTCGTTTGGGGCCAACCCAACCCAGCGCGGGGAACCATTGAAACCTTGATCGGCCGCCATCGCGTGGATCGAAAAAAAATGTCGGTCCAACCTAAAACCGGCCGCCGGGCGGTCACGCATTACAAACTCATGGAACGCTTTGGGGATGTTTCCCTGTTGCGGATCGGCCTGGAAACCGGCCGCACCCACCAGATCCGGGTCCACATGGCGCATTGCGGCCACGCCATCGTGGGCGACGCTCAATACGGGAAGCGCTCGGTCCGGCCCCTGCCAGCATCCGTTGGGCGCCAGATGCTCCACGCCGAAACGCTTGCCTTCACGCATCCGGTCACTGGAAAACCGCTGTCCTTTACCGCGCCGTGGCCGGCCGATTTAAACACGCTCGTGGCGGCCTTGCGCAAACCAGAGCCGCAACCAAAAGAAAATCAATCATGAATGGATCAATTTTCAATTTACTGACGACTGAGCCCCCCTGGTTCTGGATCGGCGTGGATGCCGTCCTGCACATCACCATGTTCCTACTGGTCGTTTATAGCTGCCTTAAAACCCGCCGCGAGGCCACGTCGGCTTTGCTCTGGATATTCGTCGCCTGGTCGTTCCCGCTGATCGGCCCGCTCCTGTACCTGATCTTCGGCATCAACCGCGTGCCGCGCAAAGCCTGGCACAAGCAGCGGGCGGACAATGAGTTTCTAAACGAGCGCCTGGCGCGGGAGAGCGAATCCCTGCCGCTGGTTTATTGGCGCGCCGTCCACGAGTCCCTGGCGGCCGAGCCGACCGACCCGGCCGCGCAAGCACTGCAAAAAACCCTGAGCCCCATCCTTTCCGATTACCCGCTCCTGGGCGGCAACGCGATTGAGCCGCTGGTGGATGGCGATGCCGCCTACCCCCGGATGCTGGATGCCATCCGCCACGCGCGACACCATGTCCACTTGCAAACCTTCATCGTCTGGAACGACGCCATTGGACGCGAGTTTCTCGACCTGCTCGCGGAAAAGGCCCGGCAAGGCGTGACCGTGCGGTTTATGTTCGACAGCTTTGGTTCAATGGGCGCGGTCCTCAGTCCGCTCTTCCTGAGATATCGTCACGTGCCGAACATGCAGATTGTCGGCTGGACGCAAACCAACCTGTTGAAGCGCCTGGTTCAGTTCAACCTCCGCAACCATCGCAAGATCATGGTGGTGGATGGCGAGCGCGCGTTCATGGGCGGCATCAATCTGCGGCAGGAAAACCTGTCCCGTCCGGGTGCGCCGGCCATCCGTGATTATCATGTCGCCGTGCGCGGCCCAATCGTCCAGGAATTGCAGTATTCCTTCCTGCGCGACTGGTATTTTATGACCGACGACGACCCCGAGGTTTTGCTTCAGCAAGCTCATTTTCCGCATCTGCCGGCGGTGGGCCCGGCCATGATCCGCGTGGCCAACAGCGGCCCGACACCGGACGGGATGGAAGTGATCGCCCGGGTATTTTTCGAATGCCTGGTGGCGGCGCGACGGCAACTTTTTATGGTGACCCCCTACTTTGTGCCTCCGCGCGACATTCTCCAGGCACTGTGTTCGGCCGCCCGGCGCGGCGTGGATGTCCGGCTGATTATCCCACATACGAACAATCACCTGTATGCGGGACTGGCGGGGCAATCTTTGTATGAGGACGTCATGGAGGCCGGCGTACGGATTTACCAGCGGCGCGATCCCTTCATGCACGCCAAGGCCCTGATCGTGGACGATACGCTGGCCATGGTCGGCAGCGCCAACCTGGATGTGCGCAGTTTACGGCTGAATTACGAGAGCAACCTGATCGTGTATGACCCCGGCTACATCAACGCCCTGAAACAGATCGTGTTGAACGAACAGGCCCATAGCGATGAGCTGGATCTGGCCACCTGGCAGGCCCGTCCCACGTCTCATCGCCTGCTGGAAAATGCCTGCTACCTGTTGATGCCCATGCTGTGAAGACAAACAATTTAGGTCCCGAAACAGGGCAAATTTTACACCGCCCGGTGTGGGCGCCGGGCCTACAGCATTTTTTGTAGGCCGGGTCCCCTGACCCGGCGGGATTGAAATTCATATGCATCAAGATAGTGAAATCAATAGTCTTATGATCGGCTTTTTGGTATAAGAAGTCGGAAATCGAAAATCATACGGGGAGGTCTTCCATGAAGACGATCATGACCGGATTATGCCTGATAGCCTTGGCGGCAGCGACGGTAGCGGCGGCGCCGGTGCAGGCGCTGGTAAATGACGAAGAAGCCAGCTGGGGTTTCTTTATTCGGCCGGAATTGAAAATCACGCCCATAAAAAACCAGACCACGGAGCTGGCCGGCGGCATACTGGGCACGTCGGTCGGCCGCGCGTTGTATCTGGGCGTGGGCGGCTATACGCTCGTTAACAGCATCAACGCCGATAATGACGCTGTGAAACTTAAGGCCTTTGACATCTGGTATGCGGGCGCTCACGCCGATTACACGCTTTTCAGCACCGAGCTTTTCCACGGCTCGGTGAGCGGGTTCCTCGGCGGCGGACAGGTCAACAACAACGCCTCGTCCGCTGGTTCCAGCAGCGCCAACCTGTTCATTGCCGAACCGGATATCAACCTGGAGTTCAACCTGACCAGCACCCTGGAACTGGGCGTCGGCATTGGCTACCGGTTTGTGAACGGCGCGGACTTGGACAAGCTCTCTAATTCCGATCTGAGCAGTTGGGTCGGCACGGTCTTCTTCCGCTGGACGGAAGGTTGACCCGCCTATTTCGATTCCGAATGTCAGACCTTAGTGGATTCTTTGGCGAGCAGCGTTGCCAACTCGGCCTTGATGGCGGCCTCGCCTTTAACTTCAGGCAGTATCCTGTTCAGCCAGCGCGGCATCCACCAATTGGCGTTACCAAGAAGTTTCATGGTAGCCGGCACCAGCACAATGCGTATCACCGTCGCATCAACGAGTATGGCGCTCGCAAGTCCCAGACCGATCTGTTTGATGTACACATTGGGATCGAAGATGAACACCCCGAACACGAACACCATGATGGCAGCCGCAGCCGTAATGACGCGCGCCGTGTCCGCCAGACCATCGGCAACGGCAAGACTATTGTCGCCGGTCCGCATGTACTCCTCCCGGATGCTCGAAAGGAGAAAAACCTCGTAGTCCATCGAAAGTCCGAATAAAATGGCAAACATGATCATTGGCACAAATGCCGGCACCGGTGTTTCCGGGATATTCAATAACTGCCCCAACCAGGTGCCGTTCGCCGCGTACGACATCACGCCGTAGGCGGCGGCGATCGACAGCAGATTCATAATGCCGGCCTTAAACGCCACCAAGGGCGACCGGAACACTATAATTAGCGGCAGGAACGACAGGAGCACAACGGTGGCGATGAATAACGGAAGCCGGCCCAGAATGTAGTCGGCATGGTCAATGGAAATCGCCGTAAATCCCCCGACGAGCACCTTCATGCCCGTGCCCGCAATGGTCTCCGGAACAATATCCTGGCGCAGCGTATTGACGAGCTTCACGGTTTGTTTCGACTGCGGCTTCGAGGTGGGATAGACATTGACGATCGCTGTGTCGCCCGCCCCATTGAAAATGGGGGGCGAGACGAATGCAACGTTGTCATTCGTCTGAATTTTCGCAACGAGTTGGAGCAGGGTGCGCTGAACATTGCCGGCGCCCCGGGCGTCGATTACCATCAAAAGCGGGCCGTTGAAGCCCGGCCCGAAGCCGGTAGTTATGAGATCGTAGGCGCGCCGGGATGTTTCCGTTGTGGGATTGTTCCCGTCATCGGGGAATCCGAAGCGCAAGTCGGAAAGCGGCATGGTGATAACCAGCAACACGAGTGTGCCGGCGCACAGGGCCACCCATGGACGGCGTTGCACGATACGACTCCAGCGATACCAGAATTTGTGGATATCCCCGTTGCGTCCCGCTCCGACAAAGGGAATGCGGAAGCGATCGATGTGGCCCCCGATAAAACCGAGCATGGCCGGAAGCAGCGTCAGCGAGGCGGCCAGCATGGCCACGACGGCAACCCCCGTCAGACAGAGCATTCCGTTCATATAACCCAGCCGCATCGTCACCATTCCCAGCAGCGAGACAATGACGATAACGCCGGCAAACAGCACGGCACGGCCGGCGGTAGCCATCGCCGTGATCATGGCCGCCCGGGGCAAGAGCCCTTCGACCAGACCGTCGCGATAACGGGTGACGATGAAAAGCGCGTAGTCAACGCCGACACCGAGGCCAATCATTGTCGCGACCGTGGCCGCCCAATCGGGGGTTCCGAATACACGCGATAGAATGGCGCCGAGGCCCGTGCCGACGCCCAGGCCGAATAACGCCGTGAAAATGGGCAGCCCCATCGCAAGCACGGACCCAAAGGCGATGAGCAATACGAAGGCGGCAAAGACGAGCGCAATGGTCTCGGCGCCCAGCGATCTTGAGGCAACGAACGTGGAAACCTCGACCTGGAGCCCATTGCGCGTGCCGGGATGGACCAGATCCAGAAATTTCTTCTGGTAGTCGGCGTCGAGGTTGGCGAGCTTGTCGATGGTGCGGTCAAGGTTAACCACGGCATACGCGGTTTTTCCGGTCATCGCAACCTGGGTTGCCCCTTCGGGCGCGAAGGGGCTGATAACCGACGCAACGTGCGGGAAGGCCGCAACTTTCTCGAGCAGCGCCTCGATCGTATTCTTCGCGGCGGATGTCGCTGCACCGGTGTTGGAGAAGAAGACGATGTTGATTGAATCGCCCTTACGGGACGAAAAACGGGCATCCAGCAGGTCAAATGCCTTGGTCGCTTCGGCATCAGGAGTCTGATAATCGGCGCGATATTCCGCGGGATACGTTCTGGCGAACGCCACTATCGTGACTAAAACGATGGCCCATACCCCGAGCACCGCCCAGCGATGGCGATAACACAGATCAGCAAGACGGATCACAAAACGTCCCCTTTGCCTTTAATATTTAACAGGGTATCCACCTCGCCGGCGCAAATCCCATATCCCGCGGTTTTTGGCGGCGGATAACCGTTATCCCTTGTGGTTACGCCCGTCAAGGAGATACCCCGGTTAATATTTTCAGAATGATAGGATGCAATCGTATCTTCCATCCAGCACGCGGCTTTTTCCATCAGATCATCGATCTCTTCGCCGGGATAGGTTCCGTCGGTTCTAAGCGGCGGCGGAAATAAAGGTTCTCCGATAACCATCCTCATTCGGGGCCAATGGGGGCTTTGCATTTTTCCAAACAGACAACGCCGGGTCAGAATGAAGACCATGGGAAGAATGGGCGCCTGATGAATGTAGGACAGATAAAAAGCGCCGCGTTTGAAACGAAAAATCTCCTGGCTGAGGTAGACCAGTTCTCCTTCCGGGAGGAAATGAACATGGTGCCCCCGTTTCAGAGCCTCGCCCACGGGGGCAACGATCATTTGCAACCCCGAAGACGGGTTGGCCGGAATGGGAAAAGCCCTCACAATGCGCAGAATACGCCGGATAACGGGGACTTCATAATTTCTTTGGGCAACCGAAACATACAGCCGCTGCGGGAGAAGAACCAGGCTGGCAAATACGGTGTCAAAGAAATGACAATGGTTGGAAATGGTGATGCATCCCTGTTTTTTCAGGATCTGCTTGTTTTTTCGGCCGGTTACACGGAGTCCGCAATAAAGCGCGCAAAGCAAGCCCAGGAAATAGCAGAACAGAAAACCCGGCAGGGTAACGAGATAAAACCACCAGTCAAAATAGATGAATGTATACTTCTTGGTAAAATCGATTTTCTTCGTGTTGCGCTTGACAGGAATGATCTTTTCTTCCGGTATCTCTCGGCGCTGTTTTTTTATCATCGTTGCTTCTGCTTGTATCATGTCTGACCCGAGTTAGGTCCCTCAACTCAGGCGATGTGCGCAGCCTCCCGATACAGCTTCTCCATCTTGTCCATGCATTTTTCAAAGCGGTATTGTTCGGCCATGGCGGCGACCTGTCCCCTGATGTTCCGGAGCTGGCCCCTGTTTTCGTACCAGTAATCGATCTTTTCCGCCAAATGGTCCGCATTGTCATGTTCGAAGGAAAACCGTTGATCCAGGGAAAACTGCGTAGCGGCGCTGTGGGGTGAATTTCCAACTAGGCACGGCAGGCCGCAACCGATAGCCTCAAGACAGGCCAGGCTCTCCAGGTCCACGATCGATGCATGCAGAAACAGGTCAGCCGTATTCAGATATTGAAGTTTTTCTTCCTTGGTTACATACCGCACCAGGGGCGAAACAGGCAATTGCGCGCCTTCGGCGGTCAATCGTTCCGACATTTCACCCTTGCCGCAAAGCAGCAGCTTTATTTTGCCGGCATATTTCGAGCGTTTGACCCCTTCGATCATAAGAAGCTGCCTTTTTTCAAGAGCATGGCGTCCCAGACTCATAATAACAAAATTGTCGGCAAACAATTCCGGCCGCGCGCACGCTCGGGGAGTATAATCTTCCGGTATTCCGTTGGAGACAACCTCCAAACGGCACTTGATCCCGGCTTTTTTTAAAAGGTCAGCGGCAAAACGGGAAGGGCACTGGATGAGAGGGACCCGATTGAAAAGAAAGAATTTGAATACTTCAAATAATATCCTATCCAGGAATTTGCTCTCCTTGCCCATTGCCGCAATTACATTGTGGGGCTGAACATGGAACCCGGCAATAACGGGTTTATTCATGGCCGAGGCCATCCGGGCTGCTCCATACGCCAGATAAAAGGGAAGCTGAATCTGAATAATATCGGCATCGGCGAATGCTTTCCTTAAAACGGGTTTTTCCGGGATGCCAAAAAGGAATTGCATCTTTTCAAGGGATTCCTTCATTAAGGACGGGCACGATCCCTTGACCGCGTAAAAGTCTTTCCCATCTGCTCCGGTGGAAACGATCGAAACCATATGCCCGCGTTTTCTAAGTCCCTCCGCCAGTCGTTTGGTGGCGACACTGCCGCCGTTTCCTGCATTGTACGCATCAATAACCAAAACAATTTTCATTTTTGCACCACCATTTCAAAAAACTTGCGATTACTTGTTACAGCGAATGAAATTTGTCCGCTCTCCCATCCCATTGTCTTCAGCCTGCAGCCTCTCCTCAATCCGTCGTTTGTCGCCCGCCTGCAACGCTATGCGTAGCATTGCGGGCAGGTCAGTCGTCCGCCGTCTGATGTCCGTCCCCGGCCGCCAGCCCCCCGAACCGGCAAATGCCACGTTTGGATTTATCGACAAACTCGCAAAATTCCAGGACCGCTTCGGTCGGCGACTCGGCCCGAATCTTGGCCGTGGCCTGACTGACGTTCAGGCCGGACTGGTACAGGGGGTGAAAGGGCCGCTTGATGGC
>Ga0074199_1002591_pt1 | contig 10432 bp, 11 predicted proteins | sample EPASupsiteSAE347_FD_64528 | JGI IMG/M metagenome (GOLD analysis project Ga0074199, IMG submission 64528) | Bioremediated contaminated groundwater from EPA Superfund site, New Mexico - Sample SAE3-47 | ecosystem: Environmental > Aquatic > Deep subsurface > Groundwater > Contaminated ...
CATGACTTTGCCGGAATCCGCGGAGAGGCTCCTCGAGGAAAGAATCGCGAGAAAGCTGATCTACACGCGCGAACAGCTGATGGCTCTTTCCGAGTTGCTCGTAGACAAGATGGGTGGCACAAAAAACCTCGCAGACACTCCGAATTCGCCGCGGCGAGGGGTACGAAAATTGGGTTCTGAGGCTTTGTCTGCCGGGGGTTTGGATTTTCAGGGAAAACTTCATATAATTCAAAGTGCCCTTAAATCAAGATTTTGCAAACTTGATATCCGCTGGACTTCCGGCGGAAAAAGGAAATCGAGCTCGGTGCGGCCAGTGAGCCTTGTCCGCACGGCCGACGATTGGATGCTGAGCGGCGAAGACACAGCAAGCGGCCAGGCCGTGGCTATCCGGGTCGGCTCGATTTCTCAAATACGACAAGAGAAGGGATTTCTCTTGGGAGACGAATGATGAAAAATGAACAAAACCAGCTCAAACTGGCCGTCCTGATAGACGCGGACAACACGCAGGCCAAGATAATCGAAGGTCTTTTGGCGGAAATTGCTAAGTACGGCATTGGAAGCGTGAAGCGGATCTATGGTGATTGGACCAGCACCAACCTGCGGTCCTGGAAAGACAAACTGCTCGAGTACGCCATTCAGCCGGTCCAGCAGTTTTCCTATACAACAGGCAAGAATTCTACTGACAGCGCCATGATCATCGATGCCATGGATCTGCTTTACACGGAGAATCTGGATGGCTTTTGCATCGTTTCGAGCGATTCGGATTTTACCAGACTGGCTGCCCGGCTACGCGAGGATGGCAAGCTGGTTCTGGGTTTCGGGCAGCGCAAGACGCCAAAACCCTTCGTCGCGGCCTGCGATAAGTTTATCTACACCGAAATTCTGCGCGAAAGCGACGAGGAAAAAGAGACCAAGGCGGAGAAAGAGGCTGAGGCCAAGATTCAGAGCGACATCAAGACCGATCACCGCGTGAAGGCGCTCCTGATGAGCGCCGTGGAGGATGCCGCCGACGAGTTTGGCTGGGCTTACCTCGGCGCCGTCGGGACCTATATAGCGAACCGACAGCCTGAATTCGATCCCAGAAACTACGGTTTCCGGAAATTGGGTGACCTGATAAAGGCCTCGGGAGTCTTCGACATAGATGAGCGCGCCAACCCCATGGATCCGGGCAAGCAAGTATATCTGAAAGTAAAGACGAAGGCGCGGTAGACGTCGGTAGACATCTATAGACAATCGTTGGAACGTTATGAGACAAAACACTACAAACGGCGCTCCGACGCCGCGGGCCCTGCTTCCGCCCTTCCCTGACCCCGGTTTTGTGCGTGAAGCCATTAAAAGTGACCTTCAACATGTTGCCGCCATGCGGGTGGCCTTTATCCAACAGGTGAAAAGCCTCACGGCATCAGAGCGAGCCGAACTGCTCGACGCCCAAATGCACATGTTCCGAGAAGGGATGGAAAGTGGCGCCATTCTGATATGGGTCTACCAGGTTGGAGGCGAGATTGTCGGTTCCACCGGGCTTCTGTTCAGGGAAAGCGCGGAGCCGGCGACGCGGGCCGAACTCATGGCCGTATATACGCGGAGGGCGTACCGACATCGCGGCATCGCGACGGCTCTCGTGAGCGCGGCTCTCGCCTATGCGAAGGGGCTGGGGCTGGACACGGTTATGCTCCAGCCGACCAATGAGTCGTTCGACCTTTACCGCAAACTCGGCTTCACGGGAAATTACTCCGAAATGATCCTGCAGCTTAAGCTTTAGACACAAGCTGCAAGCTTACGCTTGAAATTGAGGCCGCACATAAGCTTGAGCAAGACTGCCCAGGAAAAGCGGCCCGGTCTGAACGGACGAGGCTTGAATAATGGCGTTACGGCCGCATGGGCGGCTGCTGCGTGTCTTCGAGGGCGTCTCGCCACAGGCTGCCTTCCGGATCGACAAGTTTACGGCGGCAGACCGCTGCCTTTATCGGTATATGCACAAATTCGTCGTTTATATAACCAATGATCAGCTTTGTCCGTCCGGCCATGGCCGCATGCACGGCGTTGTTCCCGAGCCGCTCGCAGTACATGGAGTCGACCGGCTCGGCGCGGGCCGACCGGATCATGTAGCTCGGATCGATATATTTGAGGTTAATTTCCTGCCCCTTCGAGCAGAAATACTCTTGAATGGCTTCTTTTAGATAAATACCGATGTCACCAAGTTTTTTGTTGCCGGAAGCATCGTACAGCTTTTCCGGTTTTTCTTCAACTTGTTCTGACTCCTTGGCGAGCAGCGCTTGCCCCGCTCCTTCCGCCACGACTATCACCGCGTGTCCCCTGCGTTTCAGGCGTTTCTCCAGACTGACAAGCAGGCCGCCTTCGCCATTCATATTGAATGGGACCTCGGGAATAAGCACGAAATTCGCCTCATGCACGGCCAGAACCGTGTGCACCGCGATAAACCCAGAGTCACGGCCCATCAGTTTGACTAAACCTATGCCATTGATCTGAGAGTGCGCCTCCATGTGCGCGGCCGCCACAGCGTCGGATGCCTTCGCCACGGCCGTGTCGAAGCCGAACGTCTTCTCCACGAACTCGATGTCGTTGTCCACGGTTTTGGGTATGCCCACCACCGCGATTTTGAGGCCGCGGCGTTCAATTTCTTCTGCAATCGCCAGGGCCCCGCGCTGGGTGCCGTCGCCGCCGATCGCGAAGAGTATGTTCAGATTGAGCTGTTCTATGGTGTTTACAATTTCCCCGGTCCGCTCGCCCCCGCCGCGCGAGGTGCCCAGCATCGTGCCGCCGATCTTGTGAATGTCGTCGACAACATCCGGGGTCAACTCCACAACATCGAAGCCGTACTCCGGCAAAAAACCCTTGTAGCCATACCGGATGCCCGATATTCGACGCACGCCGTAAAGAAACCATAGGCTTCGGACAATGGCGCGGATAACATCGTTGAGCCCGGGGCAGAGCCCGCCGCACGTGACGATACCCGCGTGGACATGGGACGGGCTGAAATAGATCTTCTCGCGCGGACCCGCCACCTCCAGCAATTCCGCTCGCGACACCACGCCCTGTTCCTCGGGCTTGGCCTCAATTCTGTAGCGGATAAACCGGTCATCCGGAACAAAGCCCGGGCTTCCCTGGCCACCTTTAGGTGAAAGCCCAAGAGGGGACTGCACTGTACAGCGACCAAGCGTCGCCACCGTAAAATCCTGCATTTTTTACTCCGTCCTCACAACGAACTATTGTCTGTCACGTTTTCAGAAACGCGATATCATGTCGCGCCGGCACATCGGCGCGGGGGCTGCTCTGCCAAAGGCGCTACCAGCCCAAAATTCGCGCCCGATTCTCAAGCCCAAGCTTCTGCAGCCGCTCCAGTGGCTCTCCCGTGGCGGGCAGTCGCGAATACGCTCGCGAGTACTCGATGGCGAACTGGTTCATCGAAAAGTGCCTGAAAACCCACACCTTGTCCCGCTTGTCTGGTGCAATCCCAGCATAAAGCCGCGTAAACTCCTGCGTCCAGGGTGCAAACACCCTGCCGCCGCGCAGCTCACCGTAACCTGAGATCCAGAGAGTGCTGTCCAGCCCTGTCTGCAAGAGAAACGCAAAGTTGGCCATCCGTATCTGACTTTCCTTCAACCTGGCCATGAACTCCGGCCTGTGCGCGCCGGTTTCCGCGGCCAGCAGACTCAGCTCGGCTGTCTTGGGCGTGTGAATCGGTGTCTTGTTGAGAATTATCCCGGACGCTCGAAAATCCAGCTTCAACTCCCTGTTGAACCAGCCCTGCGCCAGCTTGCCGGCTTGTCCGACGAGGTATCGTTGGTTGGCCTTTTTCTGTTCGTTTTTACCAGGGTTGTCGGCGACGAAAATAAAGCGGATGTCGTCATCCGGGCTTACCTCGTCGAGCGCATAATTGTAGACGACGGGTGTCTCGATGCTGTAGTCGAAGTAACCCCTTGCCAGCCTCAGCTTTTCCTGGGCAGCGGGAAGCCACGGCATCGAATCCGCCAATTCCTGGACATAAGCCCTGAACTCGTCACAGACGTGTCGGTACAATTCAAACTGATTCCGCGTCATGGTCGCCCCTTGCATCGATGCCATCGCCACGAAAAGTCACAGAAATCTTCCACATAATACCGGGTCCGGGCGAGTCGGCCTAGGCCCCCAGCGCAGCTTTGTCTAGGCGTGAAAAACCATTTGGCTTTGAAAAACGGCCTATTTAACAACATGGCCCGCGTCGGTATACTGAGCTCGATGAAGAACAAGTGTCCGCCCACAGCAATACGTTTCATGGCTCTCTGCGCAGCCTGTGTTTTTACCCTCTCGGCCTGCCAGCGTGGCAACTCACAGATTTCCACGACCGGCCAGCAGCCACAGACATCAGCTCCGGCTTCCGGGCAGCAGAACACAGCGCAGGACAAGAAAAAAAAAGCCCTCGCCGCCGTGGAAGCGGGCCTCACGGGCGCTGGAATCCCGGCCGGCGACACATCCTCCATCATGCGGAACGTGCGGGCAAACCCTGAACACTTTTTCTCCCTTATAGACAAGGCGGCCGAAGCGGCCGAACGCGACCCCTATCTGCTCAGGCGCGTCGACAAGCGGAAGGGCCTGCCGGAAAGTTACGTCCCCGCGGACTTGGTCCTTCTCGACAAGACGGGCCTTTCGGTTTCCCGCCAGGGACACCGGCTCAGGAAACCCGCCTACGACGCTCTGGTGTCGATGAGTGACGCCGCGCGCAAAGAGGGCGTGACTCTCCTCGTATCCTCGGCATATCGATCGTACCAGTACCAGACCGAGGTTTTCGCGCGCAATGTGAAAGAAATGGGTGAAAAAGAGGCTGAACGCGTCTCCGCGCGGCCAGGAGCGAGCCAACATCAGCTCGGCTTGGCCATAGATTTTGGCTCTATATCCGACGCATTCGCCGAGACCAAGGCGAGCGCCTGGCTTGTGAAAAATGCGGCTGCCTACGGTTTCTCGCTTTCGTACCCCAAAGGTCTGGAAGACCTCACCGGTTATGTGTGGGAGAGTTGGCACTATCGCTATATCGGAAAAGACGCGGCCGCATTACAGTCGGAATACTTCTTGGGTCTTCAGTGCTACCTCATCGATTTTCTGGACGCATATCTCCCAGCGCGACCGATCCAATAAGATCCGCGACCGCGTCTTCTTCGTTGGTGAACGCCGACACGACTCGCGCACGCACCTTAACCGCATCCAGGGCGTTGGCAGGTGCGCAACCGTAGCCTGCCGACTCGATCATACGTATGTCGTTCATTGCATCGCCGATGGCCATGACTGCGGCCATGGGTATGTGCAGATAGTCCGCCAGCCTTGCCAGCGCCGCACCCTTGTTTGCGCCGTACGGGAGCACCTCCAAAAAATACGGCTTAGAGGTCATGATCTCCGCTTTGTTTACATATTTCTCCTTGAACTCCGCGTAGAGAAGGGCGATTCTTTCCGGATCGCCCGGAATGACGAACTTGACTTCTCCCTGGGCAAAAGTGCCTTCCTTGCTGTCGGATACCACGAGAGGCTGGCCTGTCAACTGCCTGTCGCGCAGTGCCCAGGAGTTGGGTCGGCTGCAGATGATTTTGCCGTCGTTGTAGACCTGCCAGGGGAATCCGTGATCCTCGATGTCCGAGGCGATGTCGAGACAGGTCTGAGGGGGAAACCGCAGTTGCCCGATCACGCGACCATCCCCAGCCTCGAGGATTTCCGCGCCGTTGGAGCAGATGAGGTAATTGCCGCTTTTGTTCAGGTGGAGCATGGCGGTGTACTCACTCATCGATATAAAATTTCTCCCCGAGGCGAGGACTATCTCGATGTCGGCGGCTTCCGCGCGTCTCAGTGCCTCCTGGTTGCCTTCCGAGATACTGAGATCGGTTTTTAGGAGCGTATCGTCCAGGTCTATGGCTATGAGTCGGACATTCATGCAGAGAGATATACTATGCGTACGGGCACAATGGTAAGGCCCGGCGGCGACCATGCCTCCGTGATAATGCCACGGAGAGTCGCCTTGTCCTCCGGCGCGGCGGAACTATATGATGGGCAGATCTGACACCTTACCTATTGAGGCGGTAAACATGAAATACATCGACCTACGGAGCGATACGGTCACGTGGCCGACCGAGGAGATGCGAGTGGCCATGGCTGATGCGGAAGTCGGCGACGACGTCTATCAGGACGATCCTACGATGAATAGGCTCACCTCACTCGCCGCGCATATGGTAGGCAAGGAGGCGGCTATTTTCGTCCCCTCCGGCACTTTCGGCAATCAGCTTGCCCTTTTTACCTGGTGCCCGCGCGGCAGCGAGGTCCTTCTGGGTGAACAGTGCCATATTATCCAGCATGAGGCCGGCGCCGCGTCGGTTATTGCCGCCGTGCAGACACGGCCAATACCGGCGCCCGACGGTGTTGTCCCTCTTGACGAGATAGAACGCCGGATTCGGGGGGACGACATACATTTTCCGCCCACCTCGCTGGTTTGTCTGGAAAACGCGCACTCTTCCGGCAGGGTTTTGCCGCTCCAGTACATGACCGAAGTGGCCGGCCTGGCGCACTCGCGAGGCCTGCGCGTACACCTCGACGGCGCGCGCCTGTTCAACGCCGCGACCACGCTCGTGCGGCGCGGTTCCGGGGGCGGGGCGAGGATTCCGGAAAGGGAGGCCACGGTTCCGGAAATGGCCGCGAAGATAGCTTCCTGTGCGGATTCCGTCATGTTTTGTCTTTCCAAAGGCCTCTGCGCACCGGTCGGATCGATAGTGGCCGGGCCCGCCGAATTTATCGAGCAGGCGCGCCGCAAGCGGAAAATAATGGGCGGAGGGCTGCGCCAGGCCGGCGTACTCGCGGCCGCCGGCATTGTCGCCCTCGAAACGATGAGCATGCGGCTCCAGGAGGACCACGACAACGCCGCCTACCTGGCTTCGCGGCTCTCGGAAATTCCGGGAATAAAGGTGCAGACACTGGTGCCAGACATCAACATGGTGTTTTTTGCCGCGCCTGTGCTCGACGCGCAGGCTTTCCGCCGCCACATGGCGGACAATGGGGTGCTGGTCAGCGGGCCTGAAAACGGGTATTACCGTTTCGTCACCCACTATTGGGTGCGCCGGGAGCATGTCGACAAAGTCGCCGACCTTATGGGGCAGTTCGTGTCCGGGCGGGCAGACGGCCAGGATCAGGTTTGACGTGGCTTGATACGGCGAGAGATGCACTTTTTCCAGACTAAAACCATGAAAAACGACGACGAAGGCGAGGAAACGTTCCTGGATCGGGCGGAGGGCGCAGGGCTGGCCGACAAGGCGGAGAAAGAAGCCGGAAAAACGGAAGAGGAATCGGAGGAACGGGAAGTCGCGCGCAAGACGTGGCACCTTGCGCTTTTAACGCTGGTTTCGCGGGTGCTGGGGCTGTTCCGGGAGATGACCAAGGCCTGGTTTCTTGGCACGGGTTGGCTTTCTGACGCATTTTCTTCGGCCTTCGTGCTGCCTAATTTTGTGCGGCGGCTGTTTGCCGAGGGTGCCATCTCTACGGGCTTCATTCCGGGATTCAAACGCTGTCTGGCGGAAAAAGCGACCAAGAACGCAGGCCAGTTCGCTTCCTCCAGTCTGACACTGCTCGGCATCGTGGGGCTTGCCGCCACGCTCCTGGGCTACGTGTTCGCACCCGCTCTGGCCGGGTTGTTCGGAACCGACCGGGCCGAGACTACGCTGCTGCTGCGCATCATGTTTCCGTTTCTGACTACGACCGCTGTCGCTGCCCTGTTCCAGGGTGTGCTGAATACGCTCGGGAACTTTTGGCCTTCCGCCTTGGCGTCTATTCTCTTCAACCTGATAGCGATAGCCATTCCATGGGCTTTCCCTGGCTGGCTTGACAATCCGGCCAGAAGAATGGCCGTCGGGGTTCTGATCGGTGGGGTGGCACAGATTCTTTGTCAGCTCCCCTCGCTGCGGAAGACCGGCCTCGACATACGTCTGGTCTCTCCGCGGCGAGCTTTTGGGGACAAGGGCGCGGTCGAGGCTTTTAAGGCGATGCTGCCGACTATCCTCGGCATGGCGGCGTATCACCTCAACGACATCATAGGGACTATTTTTGCGGCCAGAGTTGGAACAGGCACGGCTTCGAGCCTCCAGTACTCTCTCCGGCTTCAGGAATTCATTCTGGGGATATTTGCCGTTTCGGCGGGTACCGTTTTGCTGCCCACGCTCGTCGATCGCGCCCGGCGCGCGTCCTGGCCCGCCTTTTCCTCCCTTTTCGGCCGCGCCCTCCGCGACATTCTCTTTGTCTCCATCCCCACCGCGGCCTTCTCCATTCTCGTGAGCGAGCAGCTTGTCTCCCTCCTCTTCCAGGGTGGCAGCTTCACGGGCCAGTCCGCGCGTCTCACTTCATCCATATTTGTGTGGCATCAGGCAGGGCTCGTTTTCATCGCCGCGGACAAAATCCTCCTTCCCGTGTTTCTCGCGCTGGGCGACACCAAAACGCCGGCGCTGGCGGGGCTTGCGAGTTTTCTCGTGAACCTGCTCCTGGCGGCCGTGCTTCATGGGAGGTTCGGTGGACAGGGAATTGCTTTTTCGCTCTCGTTTGCGGCCTTTGTGAACATGGTCGCGCTGTTGTTCCGTCTCCGAGCGGCACCGGTGCCAGGGCTCCACTCCGAACTCTCGGCCAGCTTCCACTGGGCGTTGCGTCTCCTCGGCTATTCGCTGGTGGCTGCGGTGCCTGTCTGGTTTCTGAAAACGCCGCTCCTCGCTCTTTTTTCTTCAAATTCTTCGCGCCTCTTGTCATTGGGCCTGCCGCTTGTTATCCTGGGAACAGTATTTGCGGGAGTCGGCGTCGGACTGATCGTGGCCGTAAAAGACCCCGAGGGCGAAACAGTCGCGGCCACGTATAAGGCAAAATTTAAGAGAAAAATGGCGTCCGGCGAACACTAGCCGAGTGGCTAACCGAACGGCTAGTCTTTGCTCAAGGACGATTCGCCCGTGTCGGAGCCCGTGCAAGAACCGTGCCAAGGCGGGATCTCAGGGAGTTTGTCTGCTGACAAAGTTTTGTCGTGGACTTGACATCATCGTGCGCAAGTGGTAAATTCCCGATGCTCTTGTCCGCGCCCCTGTAGCTCAGTCGGCAGAGCATATCCATGGTAAGGATAAGGTCAACGGTTCGATTCCGTTCGGGGGCTTTCGCAGATTGATTTGCAGATTGGGTCGATAGATTGGCATACTGACGGGGGCTCGCTTTCGGGCGGGCATTCCCTGCGCGGGGAGACTTAGAGTCTGGCGCCGCGAAAGGATTGGATATGGCCGGGAAAAAGCAGACTGTAGAAATTATTGCTCTCCAGTGCACCGAATGCAAGCGCCGGAACTATACGACGACGAAGAACCGCAAGACCATGCAGGAAAAGCTCGAGCTCATGAAATACTGCAAGTGGGACCACAAGCACACGCTGCACAGGGAGACCAAGGTTAAATAACCGATGCGACGATTCGCGGGGCTGGGCCTGCGCGCAGGACTGGAGTTTTTGGGTGTGTAGGGATCATGTGTCGCTCGCGGCGCATGTTTCGATTTAGGCCAGTAGCTCTAATGGTAGAGCGCCGGTCTCCAAAACCGGATGTTGAGGGTTCGAGTCCTTCCTGGCCTGTTGTGAGCTAGAATGTGCCGCATGGTTGCAAGGAGCCGTCATGAAGAAAATTATTCAGTTCTTCAAGGAGTGTTACGCTGAGCTGAAGAAAGTCGTCTGGCCCAGTAAAGAGGATGTTGTTTCTTCCACAAAAGTTGTAATTCTCTCCACACTCGCCATGGCCCTTCTGCTTGGCTTGATCGACTTCCTGCTCGTCATGGGTATCGAAGTCATATTCCGCTAAGGCGGATAGGATAGAGGATGGCTAAATCCTGGTATATTCTTCACGTTTACTCGGGCTACGAAAACAAGATCGAGAAAACTATTCGCATAATGATCGATGCCGGCGACCTGTCTCGCGATATCGTCACTGACATAAAAGTGCCGACGGAAGACGTCACCGACGTCAAGGACGGCAAAAAGAAGACGGTCTCGCGGAAAATCCTCCCCGGCTATCTCCTCGTGGAGATGGATCTCCCTGACAACGGCTGGAAGGCGCCCTGCTCGGCGATCCGGAAAATCACCGGCGTCACGGGGTTTGTCGGCTCCAACCTCAGCAATAAACCGCAGCCGATCCCGAGTGAGGAAGTGAAGCGCATTCTGCAGCGCTCCGGCGACATGAAAGGTGACCGCCAGGCGCGCATGAAGCAGACGTATTCGCCCGGCGAGCAGGTCAAGATCATTGAAGGACCATTCGAGTCGTTCTCCGGCGTCATCGAGGAAGTGAACCCGGAGAAAAACAAGCTTAAAGTCATGGTGGGCATTTTCGGCAGGTCGACCCCCGTCGAGGTCGAGATGTCTCAGGTGGAAAAGGTCTGAACAACTGGTTGCCGCGCCCGCGTGCGG
>Ga0074199_1002593_pt1 | contig 10428 bp, 7 predicted proteins | sample EPASupsiteSAE347_FD_64528 | JGI IMG/M metagenome (GOLD analysis project Ga0074199, IMG submission 64528) | Bioremediated contaminated groundwater from EPA Superfund site, New Mexico - Sample SAE3-47 | ecosystem: Environmental > Aquatic > Deep subsurface > Groundwater > Contaminated ...
AGCTCATTCGGTGGAGAATAACCATGAATCCGGGAAAGTCGATACAACAGGTTTGATTTGCGGATTAAATAGTGGAAGTCAGGGCGCTGGGGTAGCGCTGCCGCCTTGCGGCTTACTTGAACAAGCGCTTCAAGCGGACTCCGAACCACGCGGGTCACACTTATGAATGCTATCCCAAAGTCCTTAGCCCGCGTGGTTCGGAGCCGCTTAACCTTATCGTTAGCAAGATTGATCTTGTTTAATTTTGTCTTACAGGCATCCGCCGACTAAGAAAATGAGAATATGCATGAACCATAATCCAAGACTACGCATTAATATCGACATTGATAACCAGATTACAGTTTTAGCTATATTGATTTCTTTTTTCCCTGCCTATGCTCATGCACATAGTGCGAGTGGGTTCATTGCAACAGCTATCTATTCCACTCTATTAACACTCGTCGTAGCTATTATTGTATCCATTTACACATGGAAGATACTGATAAAAAATCAAGTAATTATTGTAAAGATAGTAATGACCATTTTTATGTTCATTAGATCTTTTCTTTTTACAGCAATGTGCAGTTCACGTATCTTTGCTAAGATTTTAGGCGTTATCTAACGAGTGAATGGTGAAGCAGTGCGCTACATCTCTTTCGTTGTTTGCACTCTAAACCAAGAAGAATAAGCGCATAATAATCTCACCAACCGGACGCAAATAATGCTTGGCACCGGTAAGCTTTGTCGTTAGCGGTAGGTATGTTTATGATAGCAATCGACTATGCAATATTTTAACAACTTACCATCAGTCTATTTAGAAGGAGGAGCGTAACCAGATGAGCTATGACCTTTTGGTTGGACAGGCTGGGATTGGTGAGGAAGATAATGAGAGACCAATAGGTACTCGCGAAATGGTTGTCAGGATTCTCGAACAGACATTCCCTGAACTGGAGTGGGAAACTGCTGATTTTGGTGTCTGTGAAGATGCGCAAGGCAGCGCAGAATTCGACATCGGAAATAACGATCCTGTTGTTTATTTTGGGGTTGTTCTGCGTGGCCTATTCATAGACTTAATGGCACGCCTTCATCAAATGGCTCAAACCCAAGGATGGCAAATATTTGATCCTCAGGAAGGCGATGTTCTTTAATCTGTTAGTAATCGTCCCTTTACTGTTAAAATGAGGTTAGCGGCCTGTCGGTATATGCGAGCGTTCTCATCGTTGTTTTGTATTACATCTATAAAATTCGACTTTGGCCATTTGAGAGATACCCCTTTGTAGGGGAAGCAAGGGCGCGCAGGTCTGAATGGTCAATAACATGGAGTCTGTTGCACACATGGGACTCACGTAATGTCGTGCATTCTATGTGCCTGTAAGCCAAAGTCTTTTGGATTGGCCAATTTCATTGCTGACTCTTTTGCAGCAAAATGGCCAAAGTCGAGTTAATGCGTTCTCACGCTATGAGAATGGCAAGACCAAGCCGCCACTGGCGCTGGTAAAATTGCTCAAGGTACTTGAACGCCACCCAGACCTTCTAGCGGAAGTCAGGTCGGCTTAGCGTACAATTTTTTCCCAATTCCCCATTTCCCCCAAAATAGTGGATGTTCTGGTAAAACAGTTAAGGGGTACTATCCATCACGGCACGAACGGTATAGCTGAAATTTACAGTCAGGCTCGGGCCACGCGTGGGCCGTAAAAAACACGAGATTCAGGAAGAAGACGCGATGTGCAACTTCCTATGGTGTCGAATATACTTGCTTCCACCTCATGAGCTTTTTCAAAAATTTGCAATTTTTCGAAATCCGATTTCGCAATTCTTCAAAAAGAGCCCCCCGCCAGGCCTTCACTCCGGGTAGTGTGAAGCGCCGACGCACGGAATATGCCTGCTTGCCTGAGGATCGCCGGACTGGCACAATTGCTGCTGGTGCTGCACGCCAGGTACAGCTCAGTGTGGCTCCGTGCTGCGCTCTGACCAGGCGACTCATCGCACACAGCACACAATACGCAACAATGAAACCGACGAGAGGAGATGGCGTCCATGCAAATCACGCTCGTTCTGATGATTTCAATCATCATCCAGTTCCTTGCGGCCATTCTGGCCTTGAGGCTCATACCTGCAACCGGAGGGCGCAAGGCCTGGATTGCCATTTCGGCGTCCATTTCGTTCATGGCTTTTCGCCGTTGTATCACTCTTTTCCTGTTGGTATCGGGAAAGATGAATTATCCCACGAACTTTGCAGAGCTTGGAGTCGAGTGGGTCACGCTGGTCACATCGATCTTCATGCTGGCGGGAATCTATTGGATCGCCCCCCTGTTTTTTTCCATCAGGCGCTCCGCGGAAGCTTTGCGGGAGAGCGAGGAAAAATACCGAACCCTTTTTGAAAAATCCAGAGACGCCGTTTACCTCACCGATCACAGAGGAAGGCTCATTGACCTCAATCAATCCTGCCTGGAGCTTTTCGGTTATTCCCGTGAGGAAATGATCGGCATGGATGCCCGAAAGCTCTACGTTGATTTTTCCGAGCGGAAAAAGCTTCGGGAGGAGCTCAACCGGGACGGATACGTTCGAGATCACGAGATCAAGCTTTGCAGGAAAGACGGAACGGCCATGGACTGCCTCCTCACCACTACGGTGAGAAAGGCCTCGGATGAGACCGTGCTGGGCTATCAGGGGATTGTTCGGGACATCACCAGGCGCAAACAGATGGAGCGCGCCTTGCAGGAGACCAACGAGATCCTGAACGCCATCCTGGCTGCGGCTCCAATCGGCATCGGCCTGGTGCGCAACCGCATTTTCGACTGGGCCAACCGGGCGATGTACAAGCTGGTTGGCTATGAGCAGAGCACATTGCTCAAGAAAGACGCCCTGGTTCTTTATCCGGACCGCCAGGAATACGACCGGGTCGGAGAGGAGCTTTATGAAGGACTCGAGGAATCATGCAGCGTCCATGTGGATACTCAGTGGGTGCGCAAGGACGGCAGCAAGTTCTACTGCCTCCTCCAGGCCTGTCCTCTCGACCCCGCCGATCCTTACGGTGCTGAAATCGTGGCGGTTCTGGATATGACCGAGCGCAAGCAGGCGGAAGCGGCATTGAAAGAAAGCGAAGCTCGCTACCGCACTCTTTTTGAAGCGGCAAATGAAGCAATCCTTTTGATGAATGTAGACGGGGTCTGTACGGACTGCAACCCTGCCACGGAAAGGCTTTTCCTTCGCCCAAGGGAGGAAATCCTTGGCTCCTGTCCCTTTCGATTCTCCCCTGAAAAGCAGCCAGATGGCGGGAGCTTTCCCGAAAGAAGCGAAGAACTGATGAGATCTGTCCTCGGAGGAGCTTCAGAGCGATTTGAATGGCAGCTCGACCTGCTGGAAGGCCCTGTCCTTGAGACCGACGTGTCGTTCAGCAGAATTTCCGTTGACAAGAACGTTGAAATTCTTGCCGTTGTGCGGGATATCAGCAAGCAGAAGGAAGCTCAGAAGCGGCTCAGGGAAGAGATGGAGCACCTTTCATCAGTGCTCGATAGCAGCCCGGTCGCTTCCTGCATGCTTGACTGCCATGGAAAAGTGGTACTCTGGAATCGGGCATGCGAGCTGCTCACCTGCATCGGCAAGCAGGATGTCCTTGGGAAGTTATTGGATTTGAAGCCGATTCTCGAAGGGAAGACCATGCCCATGCTTGCCGAATTGCTTCTCAAAATGCCCGAGGAAGAAATCTTGAAGCGTTTTGGAAAGCGAGGGGTAAGGCTCTATGCTCCGTCTTCCGAGGCCATCGAGAGCAAGGGCTTCATCGTGGTCGATGGAAAACGAAAGAGCCTGAGAATCATTGCAGCCAAGGTAAGAGATGCCTCCGGAGCGATGACGGGGGTTTTTCAGTGCGCGGAAGACATCACGGGAGAAGAGGAGCTCCGGCATCAGCTTCTCCATGCACTCAAGATGGAAGCCGTTGGACGACTGGCCGGCGGGGTCGCCCATGATTTCAATAACGCGCTGATGGCCATCATGTGTTATGCGGAGCTTGTCATGATGCGGCTCGGCCCCGATAATCCACTTTACTCGAAGCTCGAGAAGATAAAAAAGGCTGGGGAGCGAGCATCTACTCTGACGCGCCAGCTTCTTGCCTTCAGCCGAAAGCAGACCTTCCAGCCTGAGATTTTGAACCTCAACCTGGTGATCACCGATCTTCAAAAAATGCTCCGCCGCCTTATAGGTGAGGACATCGACTTCACTGCCGCCCTCGATCCGGCACCAGGCCTCGTGAAGATCGATCCGGTGCAGGTCGAGCAAATCATTACCAATCTGGTCATCAATGCCCGCGATGCCATGCCCCGGGGCGGCAGGATCATCATCGAGACGGCAAACGTCGAGCTGGATGAAGCCTATGCCTCCCACCATGTGGGTGTCCGGCCGGGCCGCTACGTGATGCTTGCCGTTACCGACACGGGCTTCGGCATGAGCCCCGACACCCTCTCTCATATCTTCGAGCCTTTCTTTACCACAAAGGAGGAAGGCAAGGGTACCGGCCTCGGGCTTTCCAGCGTTTACGGAATCGTTCAACAAAATGAAGGGCATATCTGGGTCTATAGTGAGCCGGAAAAGGGAACGGTTTTCAAGATCTACCTGCCACGAGTCGAGGGGAGCACCTCTGATGCCGAGCTCATAGGAGAGACCGAAAGATTTGCCCGGGGCTTCGAGACCGTTCTGGTTGTCGAAGATGATGAAATGGTCCGAACAGTTATCTTGGAAGCCCTGAGAGCGTGCGGCTACACGGTTCTAGGCGCCCGGCACGCAGAGGAAGCCCTGGAAGCTCTCGATGCCTATGAAGGTTCTGTTGATCTTCTTGTTACCGATATGGTAATGCCGGGGATGAACGGTCGGGATCTGGCCGAGCGAGTGGCGGCCTCCCTTCCCGGCATAAAGATCCTTTTTATGTCCGGTTACACACACATGGGCAGTGTAATTCAAGATGCAAAAGTAGCCGGTGCGGCTTTTCTCCAGAAACCCTTGACAGTAGAAGCGCTTCTCCACAAGGTGCGTGACCTGATGGATGCACGGGGATAAGATCACGCGACGTGCAACTTTTCGTCATTCCCCCCAAAGCATGCGGGAATGGCGCGAGATCTACATAGGGTAGAAAAAGTCGCACGTCGCGTAAGATCGGTGAGTCTGGTGATACATTCTTCAGGATGATGGCGGAATGCATCGATGTTCAATTTCCTGATGCATGAAATTGACATGGTGCGGGGGGGCTATGACGATGCTGGGCGAGCTCACTAAATCGACAAAGCCGAAGGACTCAATTATCAGGGTGCTCGTGGCCGGTCTTCTGGTAATTACCCTGGTATTCTTCTCGTTGGCGGGGCTGTCACTTTACCAGAGCCGGATCCACCACGAACAGCGTGTTTTCGTTACGGCCAATAACCTGGCCGGTCTATTCGGACAATCCATAGGCAACATTATCAAAAAAATAGATGGGCTACTGCTCGAAATGGTTGACGATATCGAACAGAGTATGGCCGCCGGCGGTATCGATAGCGATGAAATGGACAGGCTCATCGCGAGGCATCTTGCCTATGTTCCGGAGCTTCGACATATTCGAATGGCCGACGGGAAAGGCGAAATCCTGTACGGCATCAGTCGAGCAGGCGTGAGCGTAAGCGACCGGGATTACTATGTCCGCCTGCATGACGATCCAAAGGCGGGACTCGTGATATCCAAACCCATCAGCTCGCGTGTCGACGGCGAATGGGTGCTTGTCCTTGCCCGGCGCGTCAACGGGCCGGACGGTTCTTTCGCCGGCGCTCTCCTTGGATCGATTGCACTGGAGTACTTGAATGAACTGCTGGCGACCGTCGATATCGGCAAACATGGTGGAATCAGTCTGCGAGACGGGGAAATGGGCATTATTGCGCGCCATCCGGCACCGAAAGACATAGGCACCATAATCGGCAACAAGGTTCTGTCCCCGGAATTGAGAAAACTTTTTGAGGCCGGCCATCCATCCGGCACGTTTTTTACTCCCACAAGCTGGGATAATGTCGCCAAGGTGGTCTCATACAGAAAGATCGTTGACTATCCCCTTTACGTCAACGTAGGCGTTGCCGCGGAAGACTATCTTCCGGAGTGGCAACGTGAATCTTTTAGAGTATTACTATTGGGGGCGTTATTTCTTCTGGTTGTCCTCGGTTTCGCATGGTTACTCCATCATGACATCTCGGGGCGAAAGAAAAAGGCTGAAGAAACACTGCGGGAAAGTCAGGAAAAATACCGCAGTATTTTTCAGGCCGGCAACGTGGGCATAATTTTTTGCGATATCGACGGCTGCATTATTGCGGCCAATCAGATGTGCGAGCAGCTTTTGGGGTACGAGTACAACGAGATGATCGGAATGAACATCTGGAAAGTTGCCCTCTCGGAATTACGGTATCTGAGAGACCTTGCCGACGGCAGGCTGGACAAATTCCGACTTGAAGGGCAGTTTATGAGGAAAGACTCGTCTGTTACCTGGGCCGACCTCTCCGTTTCGGTTGTGCGCGCTATAGACAACCGCCCAGAGTACATTATCGCGGTTTTCAGCGATATTACGGAACGCAAATGTATCGAGGAAGAACGTCTCCGGTTGGAGCGGCAAGTTCAGCAGATGCAAAAGGCTGAGAGCCTGGGTCGTATGGCCGGGGCCATTGCCCACAATTTCAATAATCAACTCGGTGTTGTGATTGGGAACCTCGAGCTGGCCCTTATGGGTTTGTCCGGGGATGCCCCAATCCGTGAGAACCTCCTCATGTCAATTCAGGCTGCCCGACGGTCCTCGGATATTAGCGGGCTGATGCTGACCTATGTCGGCCAGAGCACGGGCAAGAGCGAACCGCTGGATCTCTCCGAGCTTTGTCGTCAGAAGCTGCCGATGATCCAGGATGCCATGCCTGAAGGTATTGACTTCGAAACCGACCTCCTGTCCTCCGGTCCGGTTGTCCGTTCCAATGCGAACCAGATGCATCAGATTCTGATCCATTTGATCACCAACGGTTGGGAATCGATAGACCGCGATACGGGCACCGTGACCTTGGCAACAAGAATCATTTCAACCTCCGAGATTCCCAAGGCCTACCTGGTACCCATCGGATGGAAGCTCGAAACGGATGTCTTTGCTTGCCTGGAAGTGAAAGACACCGGTTGCGGAATAGCAGAGGAAAGTCTGGATAAGATCTTCGATCCTTTCTTTTCCACTAAATTCACCGGACGGGGACTGGGCCTGGCCGTGGTCCTGGGAATCGTGAAGGCTTGGGGTGGAGCAATTAGCGTTGAGAGCAAAAAAAATCAGGGAAGCATCTTTCGCGTCTTTTTGCCGCTGTCAACCGATATGCTTCCCTCGCCAACCGAAAAGACAACCGAGGTCTCTCCCGTGGAGCCAGGCGGCAAGGTCTTGCTGGTGGATGACTTGGATGTGTTTCGGAATATGGCCGAGGCTATGCTCAAACGATTGGGCTTCGAGGTCCTTGCGGCTTCGGGCGGAGCCGAGGCTGTAAATTTGCTTCGAGAAAATCCGGACCGGATCCGCTATGTGATCACCGATCTCGGTATGCCTGGAATGGACGGGTGGGAGACTCTGACGGCGCTACGAAAGATCCGGCCGGATATCCCGGTGATCCTGGTCAGCGGGTATGATGAGGCACGTGCGATGACAGGCAATTACTCGGAGAGGCCGCAGTATTTTTTACAAAAGCCATATACGTTTGGCGATTTGCAGGCAGCAATCGATGTGGCGGTGAAAAATCCGCGGAGCACGCGATGATCCTTATGACTCAAATCAAAAAGCTCCAATCATCAATCTAAAATTCTTAGAACTTGAAGGTCGCTCCGGTAAGGAGCGCGTAGTCGCTTTCGGGCTCCGTGAGCCCGCCTTTGACGCCGAAGTCGAAATCGATGTTCTACGTTACCGGAATCACCGCTCCTCCAAGAACGAAGGCTGCCGGCGTATCGTCACCTTTGTCCGTGTTTCTCTCGGCCCCAACGTTTGCAACCAGTTTGAGCCATTTGCACACTTCGAGCTCGGTTGCGAGGGACACATGCCTGATATCCGTTTTCTCATCAACCGTCGTCTCATTTCTTCCGTAGCCCGCATTGAAGTGGAAAGTCCATGGATCGAGCTTCTGTGTGGCAATGAAGAACACACTTCCTCCGACTCTTCCCGCACCGAAACCCTTGTCATCGTCTCCGGTCGGAAGGGATTTTCACGAATGCAGGTAAATATGGCTTGGGAAAAGAGATGACATGGATATATTTTATCCATATAGTGTCCTGTACCTGGATACTTTTAATCCACTCTCCAATGGAAAAATGCCGAGCGATACCGGAGAACAGCATGAACCGGATCATTAACTTCCTGATACTACGGCAATATCGGGTTCAGGATGTTAACTGGCACAGTTATTGATAGCATAGTCATTGTTCAAGGAGCTAGAAAGTACGACATTGTAAGATTCGATTAAAGGGAGGGAACCATGTCGAAAGCTACTTTAAAGTATCTCGTTGCAGCTTTGCTTTTTGTGAACATGAGCTCCATTGCCGTTCTTGGACTGTTGTTGGCTTTTGTGATTCCATCCGGAAATGCCCCGCATGAGGCAAAGGTCTTTCTCGGTCTACACCGTCATGATTGGGGAGACATTCACCTTACTCTCTCCGTCATTCTTCTTGGCCTCGTCACTTGGCACGTTTGGCTTAGCTGGGACTGGGTGTCCGGTTCCACGAAAAAGTTCTTTGGTGAACAATGGCAAAAGGCTCTCTGGATTCTGTCCGGTGCCTGGTTCGCAGTGATCTTTCTGGCCTGGATCTTCGTGAAATTGGGATAAAAGCTGAAAACAGCCATGGAAAAAAGTGGCACGATGGCCGGCTCCCCGCCCTGAAAGCTGTTTTGCAAACAGAGCATTGTTGTGCACAATGTTCAATAGAGAAAGGAGACGAGTATGAAAAGGCATGGAGCAATAATGATTATGACTTTTGCCGCGATGATTCTTACGGGAATGTTCGGAAGCAGTTGGGCTGCGGACCAAAGCCAACCAGGGCAACCCGGTCAATCCGCTCCCCGGATGATGTGCCGGGACCGCTTTGATGCCATGGATACCAACCACGATGGAGTGGTAACAAAGGAGGAGCTCATGGCGGTGGACCATCCTGGAGGCCGAGGAGAAGAAGTCTTCAAGTCCAGGGATACCAATACTGATGGTACCCTGACCAAAGACGAGTTTTGCGCAGGAAAAGGAATGGGTAAAGGCCGGATGCAATAACAACCATGCTCTTCAAAAACGGCGGTTTTTCAGTGCTACGTCTCGCGCTTTCTGGCTCCAGCGGTCCCACGCTATTTGACTCTTGCCCGCTTCGGCTCAGCGTTCCCAGCAGCGTAGCCTACCCCTTTTTATCGTGTGCTATCCACAGTTTATGGCTGGGTAGGCGGGGTGCTTTGGTGACACGCGTTTGCGGGGTACAGAATCAAGTATCGTGAGACTCTTAGGTTCACAAAATCTGGCGCGTAGCACTTATGACTAAGGAAAAGGGTTACATGTTTCTAATCCTATTCCTGATGGCGCTCACTGGCACGAGATAACAATTCCTTGATAAACCAGTGTATTGCCAACTTGAAATGACGGGATGGCCTTGAGGTGATTTCATGTAATCGAGTTGGTTTATTTCAGAAATTTTAGTACATAGAATCAACCTTTTCCTAATAGATTAGACTCATCCATTCGTAGGGTGCAGATCTTTTGGAGCAACACTGGCTCTTGTTGTCTGAACTCGAATTGATCATGTGCTCTACATATGGAGTAGCTTCACATTGATAGCTAATCCTAACCGTATGAGCGGACTGTGGGGGTGTCGGAAAAGAATTGACCGCGGGAGCGGGTGGTGGTGCAAGCGGTCTTGCAGGGGTGCTGGCGGGCATCGCGATGGTGCCCGATGAGCTCTCCGGTGGGCTTGCTTCATTGGAATATAGAGGCTCGTGCGGGATCTTGTTTTCCGGATGATTGATGTGATACACGAGTCCGCCGAGCAATGCGGCTGTCACCAGGGTCAGGACAAGGCCGGCGAAAACCAGCAGCTCTTCCTTCCTGTACACTGCCGAGGGTTTGATCGGCAATGCCCTGGCTTTGCGCACGACTTGCAAGGGGAAAGGCTCGGCAATTTCGACCGTCGTTGCCTGCCCTCCCCCGCAGTACTGGCATTTTCCCGAAGCATCCCAGCAGGTTTTGTGATGGAAGCCGGCGCAAGCTTTCTGCTCACCACTGCAGCGGACGAAAGTGCGCAGGTCGTGCTGCCGGTCCAACGGATTCAGGGTTTTGAAGCGGATCTTCCCCGGTCTAATTAAGCTAAACTGGCTACCCATAAAGAAAAAGTGGCGAAATTTAGAATTCAGTGTTGCCACTACTATAGTTTAGAAAAGCCTTTACCTATGCCATTTTATAG
>Ga0074199_1002594_pt1 | contig 10427 bp, 10 predicted proteins | sample EPASupsiteSAE347_FD_64528 | JGI IMG/M metagenome (GOLD analysis project Ga0074199, IMG submission 64528) | Bioremediated contaminated groundwater from EPA Superfund site, New Mexico - Sample SAE3-47 | ecosystem: Environmental > Aquatic > Deep subsurface > Groundwater > Contaminated ...
GGGGGGGGGCAATAGTTTTATGTTAACAAAATGTTAACTTTTTGTTACAAAATTGTTAACATTTTGGACTTTAGCCCTGGGGTCAAACCCTGAAAATTCACTTTTCTGCTGAAAACTGAATTTTCCAAGGTGTTGACCCCAGTTAACCCCCGCTTCCGCGGGGGCAAGCTTTTTGACCACATGGGGCTTTGGCGGCTTGACTCGTCCTTAAAATTGTTGTATATTTGCATTGCGAATGCAAATATACAAGGAGAAATAAATATGGCTCACGCTTATGTCAACAGGGAAATAGAAAAAATATTAAAAATTGCCGCTAAACAATTCCCTTCAATTATAGTCACCGGGCCGAGACAGTCGGGCAAAACGACCGTAATTGATCATTTGTTTTCTAAAACACATAAATATGTTTCAATGGATAATCCTGATTTACGGGTTATGGCGGCAAACGACCCTGGCCTGTTTTTTGAAAATTATCCTCCCCCCGTCATTATTGACGAAATACAGTATGTTCCCCAGCTTTTTTCTTACATTAAGTTTTTAATTGATAAAGACAGAAATTCTTACGGCCAATTTATTTTGACTGGTTCACAACTTTTTCCGTTGATGGCAAATGTGGGAGAGTCATTGGCCGGAAGAATAGCCGTTATGAATCTTCTTTCTTTTTCTTATAAAGAACAATTTAACGCGACGGACATATCAAAATTAAGCATAGACGGATTAAAAAATAGAATTTTGACGGGCGGCATGCCTGAAGTGGTTTTAAAGAAAAACATAAATATTGACCTATGGTTTTCAAGTTATCTTCAGACATATCTTGAAAGAGACGTAAGGCAGCTGCGCCAGGTTGGAGACATAGGGGACTTTCAGAGGTTTCTGCAATTGCTCGGCGCGTTTAACGGACAAGCAATGAATCTTTCAAGCTTCTCAAGAGATTTGGGCGTTGCGGTTAACACCGTTAAAGCATGGCTTTCAATATTAGAAGCAAGCGGACAAATTATTTTAGTAAAACCGTTTTATCTTAATAAAGGCAAACGGATTATAAAAAGCCCAAAAATATATTTTCTCGATACCGGGCTTTTATGTTATCTAACCGGTGTTACGGCGCCCGAACAAATATTTAAAGGTCCAATGTCCGGACAGATGTTTGAAACGGTTGTGGCCGGCGAAATTGTAAGAAGTTTTTATAATAAGGGTAAAATTCCGCGAATTTTTTGGTGGAGAACATCTTATGGGGAAGAAGTTGATTTTATAGTAGAAGACAAAGGAAGAATATTGCCGATAGAAGTAAAAATGAGCACCGCGGCTAATCGTCAAATGGCAAAAGGGTTAACCTTATTCCGCGACTTATTCGCGGACAAAGTGGATAAGGCGTTATTAGTTAACTTGTCAAAAGAAAAAACAATATTAGATGACAAAATAATTTCTACCCCGTTTACGGATTTTATTCGTCAATTATAAAGCACGGGGTCAAACCTTGAAAATTCACTTTTCTGCTGAAAACTGAATTTTCTAAGGTGTTGACCCCAGTTAACCCCCGCTTCCGCGGGGGGCAAGCTTTTTGTTCCCGTTGTTGCACGGAATCGTAGCCGCGGACCTTCAGGTCCGCTCATAATAGGCGGGAAAAGTCCCATTGCTACGAAAACTCGGCAGATCCAGCGGTTTTTTTGTGCCATAATATGTCGCTTCAACAAGACAACTAAGTATAAATACTTGACTTTTACTAAAGACAGGTATATAATAAGAGCATGGAAAATTCAATAAAAGAAAGCTTTAAGCTGCTTATAAAAGAATTTCATTCTGAAGATCTGCCTCAAACTTTTGAAAGAGAGCTTGAAGTTCCCATTTTAAGCAATAAAATTATCACTATTTTTGGGCCGCGCAGGAGCGGAAAAAGTTTTTATTTTTACACTTTAATTAAAAAACTTTTGAATGAAAATATACCTAAAGATAGAATTCTTTATATAAACTTTGAAGACGACAGGCTTTTGCCCTTGAGCTTTAAAGATCTTAATTTTTTGCTTGAAGCGTATTTTGAATTATATCCCGAAAATAAAGAGAAAGAAGTTTTTTTCTTTTTTGACGAAATTCAAAACATAGACGAATGGGAAATATTCATAAGAAGGGTCTACGATAAAGAAAAATCAAAAATATTCATAACGGGGTCGTCTTCGGAGCTTTCAAGCTTTGAGATATCAACGCACCTGCGCGGAAGAACGCTTAGTTACGGATTATATCCCCTGAATTTTACCGAATTTTTAATATTTAACGGGCAAAAGCCGCGTAAAGATATTGAATATTCCAAAGAGAGATTTAAGGTTAAGCAGCTACTTGAAGAATATTTAAAATTTGGCGGGTTCCCCGAGGTTGTTCTTGAAAAAGACGCAAAATTAAAAAATAAAATTCTTTCAGAATATTTTAATCTGCTTGTTTATAAAGATTTGGCGGAAAGATTTTCCATAAGCAACACTGCTTTATTGAAAGAACTGTTAAGATTTCTTTTTACAAATACAACTTCGCTGTTTTCGGTTAATTCTTATTTTAAAAGCATAAAACAAAACATCCCGGTTTCAAGGCAAACTTTATCCGAATATGCTTCCTTTATACAAGAAACGGATTATTTTATATTGCTGCCGCTTTTTTCATATTCGTTAAAAGTTCAAAAAACAAATCACAAAAAAATTATCTGTCTTGACAACGGGCTAAGAAACGCTGTTTCTTTTAAATTTTCGGATGACGAAGGAAAAATGTCTGAAAATTTGGTCGGAAGCGCGTTAAAAAAACAAGAAAAAGAATTTTTTTACTGGAAAAATAAGCATGAAGTGGATTTTATAATAAAAGAAGGTTTAGAATTGCAAGCCGTAAATGTTTCTATTGGGGATACAATAGAGAAAAGAGAAAGAAATTCTCTCCTTGAATTTAAAGAGAAATTTAAAAATGTCAAAGAATTAATTCTTATTACCAAGGATACGGAAAAAATTGTCAAGGGAATTAAATATGTTCCTCTCTGGAAATGGCTGTTAAGATAGTAATTTTCACGCAAAAATAAAAAAAAGCGGGAGATAATCCCGCTTTTTTCATTTACCGGTTTTTTTCGCAAAATCGTCATATCCAGATTTTTATACCATAGTCAAAAAAACTTGCATAAAGTTTTGACTATGGTATAATATTTAGGTAGGGGGGCGCATGACAAAAGAAAGATACCTTCACCACAATATTATTTCGGATTTAAAGGAAAAAATGGTGTTTATGGGCGGTCCTAGGCAGGTCGGAAAAACCACCCTGTCTAAATATATCGGCAAAAAAGATTATACCGCCTGTGATTACCTTAATTGGGATAACCGCGAGGACAGAAAAAATATAATTGAAAACAAATTCTCCGCAGAGGCGCGGCTTCTCATTTTTGATGAAATTCATAAATATAAACAGTGGAAAAACTATATTAAAGGCATCTTTGACAAGAATAATGAAAAAATTGATATTTTAGTAACGGGGAGCGCCCGGCTTGATTTATACCGCAAAGGCGGGGATTCGTTAATGGGCCGCTATCATTATTACCGGCTTCACCCATTTTCTTTAAGAGAAGCCCTGCAGATAAAGCCCGATATAAGAGCGTTAAAAGAATTAAATTTTTTGCCGTCCTCAAAAAATGTTACGGGCTTATTCAATGATTTACTTCATTTTGGCGGTTTTCCTGAGCCGTTTATAAAGCAGGACGAAAAAAACTTGCGCAGGTTCCATAATGAATATATTGACAGGTTAATAAGAGAAGACATAAGGGATGTTGAACAAATAAGAGACCTGTCCACCCTGCAGGTGCTGGTGGAATTACTGCCGGATAAAATAGGGTCATTGCTTTCTCTTCATTCTTTACAGGAAGATCTGCAGGTTGCCCATAAAACCGTTTCGTTATGGATTGATGTTTTGGAAAGATTCTATTATCTTTTCAGGATACATCCTTTTGCCGGCAATACCATTAAATCATTGCGCAAACAGCCAAAAATGTATCTTTGGGACTGGTCGCAGGTTAAAAATAAAGGCGCAAGGTTAGAAAACATGGTTGGATCGGCGCTGCTTAAGTTAACGCATTTTCTTCATGATGCCGAAGGATATAAGGCGGAACTTTATTTTTTACGCGATATCGAAGGGAGAGAAGTTGATTTTTTTGTCGCCATAGATAAAAAACCATGGATGGCGGTTGAAGTAAAAAGCGCGGAAGGATCACTGACTAATTTGAAATATTTTGACGCGAAATTAAATATTCCGTTTAAATATCAGGTGATAGGCGAAAGCGGGATGGATTTTATGAAAAACGGCGTGCGCGTTATCAGCGCCGATAAATTTTTAACGGGGTTGGCGTAATCTTCGCCGCCTACACCGCGTATAAAATGCTAAAACCGTTTTTGAAAAATTAACATGTAGGGGCGGGTCTTGCGCCCGCCCCGTACAGAGTATGCAGAGAAAGCCGTAGGGGCACCACATGTGGTGCCCCTACAATAAAAAATGAAACCCTAAAAATTATCCCAAAACGACCGGCCGTATTTATTTTCTAAATCGTTGAAAGTTTTTACCGCGGCGCCGGCGTCGGACTGCGTAAAAGAATATTTCTTTTCTTTATTCAGTTTTACTATTGTTACCGCTATCATTATTTTAATTTTTCTCCTTGTTTTTTTGGTTTTGTTTTATTAGGGCGGACACCCAGAACCACTCGCTAAACGCTCGGGTACTGGGCAAGCTTTTTGACAATTTACGAGAAATATGCTATTATGTTTCTTGTAAGTACTAAATATAGTACTTTAGGGGATTAATATGCAGTATGTAGGGCTAAGAGAATCTTTAAAAAGCTTCACCGTATTTTCGCTCAGTGATATTAAAAAAATTGACCCGAATTTCTTTCGCGCAAGGTTAAACGAATGGCAGAAAAAGGGTTATTTGAAAAAGATAATCAGAAATTATTATATTTTTTCCGACCTAAATTTGAACGAAAGCGCGTTGTTTGAAATAGCCAATAAAATATATAACCCGTCATATATATCGTTTGAAGCGGCGTTGTCTTATTACGGCCTGATACCCGAAAGCGTTTATGCCGTAACTTCCGCCGCCTCGCGCAAAACCTGCAAATTTAAAACCGGCATAGGAGATTTTATTTATAGAAAAATAAAACCGGATTTATTTTTCGGATATACGCTTGTAAGGCGCGTAGATAAAGTTTTTAAAATGGCCGATATCGAAAAAGCGTTTCTGGATTATTTTTATATTAATCCACGGATAAAAACAACGGATGATTTTAAAGGGCTGCGCTTAAATATGGACGAGCTTATTAAGCAATTAGATGAAGAAAAACTTTTAAAATATCTCGGCGCGTTTAATAATAAGGCGCTGCAGAAAAGAGTTAAATTATTTTTGAGGTTTATAAAAAATGCTTAGTTTAAAAGAAATAGAGTCCTATTATCCGGACAATCAAAGAATGTTTAAAAAAAATATCCTGCGCGAATATCTGCAATATAAAATACTTGAAATTATTTTTGATTCAAAATTTGCCGGCAAGTTATCGTTTATCGGCGGCACGGCAATAAGAATTATACATGAGGGCGACAGATTTTCTGAAGATATTGATTTTGATAATTTTGGATTGTCCGAAAAAGATTTTGAAGAAATTACCGGGGTTGTCGGCAAAAAACTAGAACTCGAAGGGTGCGCCGTTGAGATTAAAAATGTTTTTAAAGGCGCCTACCGGTGTTATGTAAGAATTCCAAAAATACTTTATGAGAGTGATTTATCCGGCCATATTGAAGAAAAAATATTAATTCAATTAGATACCGAGGCACAGGGGTTTGCGTATACTCCCGATCAGGTGATTGTTAACAAATTTGAAGTTTTTTCCAGAATAAATGTTACGCCTGCCGATATTTTATTGGCGCAAAAAATATACGCTATTTTTAACAGAAAAAGAGAGATGGGAAGAGATTTTTACGACGCCGTTTTTTTGTTCGGCAAAACAAAACCGAATTTAGAGTATTTGAAAGCAAAGCTAAGCATTGATAATATGGCCGATTTAAAGAACAAGCTTTTATCTTTATGCGCGAAGCTTAATTTTAAGCAGCTTGCTAAAGACATAGAGCCGTTTTTGATAAACTCGGAAAATTTCAAGAAAGTTTTATATTTTGAAGATTATATCAGGGATTTGAAAATATAAAAAAACACAAAACATGAATAAAATATTGTTTTTCTTTATAAGCTTTATGGCAGGCGCGGCAGTGTCATATCTTAGTTTTTTGACATTGAAAAGGGCTGTTAATTCCGCTTTTGACGAAAATAAAGCCGTAGGGGCACCACATGTGGTGCCCCTACAAATGAAAATTACCACCCGCTTCTTGATTGAAATAGCGGTCTTGATATTTTTCATATTTTATGTAAAATTAAATATCTGGTCTCTTTTTGCGGGTTGGTTTGTGACGCAGGTATGGGTGAAATGGCAGCTGTATAAAACAAAGGAATAATTTAAAGTAAGCAAAACAATGTAGGGGCACCACATGTGGTGCCCCTACAAAGGAACAAATAATGAATCAAATCGCATTACATACGGTCGCGGAAGCGGCCCTGCACCAGACGGTGCAGGGCGCAGCAGCGCACGGCGGCGGCGAGGGATCCGCGGGCGAAGCCGCGATGGCGTTTTTCAGAGTGGATCTTTTCGGCCGCATGATTCATCTTGATACAATCGTGTATTCTGTCGGCATAACGGTTTTGCTGACTCTTGTTGCCATTATCGCGGGTAGAAGAATGAGAATAATACCGGTTCCCGTTCAGTCCCTCTTTGAAGTTATTTATTTTTGGCTTGCCGGGCTTGCCGAAGACATGATAGGAAAAACCGGCAGAAATTATGTGCCGTTTGTAATGACTATTTTTTTGTTTATTCTTTGCGCCAACTGGATCGCGATGATACCCGGATTTATTCCCCCCTCAAGAGACATAAATACGACGCTTGCTTACGCGCTTATTTCTTTCATGAGTTTTACTTATTTCGGCATGGTTAAGGCGTTTGCGGATGTCAAAAAAGATAAAAACAATGTAGGGGCACATTGCAATGTGCCCCTACTTATCGTGCGCGGTTTATGGAAATGGTTCTCTCATTATTTTGAACCGGTGCCTTCGCTTTGGAAAGAGCTTGACGGCGTCATGAAATATGTTTTATGCCCGGTCCTATTGATTTTATTTTTCTTTTTAAATGTTATAGAAGAGCTGGCAAGAGTGCTTTCGTTAAGCATCAGGCTTATGGGAAATATCATGGGCGAGCATCTGGCCCTCGCGGTATTTTTCGGCCTGGTTGTGGCAGCGGGGCAGTTAACGGTAGTCTTGGCATTGACGAAATTTCTCGTGTGGTTTTCTTCCGCGTTTGTCGTGATTTTAGGCGCTCTTTCGGGTTTTATACAGGCAATGATATTTTCGGTCTTGACATTATCTTATATATCTCACGCGGTAGCGGAGGAGCATTAAAAGCAGGGACTAGGGACTAGGAGCTAGTGGCTGGTGAATTGAAGAATTTTTTGTCACAGACAAAAAATTCCACATAGTACTAGTCCCCAGCAACCAGTCCCCAGCAACTAATAGAGGAGGAAACTATGGAAAAAGCTATGTTTGCGTTAATAGGAGCGGCAATCGCGATAGGGCTTGCGGCATTCGGCACGGGGCTTGGCCAGGGCAACGCCATAGGCAAGGCGATGGAGGCCATCGGCAGAAATCCGGAAGCATCGGGAAAAATCCAGACGCTGTTGTTGATCGGCCTCGCGTTTATTGAATCGCTGTGCATCTACGCGCTGGTGATCTCATTCATGCTATTGTTCACGAAGTAGGGAAATAAACGCTCTTCGCGCCCTCGCACCCTCGTGCAATGTAGAATTTTTACCCGCAGGGTAAAAATTCATCTAAAAACGAGCGACGAGCGACGAGCAACGAGCAACGGAGGCATTAATGCAGGGGACTCTTTTAGAGATAAGTTTTCCGACTGTCATTATACAGATAGTCAATTTTCTTATATTGCTTTTTTTCCTTAATATGTTTTTGTATAAGCCGCTAAAAGCGGCGATAGAAGAGCGCGAAAAAAAGGTAAAAGACACTCTTGATGAAGCTGACAGCGTTAACGCGCAGGCGCTTAAATTAAAAGAAGATTATGAAGAAAAAATGAGCGGCGCCAAACAAGAAGCCGCCAGGATTGTGCAGTCCGGGAATATTGAAGCGCAAAAAAATAAAGCCGAAATAATGGAAGAAGGCCGGCTTGATATAAAACATATGAACGAAAGAGCGTTTCATGAAATAGAAAGAGAAAAGAAAAAAGCGGAAGAATATCTGAAAAAAGAAGCGGCTTCCGTCGCGGTTGACATGGCTACAAAAATACTTAAAGAATCGCTTGACCCGAAAGCGCAGGGCGCCATAATAGATGAATTTTCGAGGAGAATTGTAAAATAGATGGTTGATATCACGGTCGCCAAAATTTACGCCGAAGCCGTTTTTTTAACCGCTTCGGAAAAAAACAAGACGGAAGAGTTTAAGAAAAATCTTGAAGAAATAAAATCGGTTTTCTCCTCAAACGGAGAACTAGTCAAGATATTTACTGTTCCGGTTGTTCCGGCGCGCGTAAAACACAATATAGTTAATGAAATTTTTGTTTCCTCGCAAAAAGACATTCTTAATTTTCTGCATGTTTTAATAAAAAAACACAGGGAAAATCTGCTCGGTTCGGTGGTTGACGAATACCTCAAAATTTTAGACGCGCAGGATAAAGTTCTTAGCGTTGAGGTTTATTCCGCGGCAAAGCTTACTCTTGAACAAAAAGACAAGCTGTCGCGGGAGCTTAAGGAAGTATTGAAATCAAAAATTAAGATAGAAGAAAAAGTATATCCGGATCTTATTGGCGGAATCATAATAAAAACCGACGACAGAGTAATAGACGGAAGCTTGAGAAATTATATTGAAAAATTCAAAGAAAAATTAATAAAAACAGGGGTCTGATGCTGCAAAAATTGTAATCCGCTGAAACGGATTGCAAATTTTGCGGTGTCAGACCCTTAGGGGCGAAGCCCCCTGGATTTTGCCATAGGTATAAGATTCTATTTTAATAGCGAGTCCCGCTGAATTAAGGAGCAAATTATGCTAAAACCGGAAGAGATAAGCGCTATAATAAAAAAAGAAATCGAAAATTATAAATCCGCGCTTGAAGACATAAAATACGGCACATGTATTCAGGTGGGCGATAACATTGCCACCGTTTACGGGCTTAATGACGCTAAAGCCGGCGAACTTCTTGAATTTCCCGGAAATGTTTACGGCATAGTTTTTAACCTTGAAGAAGATTCCATCGGCTGCGTTATACTCGGAGACGACAGGTTGATAAAAGAAGGCGACATAGTAAAAGGAACAGGCCGTGTGGTTTCCGTCGGGGCGGGAGAGTCATATTTAGGAAGAGTTGTAAACGCGCTGGGCCAGCCGGTAGACGGCAAGGGAGAAATAAAGCCAGAAGATTTCCGGCTTGTTGAATTTCCGGCGCCGAAAGTTATAGAAAGGCAGCCCGTAAATCAGCCGCTTCAGACCGGGTTAAAAGTGATAGACGCTCTTGTGCCGATTGGACGCGGGCAGAGAGAATTAATAATCGGCGACAGGCAGACCGGAAAAACCGCCATAGCGATAGACGCGATTATAAATCAGAAAAATGAAAATGTCATGTGTATTTATGTTGCGATAGGCCAGAAAACAAATAATATTGCCGCCGCGGTTGACATATTTGAAAAATACGGGTGCATGGAATATACGACAATCGTTGCCGCTAATGCCAACGAACCGGCGTCGATGCTTTATCTGGCGCCTTATGTCGGATGCGCGATGGCGGAATATTTCATGTATCAAGGCAAAGATGTTCTTATTATATATGATGATCTTACAAAACACGCCAAGGCCTACAGGGAAATATCGCTTCTTTTAAAAAGGCCGCCGGGAAGAGAGGCCTATCCCGGAGATATATTTTATTTGCATTCCCGCCTTCTTGAAAGAAGTGCCAGGTTGAGTAATGAACTTGGCGGGGGAAGCATAACAGCCCTGCCGGTTATCGAAACGCAGTTGGGCGATGTGTCCGCTTATATCCCCACAAACCTTATTTCAATTACCGACGGGCAGATTTACCTGGACACGGATTTATTTTATCAGGGCACGAGGCCCGCGCTTGATGTGGGCATATCGGTATCGCGCGTCGGCGGAGCCGCCCAGATAAAAGCCATGAAACAAGTCGCGGGGCCGTTAAAGCTTGACCTCGCGCAGTATAGGGAGCTCGCGGCGTTTACTAAATTTTCGTCCGATGAACTTGATAAAACATCACAGGAGCAATTAAACCAGGGCGCGAGAATAACACAGGTCCTAAAACAGAAACAATTTAAACCGATTGA
>Ga0074199_1002596_pt1 | contig 10418 bp, 9 predicted proteins | sample EPASupsiteSAE347_FD_64528 | JGI IMG/M metagenome (GOLD analysis project Ga0074199, IMG submission 64528) | Bioremediated contaminated groundwater from EPA Superfund site, New Mexico - Sample SAE3-47 | ecosystem: Environmental > Aquatic > Deep subsurface > Groundwater > Contaminated ...
TCATCCTCCTCTATCCGCTTTTTTTCTTCTTCGAGATCATCCTCGCAGACGGGAGTCTCCCGAAATCTTTCCTTTTCCATTAAGAAGGATTTTCAACGCGGGAAAGAGGATCCCTTTGATCTAATGTTTGAAATGCACAAAAATTTTACCGAAGTTTTTATCGTCTTTCTCTACACGATGATAAAGATTTTTCACCTCAGGCCGGGCCAGAAACCGCAGGACGTGTTTTTTCAGCTGGCCGCTGCCCTTGCCGGGAATAATCTCCACCAGAGAAATCTTTTTTGAGACGGCTTCTTCGATAACCCGATTAAGCTCGGAATCGATCGAGCGCCCTTTGTTGTAAATATCATGCAGATCCAGCTTTATTTTTGCCATATTATTTAAAGAAGACCTCCATGAAATTAAGTCTTAGAGAATTTCCTTGAGGGCGACAGCGTTGTTGTGCTTTTCGTCTTTCGCGGCTATGAGCGTATCATGACCAACATCATTTTGAATCGCTCCAGGGCCTTTAGGGAATGCTCCGCCCCTGCGGGCATGAGGATCATCTCCCCGGCCTTCAACCGGTGCTTTTTCTTGGAGATGACAATCTCGGCGGAGCCCTCAAGAAGATAAACCAGGGCATCAAACGGCGCGGTATGCTCGCTCAACCCCTCTCCCCTGTCAAAAGCGAACAGAGTCAGGGTTCCGGTCTTCTTGTCGATAATCGTGCGGCTGACCACCGCCCCTTCTTTATAAACCAGAAGATCCGCCATCGAAAAAACCCGAGCCGTCATTCCCGTCCCGCTGCTCTATAACTCATAATTATTGAGCTTTCTCTTGTTTTTTGCATAATTTGGTCAGTTTTTCTACAATCTGTTTTCGCTGGGCTTCAGCTATGACCTCATCATGCCATACATTCCCCAGCTCATCTGGTAAACGCTCCAATGACCAAACAGCTACTGCAGGACTTTCCACTGTCAAAGGGCTTTCCTGATTAGCCCAGACAACCGCCGGCGCAACCCATTGTTTGATTCCATCCGCCTTCAAAAAGTTTTTTAAACGAATAGCATTATCTTGGGCTTGACGACTTGGACTTTTTGTTGAACGTTTCCAGCGATTTCCAGCACGATACTCCCATTGCTCGCCAATATTTCTGTATTCTCCCGTGAAGTTCTTAATTTCCAATACCCAAACACCAGATGAACCAACAAGCACTGCATCCAGGTCAGCTCTTTGTCCCGGAAGAGTAACATTCCGAAACAAAAACCAGTTTCCGTCCAGTGATTGGCGCATAACTTCTACAACTCTATCTTCCCCTTCCTGTCCCACGCGATAATTCATTATTTTCTTGTCCAACCTTTTTATACACCCATCGAATAGAAAATTAAACAGCCATGCAAAACCAGCAATCAGCCCCAATGATATTACCAAAGCTACAGGGGATGTAAACAAATCTGAAAAAGGCTTGCTTGGATGCGTCGTTAATTGCCTTGAGAGTGACCAGATGAACAAAATGAAGCATGATGCCAATACAATTCCAAATATCAATCCCTGAACAAGAGTCAAAAATAACTGCCTTCGTTCCATAAAGCTTCTTCCACCGGACTCTACGTGCAAAAAGCCCGCAGGTGCTAGCGGTTCTTTTACGGCCTGCTTTAAACGCACTAACATCAATGCAATTGAGGCCTGACGAACTCGTTCATTCCAAGCATTTTCGATGGCATATACCAAATCATTGAGCGATATCCGCATCGTTTCCACTAACATACCCATAGCTTGGCCTCTAAAATGTGGAAAAGGCCACTCGGTAGCACGGGCCTGTTCAATGGTAATACCAACAGGTAACTGCGTGTCAGAAGGTTCAGACGGTGAAGTTATCGCCTTTTTGCCAAACGGTGGCTCTGACAAAGAGCGCTTCTGCCAATCTAACAAGACTTGCGCCGCTTCCTTAAGTCTTGGGTCAAAAGCTTTCGCAGCCGCCCATTCCAGCCTGGCATGGTCAAGATATCCTTCATCTAAAAGCTCGCCCAGCGGTCTGAATTTATCACGAAGCCACATTACTTTCCGAGCCTCATCCAGACTCATTGGCTTACAATGTGGAACGCCCAGGTTTGTTGCTTCGTTCGCAGGCATATTTATACGATCTTTCCTTTAAGCAAAAACTTAAGATAAATGGAGAATGGCACCTTTTTCCTCAGTTACTCTTTGCCTTTTAGTATTTTTAAAATCGCATCTTGAGTCAACTTCTCTTGAGTTTTCTTTTCAATATTTTGCCAATCATATCCCGATAGCGTGTCGCATATATTTTCGAACCAGCGTTTATAGCTGGCCATTTCTGGAGAATATACTTTAAAGCTATTAAGTTTAGCTGTGATTGATACGCGAAAAACGATTACATGAAATCTCTTAATATCAGTTGTAGCATCCTCCAAAATTCCCCATAAGCCTTGTTGTAGTGGCATACTTGCCGTCCACAATACCTTTATCGTTAATGCTAAAAAGGGATTATTAATTATTATAGTCCGGGATTTATTCTGTTCGTTTGCTTCGGCTTTCAACATGCTTTTCGGCGGAAGACAAATGTCATTACCGCAAATGACATCGTCATACTGAATAAGCTGGTTATGCTTGAAAATCATTTTTAACTCAGATAGATTAATTTTTTCAACTTGAAGGTTCTCCCCTCGATCACATTCGAGGGATGTTGCCCCCGGGAACCTGTAATGGTTGGGAATGAAGTCCCATTGCAATGGAAATTCTAAAATCAATGATTGTAAAATACCCTTTTCAATCAAATTTAAACCTTTATTTCCCATAAATTCTTGTGGTTCTTTCGACGAAAGCGAGTCTGGGTGGTTCGTGAGGTTGGTAAACATTTCTCGATAACCCGCGATGTAGGGGTTATTATTATTATTACCAGTCGTAATTTGGCTGAGCTTGGAGTCATAGAGCAAAATGAAAGTAAATTTTTTTTCTAGCTTTACTGCATTAATATAGGGTAGGATTGAGATCAAAACAGGAAGAATGGAAGCTAAGACGATCCCAGCGTTCTTTAAAGAGTCTGAAGCTGCAGCGTTTTGCCATAGTAACACTACAGAAAAAATTGCAATAAGACAGTATAAAATGAGGGCTCCTCTGACGATCTGTGAATCAAGTAACATGCCCAAGGTTAGCCCTCCTTTGTGCTGTCAGCATCACTTCAAAATAATTTGCTTTAATTGGGTGCTAGAAGCTATTCTACCAGGAAAAGAGCATGAGGGCGACGGCTTTGGTCCAGTAGGCGATGGCCTGGTCGAGCTTGCCCTTCTGGTAGAAGAGGCAGCCCAGGTTGTGGAAGACGTGCCAGAACTTGGGGTTTAAGGTGACGACTTTTTCCCACTCCATGATGGCCAGCTCCACTTTGCCCTGGTTCAGGTAGGCGTCCCCCATGTTGTAGTAGGACTGCCAGTGGTCCGGCACGATGGTGGTCACCTTCTGCCACTCGGTTAAGGCGGGCTCCGCGGTGTGCTGATCGTAATAAAAAACGCTGGCCAGGTTCCAATGGGCCTGCCAGTAATCGTCCTTGAACTGCACGGTCTTCTGCCACTGCGAGACGGCCTCGTCCAGGAGGCGCTTCTGGTAGAAGGCGTTGCCCAGGTTATAGTGGGCCTGCCAGAATCCGTACTTTATTTGGACGGCTTTCTCCCACTCGATGATGGCCTTTTCGGCTTCCCCCGCCTCGTAATACTTGTTGCCTATATTGTAGTGGGCCTCGGCGAATTCCGGGTTGACGGAGAGGGCCTTGTTCCACAGCTCGATGGCCCCGTCCACGTCCCCCTTCTCGATGGACATCGATCCCATGTTGTATATGGCGATGGCAAACTGCGGATCCGTCTCCAGCGCCCGCTGCCAGTGCTCCATGGCCTCTTCCTTGCGGCCCTTGAGGTAGTAGGCGTTCCCCAGGTTGTAGATGACCTCGGCGAACTGGGGGTTAAGGATAAGCGCCTTCTGCCATTCCTCGATGGCGGCGTCAATCTTGCCTTTTTTAAAATACCCGTTGCCCAGGTTGTAGTAGGCCGGGGCGAATTTCTGGTTTAAGACAACGGTCTTGCGGTATTCCTCGATGGATCGGTCTATTTCTCCCTTTCTATAATAAGCGGAGCCCAGGTTGTAATGGGCCACGAAGTTATTTGGATTGAGATCGACGGCCGAGCGGTACTCGGATATGGCCTCGTCGAGCTTGCCGACGCCGTCGTAAGCCGTACCCAGGTTGTTGTGGGTGAGGGCGTTGTATGGGTCAAGCTTGGTCGCCTTCTCCCACTCGAGGATGGCCAGGTCCAGCTTGGATTGCTTGTAATAATTATTTCCCAGGATGTTGTGCAGAGCTGCTTCCTTGGGGGAGATCTGGGTTGTGTAGATGTCAGCCGGCATCTCATCGATGGTCAGATCCCGTACCAGATCTTCGGCCGTCTGATAGCGCTCGGCCGGATCCTTCATGAGGCACTTGAGGATGGCCGACTCCACCTTCTTGGGAATCTGGAGGTTGTGAATGGTTGGCGGCTGGGGCTCGGCGGTGAGGTGCATCTGGATGAGGGCCGCCGGGTTGTCGGCCCTGAAAGGCACCTCGCCGGTCAGCATCTCATAGAGCATGCAGCCCAGCGAGTATATGTCGGCCCTTCGATCCACCTTCTCGCCCCGGGCCTGCTCCGGAGAAAAATAAAAGAACGAACCAAGAATTTCCCCGGGCTGGGTGATCGTCTGCGAGGTCTCCACCCAGGCGATTCCAAAGTCGGCCACCTTGACGGTTTCCAGGTCGGTTATGAGCACGTTGGCCGGCTTTACGTCCCGGTGCACGATTCCGTGCTGATGGGCGTATTCCAGGGCCTGGCAGGTGGGGATGAAGTACTTCAGGGCTTCCACCGTCGGTAAAATTCTTCGCTCCTTTAGTATGACGTCGAGGCCCTTTCCGGAGATATATTCCAGAACGATATAATATATTCCCTCGTGTTCGTTTATGTCGTAGATGCCGGCTATGTTGGGGTGGTTCAGGCGGGCCGCCGCCTGGGCCTCCCGGATGAAACGCTCTTTGCTCTCCGGGTTGGAGATGAGCTGCTGGGATAAAATCTTGATGGCGACCGGCCGCTCCAATACGGGATCGTGGCCGCGGTAGACGATTCCCATGCCCCCTCGTCCCAGTTCCTCGAGGATGTGATACCTGCCGATTGTTGCGCTGATCATACTGTCACCACGCTATTTCAAGGACGGTCTGCCCCACCTTGAAGCGGTCTCCATTCGAAAGGATAATCCGACCCTTCAGGCGATCGTCTTTAATAAAAGTTCCGTTCGTACTGTCCAGGTCCTCCAGGAAGCATTCGGGCTCGGCCACCAGAATCCTTGCATGCCTCCGCGAGAGAAAGCGGTCGAGGGGGAGGCTGAGGGGGGCGGCGGGGTCCCTCCCGATGTCCGACGACTTCGTGATTGTAAAAATTTTCCCGTCAAAGGGGCCGCTCAAAACCTCAAGCCTGATGTTCATTTGAATGCTCATCCTTCTTAAAAACGATGCGACCGCCCTCTTCGGTCGCCGTAACGACCTGGCCTCCCGTCAGGGTTCCCTCCAGAATTTCCGCCGCCAGGGGCTTGGCTATGAGGGTCTGGATGGCCCTCTTGAGCGGCCTGGCCCCGTAGGCCGGCTCGTATCCCTCCTCAATCAGAACAGCCCGGGCGGCCTCGTCCACCTCAAGTGTCAGATCCTTCTCGCGCAGGCGGCGCCTTAGATCTTCGAGGTTTATCTCGACAATTCGACTGAGGCTCTCCCGGTTCAGCGGGTTGAAGATGATGAGTTCATCAATCCGGTTGATGAACTCCGGCCTGAAATGCTTGCGCACCGCCTGCATTATCTCTTCCTGCACCTCCGGGTTGTTGGTATCGGCCAGGAGCATCCGCCCCTTGTCGTCCACCCGGCTGGAGCCGAGGTTGGAGGTCATGATGATTACGGCGTTGGCGAAGTTTACCGTCCGCCCCTTGGAATCGGTGAGACGGGCGTCGTCGAAGACCTGCAGGAAGAGGTCGAAGACCTCCGGGTGGGCTTTTTCTATCTCGTCCAGCAGGATGACCGAGTAGGGCTTGATGCGGACGGCGCCGGTGAGCTGTCCTTCTTCCTCATGCCCGACGTATCCCGGCGGGGAGCCGATGAGTCGGGCGATGGTGTGCTTTTCCATGAATTCCGACATATCGAGGCGAATCATTTCTTTTTCGCCGCCGAATAAAAATTCGGCCAGGGCCTTGGCCAGCTCGGTCTTTCCGACCCCGGTCGGCCCCAGGAAAAGGAAGATGCCTCCCGGACGGCTGGGGTTCCCCAGGCCGGTCCGCACCATCCGAATCGTCTGGGAGACTTTTCTGACCGCGTCCTCCTGCCCGACGACGCGCGCCCCAAGAAGGTTCTCCATATCCAGGAGCCGCTTTGATTCCTCGTGGGTGAGCTTGCTTACCGGAATCCCGGTCCAGAGGGAGACGACTTCGGCTATGTCCTCCTCCTGCACCTCGAAGAGGGATTTTACATCCGTGCTCCCGGAGGCCGAACGCATCTTGACCCTGGCTGCCGCCTCGTCCACCAGGTCTATTGCCTTGTCAGGCAGGTGGCGATCCGGGATAAAACGGACCGCCAGTTTGACCGCCGCCAGGAGTGAGGCCTCGGTGAATTTGACTCCATGATGTTTTTCATATTTTTCCCGGATGCCCTTCAAAATCTCCAAAGTCTCCTCCTCGGAGGGCTCGTGGATGAGAACCGGCTGAAAACGGCGTTCCAGGGCCGGGTCGGCCTCGATGGATTTTCTGAATTCGTCGGTGGTGGTGGCCCCGATGCAGGGAAATTCCCCCCGGGCCAGGATGGGCTTTAAGATATTTCCCGCGTCCATGCCTCCCTTGGAGTCTCCGGCCCCCACGATGGTGTGAATCTCGTCTATAAAGACGATGGTGTCGGGGGAGGCCGAGACTTCGTGAATAATCTTCTGCAGGCGCTCCTCGAATTCGCCCCGGTGGCGCATTCCCGCCACCACGGAGGGCAGGTTGAGATCGATGAGTCTTTTCTTCTTCATGACCTCCGGCACCTTGCCCTGGGCGATGCGGAGGGCCAGCCCGTAGACCACGGCGGTCTTACCCACCCCCGCCTCCCCGATCAGCACCGGGTTGTTCTTGGTCTTGCGGGTCAGGATCTGCAGGACCCGGCTTATTTCGCTGTTTCTTCCGATTACGGGATCAATCTTGCCATCACGCGCCATAGCCGTGAGATCCCGCCCCAACTGCTTAAGAAGGGGCGTATCCTTGCCGGACTGGGCCTTGGAGGACTCCTTCGGGGGGACTTCGGGCGTCAGAACTTCCTCCGCCAGCGCCGCAATATTCAGCCCCATCCCGGAGATAACCCGGGCCGGGATGCTGCGCCCCTCTTTCAGGATTGAGGAAAGAAGGTGCCGGGTGTCCGGATGAGTTTCTCCCAAAAGAAGCTTCAGCCTCGGCGAATGCACGATACCCTGCCAGAGCGGCTCTCCGCCCGGACCCGCCTCCTCCAGGATTTTCTTCTTTAGCTCCTCCCTGTCCACTCCCCTGGAGGAGAGAAAGGGAGTAAGCCACGGTTCGCTCATGAGCAGGGCCAGGAAGAGGTGCTCAACTCCGAGGAAATAGTGCTTTTCTTCCCGGGAAATATTTTCCGCCGCCGATAGAATCTCTTTTATGTTCACAGGCATCAGGAGGACGCTCTTTCTTCTCCCAGGCGTATCCTGGCCACGCACTCCACGTGGGCCGTCTGGGGGAACATATCAATGGGCTGTATTTCGAGGATGCGGTACCCCGTTTCGGAGAGAAAAGCCAGGTCCCTGGCCAAAGTTGCCGGATTGCATGATATATATATTATGTCGGGCACCTTCATGGCCGCCAGGGTCAGGAGCACTTCTTTTTCGCAGCCCTTACGGGGCGGGTCCAGGACAACCAGGCCGGCATTAAGGCCCTTGGCCGAGAGACTGGAGAGAACCTTCTCCACCCTTCCGGCGTAAAAAGTGATATTTTCAAAGGAATTGAGGACGGCGTTCTCCTGCGCATCCAAGATGGCATTCTGATTTTCTTCAATGCCGATCACCTTGCCGGCCCGGCGCGCCAGCCAGAGAGAAAGAGCCCCCACCCCGCAGTAGGCGTCCACCGCCGTCTCAACTTTCTCTTTCTCCAAATAAGATTCGAGCACACCGAGGAGTGCGCGGTGTTGTTCGGGGTTGACCTGAAAGAATGATGTCGCGGAAATCTTGAAATGGAGGTCATCTATATCCTCAACGATGTGGTCCCGCCCCCACAGGGTTTTCGTATGAGAGCCGAAGACAACATTTGTCTTCTGGGAGTTAAGATTTTCGGCGATGCCCTTGATCTGAGGCACCTTGCTGCGCAGGGCCTGTATGAATTCACGGGACTGGGGAAGAGACGTCTTGGCGGAGACGATTACTACCAGAGCTTCTTCCCGGGAAGCGCTGACTCTTGAGATGATATGGCGGACCTGGCCCTTGCCCGTCTTCTCGTCGTAAACTTCCCAGTTGAGTTTTCCCAGAATGTCTCCGGCGGCCTTGATCACCCGGTTGTTAAGCCGGTGCTGAATGGCGCAGGAATCCATCTTGACGACCTGGTGTGTTCTTCTGGCATAGAGGCCCAGATAGAAATGGCTCTTGCCTTCCCTGGTCTTCAAATAGGGCTTGGAGGCGGCCACCAATTGCACCTTGTTCCGGTAGAACCAGGGATCAGCGGCTCCGATACACTCCTTGACGGGCACCTCCCGCAGGTTGCCCAGGAACTTCATTGCGTTTTCCACCAGGGACCTCTTAAAGTTAAGCTGGGCCGAATATTCAATATGCTGGAGATGGCAGCCGCCGCAGCGGGAAAAAATCGGGCATCGAGGCTCTATCCGGTAGGGCGAGGATTTTACGATTTCCAGGATTTTTCCCCGGGCATAGCTTTTCTTGAGTTCCTCCAGTTCCACTTCGACTTCATCTCCGGGAATCCCGAAGGGCACGAAATAGACGAGACCGTCTTTTTTCCCGACGGCTTCCCCGCCTACCGCTAGATCCGTTAATTCCAGGTGTATCTTTTCCTTCATTTAGAACAGAGCCAGGTCCCCCTGGAACCTCCTTCCAGGCGGCTTACGCCCTCATCTACCCGGGCCCTCCCCCGCGTTATGTGCGTGATGTCCCTGTCGGTAAAAACCTGGACCATGTCCTTATAGCCCTCGAGCTGGATGCGGATGGAGTTGACGAAGGTGTCATGGAATTGTTTCCAGAGCTCAGGCGGGTCGAGGGATTCCAGTTCGGAAAGCTGCTTTTCCAGCTTGTCAATAACCTTGAAGGCGGCCTGTTTGCCCTTCAGCAGCACCGGGTCATTGAGCGAAAACTCCGGAATAGATCCGGAAAAATTTTCTATGAACTCGACGATGGCGTGGATCCCGCTCTGATCCAGGACGAAATCGCGCTGGATGCTTCCGAAGCGCTCGATGATCTCCTCGATCCGTTCAAGATAGCGTCTCTCGCGTTCCTTCATCGTCTCTCCGTACGGACTGCGAAATTCCCGGAAGTTCGAGAAACTCGTCTTCCGTTAGAATCCGTACTTCTAATTGCCCGGCTTTTGCCAATTTAGAGCCCGGATCGGCACCGGCCACCAGGTAATCCGTCTTTCGACTGACGCTTCCCGTGGCTCTTCCACCGGCCTTAAGAATGAGCCGCTCCGCCTCCTCCCGGGTCATTGAGGCGAGGGTCCCCGTCAGAACGAACTGTTTTCCTGACAAGGAGCCGGGCGCCTGTTCTTTTTCTTTTTCCAACGGGGATATTCCTGCCTCCTTAAGGCGTTGGAGTATCTTCCGGTTTTTTTCCTCCTTGAACCAGGCGGTGAGGCTGGCCACGATTTCGGGACCGATTTCGGGCACCGAGAGAAGTTCCTCGTCCGTGGCGGAGGCCAGGGCGGGAAGGCTCAGGAAGCGCCCGGCCAGCACGTCCGCGATGTGTTCTCCCACGTGGCGTATGCCCAATCCGAAGAGAAGGCGCGGGAGGGCGTTTTGGCGGCTGGCCTCGATGTTCCGGAGGAGCTTTTCGGCCAGCTTATGGCCCATTCGCTCCAAAGAAAGCAAATCCTCAACCGAGAGGTAATAGAAATCAGCCACGTTTTTTACCAGGCCCTTTTCCACCAGCTGGGTAATCAGGGCCTCCCCGAGGCCGTCTATGTTCATGGCCTTCCGGGAGACGAAGTGGCGGATGTGCTCCCTGAGCTGGGCCGGGCAGGATGCGCCTATGCAGCGGCTGGCGGTCTCCCCGGGAGGGCGGAAGACCCGGCTCCCGCAGGAGGGGCAGCGCTCCGGCATGACGAAGGAAAATTCACGGCCCGATCTTTCTTCCGGGGTAACCCAGAGCACCTCGGGGGTCACCCGGCCGGCCTTGGGAATA
>Ga0074199_1002602_pt1 | contig 10400 bp, 1 predicted proteins | sample EPASupsiteSAE347_FD_64528 | JGI IMG/M metagenome (GOLD analysis project Ga0074199, IMG submission 64528) | Bioremediated contaminated groundwater from EPA Superfund site, New Mexico - Sample SAE3-47 | ecosystem: Environmental > Aquatic > Deep subsurface > Groundwater > Contaminated ...
CGGCTCAATCTGCCTGGAGCCTGTTGGCATCCAGATAACGTCAACCCCATGCTATCTCTCCGGGTCCTCAGGGCGGATGACTGGTGGGAGGATTTCTGGGATAATCGATCTTCACAAATAGCAGCATAAGGGGACGGCGATACCAATGGTCGTGAATCGCACCCATTCAAGGATTCAAGGAGGCCTTTATCCATGTTCACCGTTGCCGCAAACACCACCTGGCGCTCGTGCTTCATGATTTGAACGCCCCCCATTTCGAATACACCGGGCGCGACCATCTTCAAAGATGGCCAGTTGCCGGACTGGGGCGCTTCCATGGGAGATGGAGGCATCTGAGCTATTGGAGGAATTTGAGGAGGAGGGAGGAGGAGCCGCTGTCCTCATTATGGTATGGATAGGGCTGGCTTACACCTGCACGTTTGATATGACAGGGATGCCGTGGCAGAGTCCGGTAGATAATGTCCAAATGCCACGGACATCCCCAAGATTCTCAAACGCCGGGGTAAAGCCTCTGGACGCATCACAGGCTAGCGACCGAGCATGCGAACCCGCCTTCCTGTGATCAAAAAGGCGGCCGCAAAGCTCCCCCAGAAGCAACGGGCACCCTGACTCCATCAAATAGCCCAATTGCAACGGAGTTCACAAGGTCGGTTGCGTTCGGGTACGCTATAGCTTTGTCCAAAGTCCAAAAGAAAAGGACTGCTGTTTTTAGCTCCGGGGCTTTTCTTTCCAACCGATCCCAGATTCTCTCCTTTTGAACCAGGAACGAGCCTTGCTCCCAGAAGGAAACCTGGTGGTTTTGCTTAAAATAGAATCCGTTTGAAACAACGCCGTGCTCCTTGGGGTATGTCCCGGTGGTGAGGCTTGCCTGTACCGGAAGCGTCACGCAGGGAAATACCGGCTGCATGCGGGTTAGCCGTCCCCGGTCCCGACGGTTCCTCTTCTACGCGCTTAACGTCACTATTTCCATGCCAAAATGGCCACTCTAAGCTCGAAAGACACCGTGGCAGACAGATGATTTATGCGTAAATTAGCGTACTTGATTTGGTCCGACCCCCCGTCCCCTCGTACTTGGCCCGACCCCGGTCTGCACCCGGTCTGACTTGGCCCGACCCCGGTCGCTGAACACGTACCGAGCAATTGTCTGCTAGGCCTAAGGACTACTTGTAAGGGGATTTATCTGGACAGTTATCTATCTTATACCACCATCCAAAGATCTCATGATCGTGTATTGAAATGCTTTCCAAGTAGATAAATAGCTTATCGGACCTCGGTTGCATTTCATAGGGAGGTTGCTCAACTTGTACATAGAAACGTATTCTTATTGGGTGCTGCATGGACTCGCGATAACAGTTAATAACGGAAAAGAAGCCTTCCACATCGAAATAATCCACCTCTCCTTCTAATTCAACATTAAGCATTGCAGTTTCATGATCGCTATTCCTCTTTACAACATTAGTGACATTAATCTGCGATGGCACTGGGGATAAACGACCATAATACGCCATGAATGAAAGTCGCAGATACTGCAGTAGCGCCGATTGCTCATCCCCTGAACGGCCCTCTTTACCTATTGATTCCCAAGCGTAAGTAGTGCCGTCACTAACGGAATTCACATGAAACCTATCCTCTGTATACGTATTAGGATTTCCCAAATAAGTGTTCCAGTTTTTAACGCTTGCGGCTGCCGGATTCCTGATGATCTCATTTATCAGGTCAATTCTAAATCGTAGCTCTTTCTCTGCCGCAACTCTATCGATCTTTACGACTTTGGATACTTCGCCATTTGTTGCTACCACCGCACACGACCATATTGCAACTAGCACTAGAGAAGCTTTGTAATATACTTTTTTCATGGATCACCTCACTACCCATACTCGAATCTGTTTTCGTTGGCCGGTTAACTGACCATCGGCATATTTCATAAATGAAGTCGTACAACCTTGAATGCCGATACATCCGTGAGTTCCCCGTCCGTTATTGCCTGGTCCCACACCATCGGGATGTACTAATAATCTTGTTCGTGTAGTATTGAACTCTGCTTCTAATGGATACTTGAAAGCATTTCCACATTCATCTACCATGTCGTTCCTCTCCGTTGGATCAACTTTCTTCCTCTTAGTCATTTTATACCATCCAATATCAAGTGGACGTGATTTCTGTACTCCTCCAGATACCGCACTCCACTCCCCGGCCAGGTTACCAAGAAAAAGATCCATGACATTTGTGACACCATTGTATGCGAACAATTTCTCCAAGGATATTGAAAACATCATCCAGGGCTCCGCATGGATCCCCAATGGATTCGCTCCCTTTATCGAGACACTGCTCAAGGCGGTGCTGAGCGCAAGGGCCATGCCGATATCCGCCATGCAAAAGCATTCGCCCGAGGGATCGATGCGGTTGACGGGATCGCTTCCCGCGTACTGGTACTTGTGGAGGGTTTGAGGCTCTGATTCCTTCCCCTGCCAGGGATCGGCGCCAAGAAATCCGCCTGTCACGGGATCGTAGTACCTTGCCCTCATGTAGTAAAGCCCCGTGTCGGGATCGAATCGCTCGCCGGCAAAAACATAGTTGTTCTGGGTGCTTCCGCTCGAGGAAAGAATAGTCCCGAAGGCCTCGAAGGTATAGCTATCCGTGACCTCTTGGCTAGCGTTGATGAGCTTGCGCATGCTGCCGAGCCCGTCTTGGAGGTAAAAGGTCTCATAACCGTGTCTTTCCTGGCTTATGAGACGGTCCCCATGGGTGTAATTTACGAGGATTTCGCCGCTCCCGTCCCTTTCCTCCACGACCGAGGTGTACTTACGGTTCTTGTCGACGAGGTAGCTGGTCGTGGATCCGTTTTTGGTCGAGCTTATTCGAATGCCGTCCGGGTCGTAGCCATATTGGATGAGGTTCGTTCCCACTTGGACGCCGATGAGGTGATGTTCGAAATCATAATCATAGCTCGTGGTATTCCCTCCATCCGAGCGGGCGAGCCTGTTGCCGTTTTGATCGTAGGCGTAGGTACTGGTTTCATCACTTAAAAGCCGATCGTTGACATCATAGATGTAGTGGGCCGTATTGCCGTTCTCACCTTTCGTGAGCCGATTTCCCACTGGATCGTAAGTGTAGGTGAAATCAATGTTTCCCGAAACGGCATCCGTAATCTTTTCTTCGACCAGGCGGTAGATGGGATCATAGCCGTATTCTACGACTCTCCCCCCGTATTCATTCACCTTCGTTCGGTGTCCTCCGAGATCGAGGGTGTAAGAAAAACCTGAAACGATCTCGCCGGTTGAAGTGGTGGTATCGATGCAAGTGAGGCGGTTTAGAGCGTCATGGGTGTATTGGGTTTTCGTTCCGCTGGGAAGGATATCACTTTCTCGATTTCCAGCAGCATCATAAGTATGGGAGGTGATCCTTCCCCTTGAGTCCCTCACCGCTAGGAGACGGTTCAGGGCGTCATGGGTATAGGTGGTGGTGCCAGAAGGGGTGGTCATGGATGTGCGGTTTCCCGCCGGATCGTAGCCATAGCTCATGGAAAGGCCGTCCGGATGGATCTCCCGCAACAGGCGTCCCCTATCATCATACACGTAGCTGGTCGCTCCGCGCGCGTCATGTATCTCACTCACCCGGCCGGAGGGCGTATGGGAGTATAAAATCTGGCTCCCGTCGGGATAGATCTTTATGTCGAGCCGGTTCGAGAGATTGTAGTGGAACGTGGCTATTTCTCCATTGAAATCGGTCTTTGAAAGGAGCCGCCCCTGTGGATCATAGATGAAGCTCTCGCTCATCCCGAGGGGCAGGGTGTGCTTCACGAGCCTTCCGCTGTTGTCGTATGAAAAGAGGGTGGCATGGCCGTTTGCATCCCTTTGGCTGATCTTGTTTCTTGCCTCGTCATAGGTATAGATCGTTTCATGACCCAGGGGATCGGTGACCCTGGCGAGATTTCCCAGGGCATCATAATGGAACTGGGTTGTGCGGCCCGCCTGGTCGGTCCTCGAAATCTCCCTTCCCTCGGCATCGAAAGCGACGCTTTGAAAGGTCCCATCCGGAAAGGTCGTCTTGACACACCGGTTCAATGCGTCGAGCTCATAGGAGGTTGTGTTCCACTTTTGATCGGTGTATGAGATGTTATTGCCGTTGGTGTCATAGGAAAAGGAAGTTACATTCCCCATTGGATCGGTGATCCTGGTTCCCCTGCCCGCCGCGTCGAATTCACTGAGGGTTTTGTTTCCATTCTCGTCCGTGCGGGCAATGATTCGGCTGGCGGCGTCGTATTCGGTGCTAACACTGCTACCATCGGGGTAAGTTGTGCTCACGTGCCTTTTGAGCGAGTCGTATTCCTGGCGCGTGATTCTCCCCTCCCTGTCGGTTGAAAGCGTTTCGTTGCCGTTGGCATCGAAGAAGGATGTATTCGTTGTCCCATCGGGATAGGTCCTTTTGACGACATTCCCCCTCGGATCGTACTCGAATTGGGTGCGGTTCCCGTTTTTGTCCACCACCGCCGATATCTTGCCGATGCTGTTATATTCCTTGTCGGACGAATGGCCGTCCGAATTGATGGCCTGGATCTCCCGATTCTTGGCATCGTATACGTATTTTTCGGTCAGGGTGATCCTATTTCCCCCTTCATCCGTTCGGGTGGTTGTCGATGTGAGCCGGTTCCCGTTTGAATCATAGGTGTAGGTTGTTTGATGCCCCATGGGGTCAACGTATTTAAGTTCTCTTCCCGCCTCGTCATGGACAAAGGACGATGTATTTCCGAGGGGGTCCGTGACGGTTGCGATGTTTCCCCGGCGGTCATGGGAGTAGCTGAACTTGTTTCCCAGGGGATCGGTCCTCGATATTAGTCTTCCATAGATGTCGTATGCGTTGGTCGCTACATTCCCCTTGGGATCCCTGGTTCTGAGTACTTTTCCATACTTGTCGTATGTATGCTCAGTCTTGTTCCCTAGGGGGTCGGTCTTGGAGAGGAGGTTGTTCCTGCCGTCATAGGTATTGCTCGTGACATTTCCAAGGGGATCCGTTTCCGTCAGTTTGTTATCCCCTTTGTCGTAAGTGTAGCTTGTTTTGTTTCCCAGGGGATCTGTTTTCCTCAAAATATTTCCATGAGTGTCGTATTCGAAGATGAAGAGGCCTCCTCCCTGGTCCCTTATGATTTCCCTTCCCCCGTCCAGGTCGTGGGTGTACTCGATATCATGGCCCTCGGCGTCGGTCCTTCTAACAAGCCTTCCGAAATCGTCGTACTCGTTTCTAAAGGCCCTCACTCCTCGCGGGTCTCTTATCTCGAGGAGTCCATGGCTCTCGTTGTAAAAAAAGCGGGTGGTATTCCCCAAGGGATCGGTGTAGGTTGAAAGGTTGCCATTTTCATCGTATGAGTAGCGGTGGAGGTTTCCGTTCAGGTCCCTCATCCCGGTGATCCTTCCCTCGGTATCCCTTGTTATCTCTATCCCGACCCCGGAGGAATGGGCTATCCCTCCCGGTGTGAAGGAGAGGGTGTTTCCGCTCGTGTCCCTTATGCTCTGGACTCCTTTTTTCTTGCTAATGACGGCGCTCCTTCCATCCTGGAAGGTATAGAGGAAGGTATCCGGGTCGTAGGGCTCGAAAAGGCCGTCTTCTCTGAGAGTGACATGTCCCGGCTGAGAATCCAGAATGGCCAGGTATATGTTTCCAAGGGGATTGAGGGTCCCGGTCGTTCCCTCCCTCGGGGTGTACGAGGCGGTAAGAAAGCGGATGGGGCCCTCGAAGGCGCTCTGGATGGTTGGCTCCGGAGTGAGATCGAACTCCTCTACCCTTCCATCCGAAAGGGTGAGGCTCACCTTGTGGTTATCCCCCGGGGTGAGGACATAGGGTTTGAAGATTCCGAAGTCCTGGGTCACGTCCCATCCCGTTCCCTGCACCCTGTTCACCCTTAGCTTCGTTGAATCGATATCGAGATTCCATCCGTAGCCGAAGTCTCCTTTCGTCTTCATCCTGCTGTCATAGACCCGGTTGAAGGTGATGGGAAGCCCCGCGAGAGAGACATGAAGATCCTCGAAGGTAAGGCTGAAGTTTCCTATTTTCCGGTTTCCCTTCACCTGACAGATGATCTGGGTTTCCTTGATGTTGCCGCCACGATCGAAAACACTCAGGCGTAAAGTGTAAAGATCGTTTAGAAGGAGTGTCGGATCGAGCACCCCAAGCACTCCATTCACCACGGGAGAAGATCCCGAGGCTATGGTCGTGAAGTTCGTTTCTCCAACGGGTGCTATCTCGATCACGTATTTGAGGAAGTTTTCGTCATTGGCCGTGCCTACGATCGGGGTGGAGCTCGTTATTGTGGAATTGTTGGCGGGACTTCCAATGGGTGCGAGAGGAGGTGTGGTATCCGAGACCTTCGCGGAAACGCTCAGGGAGGTCGAGCCGGTGATTCCACCGATTGAAGCACTTATCTCGGCTGTTCCCTCGGAAAGAGCGGATACTTCACCGCTTCCGGTGACGGAAGCAAGGGATGGCTCACTGCTCGTCCAGCTTACCTGAGCCGTCACATCGCGGCTCGTTCCATCACTCAGGATCGCAACAGCGCTAAGGGTCAGGCTCTCACCGGCGAGGAGGATGGGGTCTTTTAAAGGGATGACGATGGAAACCGGTGCCGGAGCGCTAACGGTGAGGAGAGCACTGCCGGAAATGGTCTCGATAGCCGCCCGGACCTCGGTCTCACCGGGATCAAGAGCGCTCACCAGCCCCGATGAGCTTGCCTGGGCGATGGAAAGATCCTTGAGCGTCCAGGAAGCATGGCCGGTTACATCCTTTGTGCTCCCGTCGCTGTAGGTGCCGGTAGCTTCATACTGAGCGCTCTCTCCCCCTGAAAGGGTAAGGCTCCGCGGTGTAACGGAAATTGAAACGAGCATTGGAGCGCCGCCGGTCGTTCCTGAAGATATGGTGAGAGAAACCGGCGATCCTTTTGGAGCCTCCGCTCCCGCCGATGGATACTGGCCCATTACCTGCCCGGCCGGGATTGTGAGGCTGGGGGTCCTCGTTAGAGAGCCAACCGTGAGCCCTGCTAAGACAAGGGCATCCCTTGCCAGAGCCTCGCTCATTCCAAGGACATTCGGAGCGGGAACGATCGCCGACATGGCGCTGATCGTGACCGTATCCGGGTCGCTCGCCAGGACCCCGTCCGAGACGATGAGCCTTGCCGTGTAGTCGCCTGCTTTGTCGGCCTGGAAGGAGGGCGTTTTGCCGGTTTGAGAAATGAGGAGCGCATTGCTTCCGGGAGGCTTCGATACGAGGCTCCAGGAATATGTCAAAGGATCTCCGTCGGGATCGAAGCTCGAGCTCGCGTCAAGATGAGCCGTTTCAAACTGGGTGACGGATCTATCGGCTCCGGCATTGGCCGTGGGTTTTCGGTCACGAGTTGAAAGGACCACGGTATCGGGGACGCTCGAGAGCTTCCCATCGCTTACTATTAGCTGCGCGACATAGTCTCCTTCCATATCGGCCTCGAAAGTCGGGCGAAGGGCCGCTGTATCGGAGATCACGGCAGTGCTTCCCGAGGGAGCCGAGACAAAAGACCACCGGTAGGTAAGGGGATCGGAATCGGCATCCGAGCTTGCACTTGCATCCAAAGTGATAATGGTGCCTTTTGAAACCGATTGATCCGCTCCCGCATTGGCGACCGGCTTAGAATTCTCGGTGCTTGCGATCACCACGTCGGGGTCGCTTGCAAGAATCCCGTCGCTCACCATGAGCTGTGCCACATAGGCTCCGGGAAGATCCACATGGAAAGTGGGTCTGTTCGATGCCGGATCGGAAAGAGCCGCCGTGCTCCCTTCGGGCTTCGATGTTAGCGACCACTGGAAGGAAAGGGGGTCTCCGTCCACGTCCGATGATTTACTCCCCTCGAGAGCTACCATCGACCCGACATAGACCGTCTGGTCGGCCCCGGCGGATGCAACGGGCTTCGAGTTTCCAGTTACGATCATTACGGTTGAGGGATCGCTGGTGAGCTTCCCGTCATTCACCGTGAGCTGCAAGATGTACATCCCGGCGATATCGACTGAGAAGGTTGGGCGAATTGCCGATTGCTCGCTTAAAACCGCGGCGCTTCCAAAAGGCTTTGAGCTAAAGGACCACTGGTAGGTCAAAAGATCTCCATCGACGTCGCTTGACTTGCTCCCGTCGAGGGTAACCGTATCGAGGAGGTATACCGTCTGGTCGGCTCCGGCGTTGGCAACGGGCCTCGAGTTTTCAGAGGAGATCGTAACCGTCGCCGGGGTGCTGTCGAGCGTCCCGTCGTTTACTATGAGCTGAGCGATGTAGGCTCCTGTTTTGTCGATTGAAAAGCGTGGGCGTACGAGGCCGGGATCGCTCAGGGCCGATTGGCTCTCATCGGGCTTCGATATGAGGGACCACCTGAAGGCAAGAGAGTCTCCATCGACGTCGCTTGATTTGCTGCCGTCGAGCTGGGCCAAATCTCCCACGTGGCCCGTTTGATCCGCTCCGGCGTTGGCAAGGGGGCGGGAGTTTTCAGTGGAGACCGTAACGGTCGAAGGCTCGCTATCTATCGTTCCATCGTTTACGGTGAGCTGAGCCACATAGGCTCCGGGAAGGTCCGGCGTGAAGGTGGGCCGTGCCGTATGGGGGCCCGAGAGCTCAGCCGTGCTGCCGGGTGGAATGGATGTGAAGGACCACTGGTAGGTGAGGCTGTCTCCATCGACGTCGCTCGATTTGCTGCCGTCGAGCGCTACGATCGCTCCTACGAAAACCGTCCGGGGGGAGCCCGCGTTTGCAAGGGGCCTGGAGTTGAGCGTGGGGATGCAAACGGTCGAAGGGATACTCGCTATCTTCCCGTCGCTTACTATGAGCTGTGCGACGTAGGTTCCGGCAAGGTCCACCGTAAATGTCGGCTTTACGGCTGTTGGATCCGAAAGATAAGCCGTGCTGCCGGCGGGAGTGGATGTAAGGGACCACTGGTACGTGAGAAAATCTCCGTCGACATCGCTTGATTTGCTGCCGTCGAGTGTAACCGTATCGAGGAGACGGGCCGTCTGTCCGGGGCCGGCGTTTGAAACCGGTCTCGAGTTTTCCGTCAAGACGCTGACGGTCGATGGAGCGCTCTCCACCTTGCCGTCAAATACGATTAGCTGAAGGAGATAGGCTCCGGGAAGATCGATTTCAAGGCTCGGCTTCACCGCCGATGGGTCCGAAAGGACGGCGGCGCTTTGATTGGGGCGAGAGGTTATGGACCATTTGAAGGTTAGCGGGTCTCCATCCACGTCGCTCGATTTGCTGCCGTCGAGCACCACGGTGTCGCCCACGTGAGCACTCTGGTCCGCTCCCGCCCGGGCGAGCGGAGAGGAATTGAGGGTCGAGATGGTAACTGTTGAGGGAAGGCTCTCCAAGTTACCGTCGTTTACTATGAGCTGGGCGATATAGGCTCCGGGTACATCTACCCTGAAAGTCGGATCGACCTTGGAAGCTGCGTTCAAAATGGCGCCGCTCCCCGGCGGGATGGAGGAAAGGGACCACTTGAAGCTCAAGGGATCGCCGTCGACGTCACTGGATTCGCTCCCATCGAGGGTTGCAATTTGATCGACAAAAGTCGTTCGGTCCGGACCGGCATTGGCGACGGGGCGGGAATTCTCCGTTTCGATGGTGACACTTGCAGGGGAGCTATCGAGAGCTCCGTCGTTTACAATGAGCTGAGCGACATAGGCTCCCGGCTTGTCGATAATGATGGCTGGCCTCGTCGAGGAAGGATCGGATATTGTGGAGAGACTATCGGAGGGACGAAGGCTCAGAGCCCATCTGAAAGTGAGGGGGTCTCCGTCGACGTCGCTTGATTTGCTGCCATCGAGCACCACCGAATCTCCCACGTGGGCACTCATATCCGCTCCGGCGTTGGAAACGGGAGGGGAATTCCTGGTCGAAACACAAACCGTCGAAGGAAGGCTCTCGAGATTCCCATCGTTTACGATCAACTGGGCGACATAGTCTCCGGGAATATCGGGAGTGAAGGAGGGAGTAACCGATGGGGGATCGAAAAGCATGGCCTTGCTTCCGGGAGGAAGCGAGGTGAGGGACCAGCGAAAAGACAGGCTATCTCCATCCACGTCGCTTGACTTGCTGCCGTTTAGCGTGACTTTTTGCTGAGAGAGGGCTGTTTGAGGTGCCCCGGCATCGGCGACGGGACGGGAATTCAGGGTTTCGATACTGAGCGTTGAAGGATCGCTCTCGATTTTTCCATCGTCCACGATTAGCCGGACTACATAGCTTCCGGGAGAATCGATTGAAAACGAGGGCCTCAAAATAGTTGGATCCGAAAGAAAAGCGGCGCTCCCCACGGGCTTTGATTGAAAAGACCACCGGTAAGTCAGAAGATCTCCATCGACGTCGCTCGATTTACTTCCATCCAAGGTTACCCTATCCCCCAC
>Ga0074199_1002603_pt1 | contig 10388 bp, 6 predicted proteins | sample EPASupsiteSAE347_FD_64528 | JGI IMG/M metagenome (GOLD analysis project Ga0074199, IMG submission 64528) | Bioremediated contaminated groundwater from EPA Superfund site, New Mexico - Sample SAE3-47 | ecosystem: Environmental > Aquatic > Deep subsurface > Groundwater > Contaminated ...
TTTTGTACATTGATAACTGAATAATAGTTATTTTTATCAACCAAAAAAGGAGGAAGGGAAAATGGGAGAGATTACGCATCTTTTTGTGATGGACGGAAATGAAATGGAGTATTGCTACAACATCGGGTCGACGGAGCCGTTGACCAACGAAGATCTCGAGAAGTTGAAAGCCATCTTAACCGATGGCTTGGACATCAGCAAGATTTTTGAAAAATCCCAACTGCTCGGCAATACCATCGAGCTTGGACCACGGATGAATTATGAAACACCTTGGTCTTCGAACATGGTTTCTCTTTGTCGAGCGGTTGGCTTGGAAAAGGTGAATCGGGTTGAGCGGTCGAGGCGATATGTGCTTCCTTGGGGAGTGTCGCGTGAAGATTTCATCGCGGCGCATCATGATCGGATGATGGAGTGTGAGTATCTGAGTGCACTGCAAACGTTTTCGACAGGAATCGTTCCTCAGGAAGTTTATAATGTGCCTTTGATCGAACTTGGACCGGATGCCTTGAAGGCGATTCCGGGAATCTCGATGGATGACTGGGATCGGCGGTTTTATTACAATTACTTCGTAATGAATAATAATCGCAATCCGACCATCGTTGAAATCATGGACTTGAACAATGCCAACAGCGAGCATTCTCGGCACGGCTATTTCAATGGTAAGATTATTATCGATGGGCAGGTGATGCCGAAGACTTTGTTCGAGGTGGTGACTTCCACCTGGGAGGCTAATTCGAAGAATAGTGTTATCGCCTTCAAGGATAACTCCAGCGTGATCAATGGCCGGAGGGTCCGAGACCTTGTTCCGGCTAATCCGGGCATGGCTTCCAGGCTTTTTCAGGATGAGCGGTATTATCATTTGTTGTTGACCGCGGAAACTCATAACTTTCCGACCGGAGTAGCGCCATTTCCTGGTGCTGAAACTGGGACAGGTGGTCGTATCCGTGATGTGCAAGCGACAGGCAAGGGCGGTTTGATGGGTGTCGGCACAGCCGGATATTGTGTCTCCAATTTACACGTTGCAAACTATGATTTGCCCTGGGAGCTTGAATCTGAGCGACCAGAAAATTTGGCGAGTGGCTTGCAAATCTTGATTGATGCCAGTAATGGCGCATCGAGGTACGGTAATGAAATCGGTGAGCCGGTAATCATGGGATTTGCTCGGTCATTCGATTTGCGTCTCGGCAATGGTGAGCGTTGGGGCTTTATCAAGCCGATCATGTTTACTGCTGGTGTTGGTCAGATTGATGATCGGCATATCGAAAAGAGCGACGCGGAAGAAGGAATGCTGATCGTGCAGATCGGCGGACCGGCTTATCGCGTCGGCTTTGGCGGCGGTGCGGCCTCGAGCCTGATTCAGGGTGACCAGGATGCAGGACTTGATTTCAATGCGGTACAGCGTGGCAATGCGGAAATGGAACAAAAGATGAACCGTGTCGTTCGGGCTTGCGTTGAAATGGGGGATAAGAATCCCATCGTCAGCATTCATGATCAGGGTGCCGGTGGACCTGCCAACGTCCTGAAAGAGTTGGTGGAAAAATCGGGTGGCACGATTGACATTCGCAAAATAAAGGTCGGCGACCCGACCATGTCTGTGCTGGAAATTTGGGTGGCGGAATATCAAGAGCGAAATGGTTTGCTGATTCGCGAAGAACGGATTGATGAATTTATTTCCATCTGTGAACGTGAAAAGGTAAACTGTGAAGTTCTCGGGTTTGCGACTACTGATGGAAAATTTGTCGTTCATGATTCAAATGACGGTAGCACGCCGGTCAATATCGACTTGCATGAGCTTATGGGCGGTATGCCTCAGAAGACTTTTGAAGACAAGACGATTGACCAGGACTTGAGGCCTCTGGATTTACCTGAATATTTGACGGTAGAAGATGCGCTGGAGTATGTGTTGCGCCTTGTCTCTGTCGGTTCGAAAAAGTTCTTGACCAATAAGGTGGATAGAAGTGTGACTGGAAGAGTGGCAGCACAACAGTGTTGTGGTCCTCTTCAATTGACTGTCGGCGATGTCGGTGTGATGGCACAAAGCCTGATTCCGAATAAGGATGGTAAGTTTTCAGGAGTGGCGACGTCAATCGGTGAACAACCGATTAAGATGTTGGTCAATCCGGCCGCTGGTGCACGCATGGCAGTTGGCGAAGCAATAACGAATATGGCCGGCGCAAAAGTCGACGGTCTTGACTTCGTGAAATGCTCAGCGAATTGGATGTGGGCGCCGAAGCTTCCGGGCGAAGGGGCGGCGATGTATTCAGCGGCGATTGCAAAGCGTAATTGTATGATTGAATTGGGTATTGCCGTTGACGGAGGTAAAGATAGTCTATCGATGGCGACCAGAGTCGGTACTGAGACAGTCAAATCACCGCGAGAGCTGGTAATATCGACTTATGTCGGGATGGAGGATATTACCAAGGTGGTGACGCCCGATATTAAGAAGCCCGGCGAGAGCCAGTTGATTTTTATCGACTTGGCGTCTGGTAAAAATCGTTTGGGCGGATCCGCACTGGCGCAAGTTTATGGCCAGATTGGTGATGAGAGTCCGGATATGGATGATCCTGAGTTGGTCAAGCGCGCGTTTAATTGTATTCAGAGCATGATCGACAGGAATCTCATCCTGGCTTGCCATGATCGGAGCGATGGCGGCTTGGTTATGACTCTCTTGGAAATGGCTTTTGCTGGCAATTGCGGCCTTATTGTCGATTTGACGGCTGGCAAGAGCGAGATTATTCCTTACCTTTTTTCCGAGGAGTTGGGGCTTGTCATCGAGTGTCACAATGAGGATTGTAATAAGGTTTTGAATGAATTGCTGGCGGCCAATATACCCCATAAAGCCATCGGAGAGGCTGTTGCGGAAAATAAACGAATCGAATTTCTGATTGAAGAAGGACATGACCTTAATTTTGATATGCAAGAATTGCGCCAGCTCTGGGAAGAAACCAGTTATCAGCTGGAAAGACTGCAGGCGAATCCGGTGTGTGTCGAAGAAGAAAAGAATAATATCTTTGAGCGCTCCGGACCGAAGTACAAACTTACGTATGAGCCGAAACCAACTGCTCCTGAAATCCTTCAGGCAGAGAACAAACCGATGGTATGTGTCTTGCGCGAAGAGGGGTCGAATAGCGACAGGGAGATGGCGGCGGCTTTTGAGGCAGCCGGTTTTGAGCCCTGGGATGTAACGATGACCGACTTGCTTGCAGGACGCGTTTCTCTTTCGATGTTTCGGGGCTTGGTGGCCGTCGGCGGATTTTCTTATGCCGATGTTCCGCAGAGCGCCAAAGGTTGGGCGGCGACTATTTTGTTCAATGAGAAGCTGAGGGTTGAGTTTGATGAATTTTATAATCGGCCTGATACTTTCTCACTGGGCGTTTGCAATGGTTGCCAGCTCTTCGGTCTGCTTGGCTGGGTGCCGTGGTGTGGGATTGCTCCTGAGGATCAGCCGCGCTTTGTGTATAACGACTCCGGTCGTTTCGAGTCGCGTTGGTCGAGCGTGAAGATCTTGACCAGTCCGTCAATTCTTTTCAGAGATATGGAAGGATCGATTCTCGGAGTTCATGTGGACCATGGTGAAGGGAAGCTGATTTTCCCGAACGATACCATCAGGGTAAAAACTGGCGGCAATGGCTTATTTGCCATGGCCTATGTCGGTGACGACGGGAAAATGACCGATGAATATCCTTTTTGTCCCAGTGGGTCGGATATGGGAATTACCGCTCTCACAACTCCCGATGGTCGGCATACAGCCATGATGCCTCATCCTGAGCGTGCCTTCCTGAAATGGCAATGGCATTTTATGCCGGAACAAATGAAAAAAGAGCTCGAGGCTTCGCCCTGGCTCAAAATGTTCCAGAATGCCTATGAGTGGTGCATGAAAAATTAACTATTATTCGATAAGGAGATAAAAAAACCAACCCCGTTACTACAGCAGTAACGGGGTTTTCTATTGACTTTTTTATAAAAATATCCTAATCTTAAAACAAATTAAGACAGGGGAGGGTTCTTTTTTTGAATCGTTCTTTTTATTTTTATACAACATGCGACAAGGAGATTAGAGATGGAAGAGATGAAAGGTTTGAATGACCAGCTCGTGGGAGTTAACGCTTATAGAAATGAAGTGATTGCTCCGGGAGACAAGGCTTCAAGACTGGCCAAGGATATTTGTTTCGGAAGTCATAAAAATTGCCTAGCATTAACAGTTGTTCCGCATCAGCCAGGAAATTTTCGTGGACCAGTTGGCTGGGTGTGGAAAAAACATATTCTTAACGGTCTCCTGAATCATGAGTTGGATTGCGAGGGCAACATTGCCAGTTGGGAAATGCTTGAAGAAAAAGAGAATGATGGCGCAGGAGGAAAGCTTCAATTTCATGCCTTGTTGGGTGATGCCGAAACTTTTTATTTCGCCGGACGTGAAATACTGGCAATGACCGCTGATGATTTTGCCCGCTCTGGAAGATTTCATGCCATTTTTGCGAATGACATAAATACGAAAGCCATAACCGAAGAAAATTTTGCACTTTATGACGCAATGATGCGCGGATATGGTGATGCTCTTCGGGAGATTGGTGGCGTGAACATCACCGGTGAAGTTGCAATCATGAAAAACAGCGTTACGGCATTTTGTGATGATGGGTCAAAAGAAATGCTTATTGTCAATTGGGGGGCGTCATGCATTGGCCTGGCTCATCGCGATAAGTTGATTGACGGGTCAAAGATCCGCCCCGGCATGCCAATTGTCGGTTTTTGGGAGCCTGGCTATCGCTGTAATGGCGGAACGTTGCTGACTAACATTGTGCAACGGCACTTTGTAGAATGCCATAACAGAGGAATGAGTGATTTTGTTCGTAAATGTGCAAAGCCCTCCATTATATATGCGCCGTTTTTGACACGCATGAATGGATGGCTATGTGATGGCAGTGTTGCAGATGCCCCAATTGTTAAGATGGCTGGTATTGCGCATATCACGGGTGGAGGCGTATGGGAGAAATTTGGTGATATATTGCCAGAAGGTGTTGGTGCTGTTCTCTCAGATATGCCAACACCAGCCAACATATTGCTTGAAGCCAAACGGATTTCAAGTCAGTATGATGACTTGCGGTTAACTGATTGGCAAGCCTATAGCACTTTTCATGGCGGCTGCGGAATGTTGGTCGTGTGTGAAACTGAGACAGATGCAGACAGGCTTATCTATGAAGCGAATATTAGTCATTACAAGGCTGACCGTGTTGGCGTTACAACCAAATCATTTGTCGGCGAGATTATGATTAATTCTAAATTCACAAGCCAGAAGAAGATGCTATCTTCGGAATGTCCAGAATAGCAAGCGTTTTGCTAGTTTGACAAATGTTTATATGGCAAAGCCGTTTTTCTTAATGGAAAACGGCTTTTTTATTATCAAAAAGTCTTTTAAAAATAATATTAAGAATATTTAAATAATTTACCCAAAACTAGCAATATTTACTTATAGCTATTTTTTTTGACATAAGTATTCCCACGGGTTATAATAACAGCATTGATTTGAAATAATTTCGGCTTCATGGTTCCATTTTATTATTAATGTGGCAATGTAACGATATAATATATAGTGTTTAATAAATTCTTAGGAAAATTTAGTAAAGATTTAGGTATCGATCTCGGTACCAAAAATACTCTTGTGTATACATCTGACAAGGGTATTGTTATTAATGAGCCATCGGTGGTGGCGATTAATACGCGGACGGATGAGATTCTGGCTGTTGGCGATGAGGCGCGCAAGATGGTGGGCAAGACTCCGGGTCATATTCAGGCCGTGCGACCATTGGTTGATGGCGTCATTTCCGATTTTGAGGTGACGGAAAAGATGTTGAAATATTTTATCGACAAAGTGCACAATGAGAGCTTTACCTTGATTCCGCGTCCGCGCGTCGTCATTGGCGTGCCTTTGGATATTACCGAGGTGGAGCGCAAGGCGGTGGAGGATGCAGCCAAGTCGGCGGGGGCGCGACAAGTATTTTTGATTGAAGAATCAATGGCGGCGGCGATCGGTGCGCGTTTGCCCGTGGCTGATCCGACGGCGACGATGATTGTGGATATTGGTGGTGGAACAACGGAAATTTCCGTAATTTCACTGGGCGGTGTCGTGGCGTGGAAGTCTTTGCGTTTGGCAGGCAATGAATTGGATAATAATATCATTCAGTATATTCGGGAAGAATTCAATATTCTGATCGGTGAGCAATTGGCGGAAACGATTAAGATCAAGATCGGTTCAGCAACGGTCTTGAAAGAAAAAATCGAGATGGAGGCGCGCGGTCGTGATTTGTTGAATGGCTTGCCCAAAGCGATTACGATTAATGATAGTCAGGTGCGCGAAGCGATTAGCCGGACGGTGATGCAGATTGTGGAGAATATTAAAACGACTTTGGAAATTACACCACCAGAATTGGTGTCCGATATTTATGAACATGGCATTGTCTTGACTGGCGGTGGCGCTTTACTACGCGGTTTAGACAAGGAGATTGCACAGGCGACCAAGATTCCGGTGCGTGTGGCTGATGATCCTCTGACTTGCGTCGTCCGTGGCACTGGTATTTTACTCTCTGATCCGGAGCTTTTGGCAAAAGTCATTACTCCTGGGCCGGATAAAATGTAGATCCACTTTGTCATGTCGAATGGAATGAGACATCGCTTAAATTATATTCTCAGTACAAAACTAAGTTATTTCACATAATCCAATCGAAACGATTTCTCCGTTTCACTACGAAATGACAAAGCAAAATAAATTGTGCAAAAATTTCACATTCTTGCCTTGTCACGCCGTAGCTTTTAAGCGAAGGCGGATATTTTTTTTATGAACAAAAATAACAAACAAAAATTCATTACGACCATGGCTGTGCTTTTGGTTTTTGTTGCTGGGCACTATATCGGCGTCTTTCGGCCGGTAGAGAATATTTTGGTAAAGATTTTGAATCCGATTTTTGGCGGTTTTAATTCGGCTGGTTTGGGAATTAAGAATACTTATAATGACAGCGTGAACAAAGCTGATTTGTTAAAAAATTTGGAGGAGATGAAAATTCAGAGCAATGCTTTGGTTGAGGAGAACGCTAAGCTGAAAACAGTTCAAGAGGAAAACGAACTCTTGCGCGGTTATTTAAGTTTCTTTACCAAGACAAATTATAAATATGTCATGAGCAATGTCATTTCTCGTGGCGGTATTTCGGATACCCTGAAAACAACGGAAACGATTACTATCGATCGCGGCAGCAGGAATGGCGTAATGGTTGGGCAAGCGGTAGTGAATAATAAAGGCATTATTGTGGGCAAGGTGTCAGAGGTGAAGGATGATATTGCGAAAGTTTTTTTGGTGAATAGTAATCAGTGCAAGCTAGCGGCGACGATGTTTAATAATGACAAGACGGTCGGCATTGCTGAGGGTGAGTTGGGTTTGACGATTAGAATGAGCTTTATTCCGCAAACGCAGAAGTTGAATAAAAATGACTTGGTGGTGACTTCCGGACTTGAACCTTTGATTCCGCGCGGTTTAGCAATAGGCAAGGTGACGGAGGTGCAGGGTAATAATAATGATTTGTGGCAGTCTGCCGTTATTGAGCCTTTGGTCAATCCGGATGATCTTACTATTGTGTCAGTGTTATTAAAATAAACTTATGTTTGGTAAAATTTTCTTGAATATATTTATGCTCTTGGCGATTGTCGCCTTGCAAAAGGGTTTGGTTACGTCGTTGCCATATTTTATGAGCGGCACAAATTTGATCTTGATTTCGATTATTTTCATTTTGGGCGTCTACGGTTTTTGGACAGCGTTGTATTGGACGATTGGCACGGGCATGCTTTTGGATATTTATTCTTTTGTTTTTTTTGGTAATTATTTAATAAGTCTTTTATTGATATTGTTTTTGGCGCATTTCTTGTTTGGTTTTTTGTTCACTAATAAGTCGCTTTATTCATTTCTGACGATAGTTTTGCTTGGCTATGTTTTTTTTGAAATATTCTACACTTTTTTCTATTACCTCGAAGTTTTTTTCAAAAAGGGTAATTTTGATATTATTTTCGATAGAGATTTCTACACAATCAAGGCGTTCGGTCTTTTATCAAGTCTAGTCTTTTCGGTTATTGTTTTTAATTCATTGAATTTTTTAACAAATAAGCTGAAGCCGGTTTTTTTATTCAGAAGCTGATATGAAGTTTAAGAATTATCTCAAACAGAATAAAAGATACGAGAAAGTTTCTAATCCCTTTTCAATCCAACAAAACGGATTCAAGACGGATAAGAACAACTCGCTTTATCGGACAGAGTGGTCTGAGGATGTTTTTATTTCCGATAATCACGGCAGAGAAGTCTTGGGTAAGAGTTTTGACTTCAAGAAATTGCCGATTATCATTTTTTTCTTATTTTTCTTTTTATCACTATTGGTCGGCAAGGTGGCATGGTTACAAGTCGTAAAGGGGGATTATTATTACAAAATTGCCGAGGGCAATCGCATCCGTGTGCATCGCATAGAGCCGAAACGCGGAATCGTTTATGACAAGAACAAAACACCTCTAGTGCGCAATGCTGCTAATTTCAAGCTATACTTCGTGCCGGCGGATTTACCACCGAAACGCGAAAAATCCAAGAACGGGGAATTGTGCCTGGAGGATATTGTCAGCGGAATTAGCGGTATTCTGAAGGAAGTGAGCGAAAAAGATTTATATGAAAAGCTAGACACTGTCAAAATGGGTTCTTTGGAATCATACAGCCCGATGTTTGTTTTGGATAATATCGATTACGAAAAAGCGATGAGCCTGTATTTAAAATCGGTGCTTTGGCCTGGCGTGGTCCTGTCCAATAGTTCGCGCCGTGAATATCCGAATGCGACCAAAGTGATCGTTGATGACAAGGAAATGACCGTCGGCTTATCTTTGTCACATGTACTTGGTTACACGGGCAAGATCAATGACGCTGAGTTGCAAAAATACGGCGAAGAATATCAGCCGATAGATTACATCGGCAAGATGGGCTTGGAATATTTTTGGGAAAATGAATTGAAGGGCGTGAATGGCAAGAAGCAAATCGAGGTTGATGCACTGGGCAAGGAAAAGAAAATCATCGGACAAGTGGATGCGGCGGACGGACATGGACTGGTACTGTCTTTGGATTTGCCGATGCAGACAAAATTGGAAGAATTATTCCTGAAATATATGGGTGAACGTAATCTGACCAAAGGTTCGGCGGTGGTCATGAATCCGAATAACGGCGAAGTTTTGGCAATGGTGAGCCTGCCAGCCTTCGATAATAATCTTTTTGCGCACGGCATCAGCCAAGAGGATTATTCGCGATACCTGAACGCCGAAGACCGCCCGCTCTTCAATAGATCAATTGGCGGAGAATTCCCGCCAGGGTCAACATTCAAGATGGTGCTGGCTGCCGGTGCGCTACAAGAGCGAATCATTTCGGAAAGTACTAAATTTTTGAGCAATGGTGGATTGCGGATCAGCCAATGGTTCTTTCCCGATTGGAAAGGCGGTGGACACGGCATGACGGACGTGAAGAAAGCGATTGCCGAGTCGGTTAATACCTTCTTTTATTACATCGGCGGCGGTTATAATGATTTTGTCGGTCTGGGCGTGGACAAGATTGTCGAGTACAGTGACAAATTCGGCTTTGGCAAGCAGACCGGCATCGACTTGAACGGCGAGGCGAGCGGATTTTTGCCGACCAAGGAATGGAAGTCTGAAGTTAAAAAAGAAAAATGGTATATCGGCGACACTTATCATCTGTCCATCGGTCAAGGTGACATGTTGGTCACGCCTTTGCAAATCGCGGCGTACACCAGTGTCTTCGCCAATGGCGGCAGTCTATACCGACCGCATCTAGTGAAACAGATAATCAGCCATGAGAATGAAGTGGTCAACGAAGTCCAGCCTGAAGTGGTGCGCAAAGATTTTATCGATCCGGTAAATATTAACGTAATTCGGGAAGGCATGCGCCAAACCGTCACCGCCGGCAGCGCCCGCCGCCTAGGCGCGCTCAAAAAAACCTCAGCCGGCAAAACCGGTACCGCCCAGTGGTCATCCAAAAAAGACCCCCACGCCTGGTTCACCGGCTTCGCGCCATATGAAAACCCCGAGATTGCGTTTGTGTTATTGGTGGAAGAGGGTAAGGAAGGTTCTGTGATAACGATGTCGATTGCGCATGATTTTTTGGAGTGGTATTTTGGTACCCATCCGTAATATTATATTGTCATTCTGGAGCGAAGCGATAGAATCTTCGAAATTTCTATTTTATAAAAAAATAAATATGAAATAAATGTACCTAACTTTAATGATAAAAAATAGTGAAAAATATTATTTAATATAAGCTATTTTTACTTGATTAATTGGAAAATCGTTGGGGGATTTTTTTTAAAAAA
>Ga0074199_1002605_pt1 | contig 10382 bp, 11 predicted proteins | sample EPASupsiteSAE347_FD_64528 | JGI IMG/M metagenome (GOLD analysis project Ga0074199, IMG submission 64528) | Bioremediated contaminated groundwater from EPA Superfund site, New Mexico - Sample SAE3-47 | ecosystem: Environmental > Aquatic > Deep subsurface > Groundwater > Contaminated ...
GTTCGACGGAATTTTCACCGGATTGCATCAGGGGGTCACCCTCAGCAAAGCCGCAACAGCACCGGGGCTTTCGGCCTGTTTCCTCGAATCCTCACGGCAGGTTTTCCTGTTAGGCCAAGGGGGAACATTCGGAGCCAACACCCTCGGTGCCGCGCAAGCCAGAATTCTGCAATCTGGCGGGAACAAGGTAACCCAAGGCACTGCCAATGCCCTTAATAAGCTTTTGGGTGAAAGCCTCCCTTCCCGAGAATGGGGTCGTGCAATCGAAGCTCTAAAAAAGGCCGAGGGGTATGATCCAAACTATCATGGAATAATCAATAGCACCGGGGATTACCTCACGAAGGAAGGGAAGCTTATTGGAAATCTCCTGGAATTCCTGAAGTGATAAGAGATGGCCAATTTAGCTTCTCGAAGAATCCCAGTTAATGATGATTACCAAACCTGTGAAAGAACCTATGCCGAATTGAGGGTTTACGGGAATGAGCTTGACCCAAAAATCATTACCGAAATACTAGGAGTAACACCCTCTAGTATTCAAAAAAAGGGCGAGAAGAGAACAAATTCATTCGGTCGTACGGTAGTCTTCAAGACCGGTGGCTGGTTTCTTTCTTCTGAAGGTCGTGTCCAATCCAAGGATGTTAGGCGGCATCTGGATTGGTTACTAGAGCAATTGGTTCCAGTAAAGGATCAGCTATCAAATATCCAAGAAACCAGTGGAATCACAATGAATGTGTATTGCATCTGGTGGTCAACTGGGGATGGTGGGCCAACTCTATGGCCTGAGCAAATGCGAAGCCTTGCCGATCTTAACCTTGAATGCGCTTTTGATATTTCGTTCTACGGGGATGAGGAGATTCGCGAAACGGATAAGTAAAGCTTCGTGTTCCCAACCAACCCGCGAGAAATCGCGGGTTTTGTTTTTTCTACTTCGCTAGGCCGACCAACTCAGCATTGCCCCAAACCAGCCCGCCAAGTTCCGCTCGAACTACGTTGAGCGGACCCCGTGAGGGGAAAGGCTGAAGGTCGGCGGCGGGGAATGTCCATTTAAAAAGCGTTTAAATGGACATCGACCCGCCGCCGACCTTTACTCTTGGGCTCACGCCTCCCCTCAACTTCGTTCGAGGGGAACCGGTGGGCTAGTTCGTGGTCGTGCCCGGCCTGGGGAATGTAGCAGGCTTGGGAAGGAACCAAAAGCAAAAGCGCATCTAAAGGGAAAAAATGTTTTTCGTATCTTCGAAGTTTCCTGGAAACGTCCAGCCGGTGAGGATTTCCCGAAGCGGAAAAAAGCCTTCCATTCTTTTCTTTAGTCGCCTTTTACAGTAAAATGCTTTCATGAAATTAAAGAAACTTCTCGGGATATTTTTCTTTCTCACCCTGATTACTACTACCGTTTTCGGCTCAATCGCCGAAAACCCGCGTCAAGGGTTCGACGGAATTTTCACCGGATTGCATCAGGGGGTCACCCTCAGCAAAGCCGCAACAGCACCGGGGCTTTCGGCCTGTTTCCTTGAATCTTCACGGCAGGTTTTCCTGTTAGGCCAAGGGGGAAACGCCCTCGGCAAGCTTACCAAGGAAATGAAATCTCAAGCCGAAATTATTGCTAAGGGCGATAGAATCCAAAAAGTTGAAGAACTTATTCAAAAATGGGGGGGGAAGGTAAAAGATTGGGTTAAAAAGAAGACCTGGGACTCGGCTGGAAATGAGTTGCATTATTACGAGGGACCCAATGGAATAATTAAAGGGCTGAAATCCGCCGGAACACCTGACCCCTTTTGACGCATATGATTGTACGAATGAAGGAAAAAATTCAAAAGCCAAAAACCGACAAGAGCAAATATCAAAATTTAACCCCCCAAAAAAAATATTTGGTTATTGAGATTTGTAGGGAATATTTGCGGGTAATCAACGATAGCGAGGAACCGATCTTGTATCCAAAATATCTTTTTGACATCGTTGATTATCGATTGCCTTCTGGCTGGAGTTTCGAAGAGTTTGATGATGGGGAATATTTCATGGGACCGGTTGAATTAAATAAAAAGGGGTTTTACGAAAACTTCTTTGATCATGTTCCCGAAGCAAAAACTCAATTTAAGAAAATTTTCAATAGTATGCTTCAAGATCCAGTGTTTAAAGGCTCAAGCCGATAAATAGTGTTTTCCAGGAAAGCGGGCTAAGAAAAAAACTTGGCCCGCTTTTTTCTTCTGTTTGCTTCGCTAGGCCGACCAACACCTGATCTACCCCAAACCAGCCCGCCAAGTTCCGCCCGAACTCCGTTGAGCGGACCCCGTGAGGGGCAAGGCTGAAGGTCGGCGGCGGGCACCCCCATTCTGGGGGCGAGGCCGAGCGGCCGAGATGTCCATTTAAAAAGCGTTTAAATGGCACACCCTTACGGGTGCGAGCCGGAGCCGCTGAAAGCGACAAAGCAAAACCCGTGACAGGTGGGAGGCCGGGAGAGACCCGCCTGGCGCGGGTTTCCGCGTCGCGGGGACCCGACCAGGCCGCGCTATCGCTTTTTATTGGCTCGCGTAATTTCCCAGGAATTCCCCGAGAATTTTGCTGATAAATTCCTGTCGGGCACGGGGCAGCTTTTTGATTTCCTCGAACTGCCGATCTAGCTTTGACTTGGGGCCTCTCTTGGAGGCTTTTTCCTCGCCAATTCCAAGAATCTCTTCAGCGGAAACCCCCAGCAAATCAGATAAGGGCTTCAAAAGATTGGGTGGTAAAGTCCTAGCCGCCCTTTCGTAAAAAGAAACGCTTCGCTGAGGAATCCCCAGAGCTTCGGCAATAGCCGTTTGAGAAAGTCCGGCAGCTTTTCTAAATTCTGCCAACCGCTTTCCCAATTCCGTAGGCTCATTTTTTCCTGGTCGTCCGGCCATGAGATCATTATACATGCGGTTTTGAGACATACTGATTTCCCCCGAAAAAACACCTTGTTAATTAGAGAAATATTTGCTAATATAATAGCACGTTTTCCCGATAAACAAAAATAGATTTTTCCTCTTGACACGATTTAAGGAGGTGCCCCGACATGCCTAGAGTTCCCCCTGATGAATTAGAGCGGCTTAAGAGAGATGTTTCCATTCAGCGGCTGGCCGAAGTGCGAGGAATCAAGCTTCAACCCCACGGCAAAGACTTGATAGGGCTTTGCCCGTTCCATGAGGACAACGAGCCAAGCCTTGTTATCACGCCGGAAAAAAACCTTTGGAACTGCCTCGGGGCATGCGGCACCGGCGGAACGGTGATTGATTGGGTGATGAAAGCCGAAAGCGTGAGCTTCCGCCATGCGGTGGAAATCTTGAGAGATGGAAAGTTACCCGCTTCGGCTGGCCTGATCAAAGTTTTGAAAAGTGTTCATGTCCGGGGGAAGCTGGCTTCCCCGGTCGATTTCAACGCCGAAGAACGGGAAGTCATGAAGCAGGTCATCACCTACTATCATGAAACCCTGAAGAAAAGCCCCGAAGGGCTTTCCTATCTTGAAAAGCGGGGTTTGATCAATTCAGAAATGATCGACCATTTCAAGATTGGTTATTCCAATCGAACCCTTGGTTTACGGCTTCCAGAGAGCAACCGCAAAGAGGGCGCGGCGATCCGCGAGCGGCTTCAAAAAGTCGGAATTTATCGCGACACCGGCCGGGAACATTTCGCGGGTTCCATCGTGTTTCCGATCTTCGATGAACACGGGAACATTTCCGAAATCTACGGCAGAAAAACCTGTCACAAACTCACCCAGGGTCTTGCTTATCACATGTATCTTCCGGGGCCTCACAAGGGCGTTTTCAATCTTGAGGCCTTGAAAGCTTCAAAAGATATCATTCTCTGTGAAGCCATCATCGACGCTTTAACCTTCTGGTGTGCCGGCTTCCGCAACGTCACCGCTTCCTATGGGGTGAACGGCTTCAAGCCGGATCACCTGGCCGCTTTCAAAAAATACGGCGTTGAGCGGGTTTACATCGCCTACGACCGCGACCAGGCCGGGGACAACGCCGCTAAAAAGCTTTCTGAAACACTCATAGCCGAAGGCTTCGAGTGTTTCAGGATACTCTTTCCCCGAAACATGGACGCCAACGACTACGCCTTGAAAACGCAACCAGCCCAAAAAGCCCTTGATCTTGTTTTCCGTAACGCTACTTGGATCGGTAAAGGAAAGCGGGAAATCATCGAAGTTTCCGAACCTTCCAAGATTCCAGAAGAAGAACCAAAAGCAGCGACTAAAGGGAAAAACTTTGAGGAACCGCAAAAGCCGGAACCGGCGCGAAATGCGCCGGTAACCCCAAGCCCTGAACCGATAACCGAAATCAAGGAAGAGGAAATCATCATCACGCTTGATGACCGCCGGTGGAGGGTTCGCGGGCTTTCAAAAAATATGAGTTACGATCAACTCAAAATCAACCTTCTGGTTTCCAGAAAGGAAGCCTTTTTCGTCGATACCTTTGACCTGTATTCGGCCCGGTCCCGTGCCGTTTTTCTGAAGCAGGCTTCCGAAGAACTGCGACTAAAGGAAGATGTTATCAGAATCGACTTGGGGAAAGTGCTTCTGAAGCTGGAAGAGCTACAAGATAAACAAATTAAAAAGGCCCTGGAACCAAAAGAAAAGGAAGTCGTCATCACCCCGGAAGAGCGGAAACAGGCCATGGAACTGCTTTCAGATCCCAAGCTTTTTAACCGCATTCTCGAAGACTTCGAGAAATGCGGCATCGTGGGGGAAGAAACAAACAAGCTTGTGGGCTATCTTTCCGCGGTCTCTCGCAAGCTGGAAAACCCGCTGGCGGTCATTATTCAATCATCATCGGCAGCCGGGAAAACCTCTCTCATGGAAGCGGTATTAGCCTTCATGCCAGAGGAAGAGCGGGTAAAGTATTCCGCGATGACGGGCCAATCCCTCTTTTATATGGGGGAAACCAGCTTGAAACATAAGATACTGGCCATCGTCGAAGAGGAAGGCGCGGAACGCGCTTCATATGCCATCAAGCTTTTACAAAGCGAAGGAGAATTAACCATAGCCTCGACCGGAAAAGAACCTTCTTCCGGAAAACTCATTACTCATGAGTATCACGTCGAAGGCCCGGTAATGATCTTCGTTACCACTACCAATATCGACATCGACGAGGAATTACAAAACCGCTGTATCATGCTCACCGTCAATGAAAGCCGGGAACAAACCCGGGCCATTCATAAACTTCAACGACAAATGGAAACCCTGGAAGGGCTTTTACAACTTCGGGAAAGAGACTGGTTATACAAGCTTCATAGAAACGCTCAGCGCCTTCTAAAGCCAATCCTGGTAGCGAACCCCTACGCGGAGCATTTAACCTTTCTCGATGACACCACGCGAACCAGGCGCGACCACAAAAAGTATTTAACCATCATTCGGAGTATTGCTTTACTTCATCAATTCCAACGACCGCATAAAACAACGGTCGTCAGAGGAACGCCGGAACCCTTTATAGAAGTAACTCTTGAAGATATCGAACTTGCAAACAAGCTTTCTGATGAAGTTTTAGGCCGGTCATTAGATGAGCTTCCGCCGCAAACCCGCCGCCTGCTTTTACAACTCGAAGAAATGGTTTTAGCAGGCTGTGAGCGGTTAAGCGTGGCCCGGGAATACTTCCGATTTTCTCAAAGAGAGGTTCGGGAATTTACCGGCTTTGGGAATACCCAGGTAAAAACCCATCTACGAAGGCTTGAAGAGCTTGAATACGTGATTGCCCATCGGCAGTTACGCGGTCAAACCTTCTCGTATGAGCTGGCCTACGATGGAAAAGGCAAAGATGGAAAGTCCTTTTTTCATGGGCTTCTTGATATCGAAACCTTGAAGAAAAAATACGGTTACGATTCAAACCGGTCGGGGCAAAACCCCGCGCGGTCGGTGCCAAGTCGGCCCCAAGTCATGCCCCTGTCGGGGGCAGGTCGGTTTTCAAAACCCGATGAAGACAAAGAACCAATCGACGTTTCCGAAGAAACGCCGGAAAAAAGCCCAAAACGCACAGATACGGCTGATGGTGTGAATATTACGTCATACTCTCAAAGTCGTCATAAGCTTGAAAGTCCTCCCGCCCGCTCGGGCTCGCACCCCGAAGGGGTGTTAGCGGCTAAAAAGGAAAAAGGGAACGGCAGCGGAGAGCCTCTGTAATGCCGAAGAAAGGCCACAAGAAGCCGCGACTTCCGCCGTGGGATGTCAGTGACCCGCAAAGCATGGGCGCTTTCGCTGTTCAGTTTTTTGAATATCTGGAAGTGAAGGGATTTTCCAAGGTTACAGTAGAAAACCGGAATTACTATCTTCGGGGTTTTGCGAACTGGTGCCGGGAACGCAACATCACCAGCCCGCGAGAACTGACCCGGCCAATACTGGAACGGTATCAGCGTTTTCTATATCATCACCGAAAACGGAACGGCGAGCCGATGAGCTTTCGGTGTCAACATTCTCATTTAGTCGCCATCAGAGCCTTTTTCAAATGGCTGACCAAAAACAATCATATTCTCTCGAACCCTGCCGCCGATATCGAACTTCCGAAACTGGAAAAGCGCTTGCCGAGGCATGTTCTGACAATCTCAGAAGTGGAGCAGGTTTTAAACTCGGTGAATGTCAAAAACCCTGTCGGAATTCGTGACCGGGCGATTCTGGAAACCTTCTATTCAACCGGCATGCGCCGGAAAGAGCTTTTGAACCTCAGGCTTTTCGACCTGGACACGGACCGGGGAACCGTGATGATACGCCAGGGCAAAGGAAGCAAGGATCGGATGATCCCGATCGGGGAACGGGCGTTAGCCTGGATACAAAAGTATCTTGACGAGGTTCGCCCTAAATACATCGTGGAACCCGACCGGGGAACGCTGTTTCTAACCGTGGAAGGCGACATTTTCAACTGCCAGCGGGTTTCACAGATTGCCCGGAAATACGTGATCGCTTCCGGAATCGGGAAAACCGGTTCCTGTCATCTTTTCCGGCACACCATGGCAACGCTGATGCTGGAAGGCGGCGCGGATATCCGCTTCATTCAACAAATGCTCGGACACGTGAAACTGCAAACCACGGAAATCTATACCCAGGTTTCCATCAGGAAGCTGAAGCAGATTCACGAGAACACGCACCCCGGCGCAAACCTGGAACGCAAGCCGAAACCGGAAGACGACGAAGAATAAGGTAGCGCCCGGACGGGAACCCGACCGGCAGCGCGTCTAAATTTTCGGACTATGCGAAGCTGGGGAACTCTGGCCACCGCCCACCGGCTGCGAGTAAAGGGCGGCAAGCAGGCGGGTCGAACCGCTCGGTAAAGCAAAACCCACGCCAAAAAGCGCCATCCCTGGCGCCTTTTGGCAGGTGTTTTGCGCCTTCGCTTGCCATTTAAACGCTTTTTAAATGGACATCGACCCGCCGCCGCCCTTTACTCTTGGGCTCACGCCTCCGCTCACCTTCGGTCGAGCGGAACCGGTGGGCTAGTTCGTGGTCGTGCCCGGCCTGGGGAATGTGGCAGGCTTGGGAAGGAACCAAAAGCAAAAGCGCATCTAAAGGGAAAAAATGTGCTTCACACCCTCGAAGCTTCCCGGAAACGTCCAGCCGGTGAGGATTTCCCGAAGCGGGAAAAAGCCTTCCATTCTTTTCTTTAGTCGCCCTTTAAGGTAAAATGCTTTCATGAAATTCAAGAAACTACTCGGGATCTTTTTCTTTCTCACCCTGATTACGACTACCGTTTTCGGCTCTTTGGCCGAAAACTCGCGTCAAGGGTTCGACGGAATTTTCACCGGATTGCATCAGGGGGTCACCCTCAGCAAAGCCGCAACAGCACCGGGGCTTTCGGCCTGTTTCCTCGAATCCTCACGGCAGGTTTTCCTGTTAGGCCAAGGGGGTGACCTGCCACCGGATGCACAGAATGCGCTTTCCGAGATAGAGAAAGATGCAACACGTCCTAATGTTCGAAATCCAAAACCGTTCGTGAACGATGGACGTGGTGGTACTCCGCAATTGCCTAGTGTCAATACTAGTGGCAACCCAATCACCTATATTGAAAACACCGTTAATCCTCGCCCTCCCGGTGGTACCTTGGACGGCAAGCGTATCATAACTGGCAACGATGGTAGCGTGTGGTACACGGACGACCACTTCACGACGTGGACGAAGGTTAAATGAACACGACACTCAACTACCTTTTTCAGGTTGAACCACCGTGGGTTTACGTTGGTTGCGGTGAGCCTGAGCGAAAGAAGTGGATACCTTCGCATTTTTACTCTCGTTCCGAAATCAATGTTTGCGTGCGCCGTCTCCGCGGAAAGAAGATGCGAACCAAGGTTGCTTTGATGAATGAATTCGGGGCTTCGCTGCAATTCTTCGATGGCTTCGGTGAGAACTGGGATGCACTAGGCGAATGCTTGGGGTATCTCGACGAGTGGTTGCTTGCGGACGCTTACATACTGGTCGTCGAAGACGCTGAAGAATTGCTGCTGGATGAGCAACCGGCCCAGATAGTGGCATTGTTGAAGACCTTGCACGACGTGGGTGAATCGTGGGCGAAACCAATTACTGATAATGACCGGTTTAATAGGAGAGCAATTCCTTTCCACGTGTTGCTGAACGTGTCCGAGAAGGAACCTTCGGCGACATATAGAATTGTTCGCATTGCTGGCGAGGCAAACGTTCCTGTCCGTAGATAGAGCAAAGCCCCGGTAACAACCGCACAGTCAGGCGGTTCCGCTGTATCTTCGATCAGCGGAGGGTGGAAGCTCCAAGTGAAGGCCAAGGGCGGGAATAATCAGACTGATGAATGGAAAAAAGGAAAAATTGGATACCAAAATGAAGGCGTGGATGAGGCAAAGAAATTTTCTTGTTATCTTGGTTGCTTTGTTATTTCTTGTTTTGGAATTTCCGTTTTGTTTTGCCCTCCCCCAAAAAACTTCACCTACGGTCACAGACTCTATTGTTTATGATTCAACTCATGCAATTTTCTACCCATCCAATTCTCCCCATTATGACTATGACACCCCGATAAATTTTTGCAATTGTACATTTTCTGCTTTTTCTCAAGGCTCTTTCCATCAGAAGATTCCATTTCGCGATTTTTTCTCAGGCCAAGCGGGAAAGGGGCTCGGTCAGAAAGTCGTCGATATTTTGAAAGGCAAAAAAGGGAGCATTAAAGATGCGCCTTTGCCCAAGGGTTCACCAAGCTGGGAAGAAATCGCGCAAATGACCCTGGAAGAAATAAGGCAGAAGGCTAGTCAAAACATTCCAGGCTTCAAGACCGTTCAGAAGCTGCTTACAGATTCCCGGTTTAACAGGTGAGCAGTTATGGAGAAGCTCTTTTCCTTCCTTGAAGAACTCAAAAAACGGTCGATCTTTTTCTCTCTTGGACAATCACGCGAAAACGCCGTTATGGTCAGTGTGGTTGTTCCGGGAGAGCGGTGGGAAGTTGAATTTTTCAGGGATGGAGCGGTTGAGATTGAGAAGTTCAAAAGTAACGGGGAAATTTTCGATGAAAAAGAGATTGATTCTCTTTTTGAAAAATTCTCCAATTAGGGCTTAGTAACCCCCGCCGCGTGAGCGGTGGGGGTCTTCATTTTGCTAGGCCGACCAGCCCGAGAGTAACCCCCCAACCAGCCAGCCAAGTTCCGCTGTATCTTCGATCAGCGGACCCCGTGAGGGGCAAGGGTGAAGGTCGGCGGCGGGCAATGTCCATTTAAAAAAGCGTTTAAATGGCAAGCGACAAAGCAAAACCCGTGACAGGTGGGAGGCCGGGAGGGACCCGCCTGGCGCGGGTTTTGGTGCGTCAAGATAAATCCGAATCCTGGGGAAAGAAAGGAGGTTTCTGGAAACAGGATGATGTTTTCCAGTGGGTGCAATTCCCACCCGGTTAAAGGGTAGCCACCGGACCGGTAGTGAAATCCATGGGCAAATCCGGCAACGGAAGTCCAAAGCTGGATGGATCAAGAATGCAGGCCGTGTTATTGAGCTTCGAAAAAGTGACTGAATCGTGGTCGAAAGGATAACCCGGAAACGGGGAAAGCTGACGTTATCAAGACAACGGAAAGCAGCAATTCTTCGGCGCAATGGAGCTTGCCGAAGGAATACCACCGTAGTCGTAGAGCATGGCATGCGTTCATAGGGAAAACTCGGGAACTTGAGAGAGCCACAAGTTTCCTGCAAGAGCAAAGCCGGACGGAAGGGTATAGCCGGTTGATAAATTGGCCCTGGCGCGGTCTGAAGGTTCTCAGTAAAACGGATCTTCCAACGGGAAATTTTCCCAAACGCAGACCCCAAAAGGAGAGACGGTTACTTTTTCAAAAAATACGTAGCCAGTAATTTGTCATCATAAAGCTTGACTTTCCAGTTGAGGTGTGCTATTTTTATAGCCATCATGTTTCTTGAAACCCTCACAAACAAAGGAAAATACACA
>Ga0074199_1002607_pt1 | contig 10377 bp, 10 predicted proteins | sample EPASupsiteSAE347_FD_64528 | JGI IMG/M metagenome (GOLD analysis project Ga0074199, IMG submission 64528) | Bioremediated contaminated groundwater from EPA Superfund site, New Mexico - Sample SAE3-47 | ecosystem: Environmental > Aquatic > Deep subsurface > Groundwater > Contaminated ...
ATGATCATCATATTTAGCCGTAGTTTGTAAACCAGTTGGTGTCTTAAAATTAATGGAGATTGGATCGTGGAAAGTGCGGAAGGTGGGATGTAATTTGAGAAGTTGGAATTATTGGATGGGTTCTATGAGGGCGAGACCATAAGGCATTGTTATCATACCTGTCATTGCTTACTTCATTGGTTGTTTCGAGGTGGGTAAGAAATTTTGTAATAAAATCTTCAAGTGTTTTTTCCTGTTTCTTCTTGATAAGCTTGCGTCTGTAATGTTCGTAAGTAATCACGAGGAGAAGAGCCTGTTTCTAATTGTTCCCTGCCTCCTAAAATCTGTCCTCGGCTGGCTCTGTTGAAAACCACTGGAGACTGTCATCCTGAGCGGTACTCCGCGAAGGATCTGGCACCGATTGGCGAGGAATCCAGATGCTTCGGAGTGCCTCAGCATGACATTTCAAGAAGGATTTCAACCGCTGCGTCCCCATTTCACTCGCCCGTCTCATCGACTCGAACGCCGTACTGACGGCTGCCAGAACGTCGAAGAGTTTTACTGCCTGGGGTTAGCGTTGTTGCAGCGGCGGCCCACCACGGCTGTATGCCGTTGAATCCAGGACAGCCAGCCAGTCGAAATCAGTGAAGCTCTGAGAAGTTAGTGCGAAGTAGGTCGGGTTCTTCATACTGCCCGAACGAGTCGGAAGAGCTGCGATTTCCGGGGTTGGAAGCCCCTGGCCTTTGTGAGTTGGAATGAACCGCGCCGGCCCGGGCACAGCAGTCAGCCGTGCCTCAAGAGTGCCGGCTTCGGGCTGGCCGATGCCATTGGCGGAAGATTCGCCCTCTGCCGAACCGATGACGGCATAGCAGGGGCCGAACATTTCATTGAGGTGCGATCCCGCCGGCCACCATGTGTATACGTCAGTGCCGAGTTGCATTTTTGTCTTCCCGCGCTGCAGATGGCTATTGTGGGCGAAAACCAACACTTTCCCTCGCTCACGGGACACCATGTACGCCAGATTATCCGCCATTAACGCGTCGCGAATGCCCAGAAGTCTGACAACCCGTTCGCCCGATTTTCGCGCCAACGCGGCATGATAGTTAAGTAACTGCCGTGCCACCGAAGCATACTGCTTGGCTTCCAAATAGCGGCTTTCGTCACTCTTCGCCACCAATTCCGGACGGCGTACGCTCAGTTCTGAAATGAGTTCCTCCGTCTCAATCCGCAACGCGGTTGCCTCTGGTGACAGGCCTATGGACTTTGTCGGGTCCATCATTGCAGCGGGATTCTCCCAATCGGAGTCCTGGCCAAGAAGCGTGTCGATACGCTGGCGATGCTCTTGGCCGCTGGCACTATCAACCGAGGCCAGGTAATCGAGAACAAAATGCAGGACATGGCTTGGACTATCAGTACCGGTCATTTCAGTCGGACTATCGAAGCCATAGAACTGGAGTTTTGTTTAAAAAATATTTCAGCATTCAGTATATGATCCTCAATGGTTCTTTCAGAAAGGTTCTTTTGTATCTGTAAGAACTTCTTAAAATCTTCAGTATGGTACTTTTCTGAAAGAAAGGTTTTGTTATCTTTTATTAAAAGATATGCGGAGGATGGGATTTGAACCCACGAACTCCTACGAGACCAGCCCCTCAAGCTGGCGCCTTTGACCGGTCTGGGCAACCTCCGCAAAATCGAGATTTTTTATAGTTTTAGATGTTATGCCAGCGAACTTATTCTTAATAGCAGAACCATAAGATATATTTTTGCGATGCCTGCAAAGATAATAAAGAGACGTCCCTATCAGAACGTCTCAAGTATCTCTCCTAACTGTTCTGCCCTTTTCTTTATACTTCCTGCAGCCTGGACCGCAAGCTCAGCCGCGGTCGTGGAACCGCTCGTCTCAAAGGTCATCACGAAAGATTCCAGGTCCTCGCTCACTTTTATAGAGTCCATGTCACAGGCTTCTTCGCACAGCCTGCAGAGCGAGCAGTCTATTACATCTACGACTTCGACCTTATTCCCGTTCAACTTCAGGATGTCCCTGGGACATGCCTTGATGCATTCTCCGCACTGGTCGCATTCCCCGATAGTGATAGAAGGCATGTTCTTGTATCCGCTTGCGATACCCGCCTGCCACTTGCTGTGGCTCCTGCCTGTGCCGAGCCGCGCAATAGCCTCAATGACTACCTTATGCTTTTCCTTAAGCTCCACTATGGGTACGGTCGCTTCAGCCGGGTGCACGTCTGGATCTGTGGATATCATATCGCCTGAATGCATCACCTTCGGACCTTCGGCGCTCAGGGTCAGCGAGACCTGGCACAGGGCACAGCCCTGACCTTCGCATTTACAATCCTGCGGGAACACATATTTTGTAGTATCAGCTTTCAGCGGTATCAGTCCCAGTCTTAAAGCAAGCTGCTCATCAAACAGGACTGATGTGTTGTCGTATATGTTCACGTCATCGATTGCAAGGGTTGGTACTTCAGAGGTTATGCTTCTCCTCAATGCGTTCGCGAACGCCGCAGAAACGCCAGAGAGGACGAACCTTGCCTTGCGCTCAGATAGTTCGATTATCTCCAGCTCCATTCTTAAACTCGCCTTCCCTTTTTAGCCTTTGTGCCGTCGTGGGGGATGGGTGTTACGTCTTCGATGCGCCCTATTTTGATCCCTGCGCGGGCAAATGCCCTTATGGCAGCCTGTGCTCCGGGACCAGGGCTTCTCTGCCTGTTCCCTCCGGGTGCCCTTACCTTTATATGTATCCCTGTAACGCCCTTATCCCGTATCTTATCAGCAAGCTGGGTAGCCATCTGCATTGCAGTATATGGGGAACTCTCTTCCCTTGCAGCCTTGGTTACCATGCCGCCGCTTATTTTCGATATCGTCTCCGCACCTGTCAGGTCTGTGACCGTGATCAGGGTGTTATTGAATGATGAATAAATATGGGCTACGCCCCATTTCTCAACTGCCATAATTAAGCCTCCATCTTTGCCTCACCTGCTGCCTGGGCAGGTTTTGCTGTCTCCTGCACCATTTCTTTCATGACCTGAGCGGGTCTTGAGGGATGGGCATCGCTTGACAGCGGTGAACTGCCGTAATAATCCAGCCGCAGCTCCTCCTCCATAGATATCATGTAACCCGGCACAGTGACCTTCCTGCCGTCTACTGAGATGTGCCCGTGCACTATGAACTGCCGCGCCTGTTTCATTGTATTGGCAAGTCCCTGTTTGTGCACCTGTGTCTGAAGTCTCCTTTCAAGGAAATTGGTTACATCCAGCGACAGGATGTCGTCCAGACCTGCCTCGTTCTTTAGCAGACCAAATCTTTTTAACCTGTTCAGGATGTTGTCGGAATCTGTTTTTATGCTCCCAGAGAGTTTCCCTTTCGTGGTCTCTGCAAGAAGCTTTCTTGCAAGTTCCCTGTAGTTCTTAAGTCCGCTGTAGGCTTTCCAGACCTCTTTCTTATTCCTGAGACCGTATCTCTTTATAAGTTCGACCTCCCCCGCCATCCTTGCAGCCTGCCAAGGATGTTTGGGCGTATCGTATGACTTCCTATTTTTTCCCGGGTATCCCATTATTTACCCGCCTCCTTTTTCTCTTCCTTCTTCTCTCCCTCTTTTGCTGCTGCTTTGGAAGCTGCAAGGGTAGCCCTTGTAACACCTACAGTCCTGCCTCTTCTGCCTGTGGACCTTGTGCGCTGACCTCGAACGCGTAGCCCGCGCTCATGCCTTACGCCCTTGTATGAGCGCATCTTCTTCATGAGGTTTATGTCTTCGTTGACACTCAGCATTACGTCGGTCCCGATAGCATGCCTGTCTTCGCCGGTCATGAAATCGTTCTGCTTGTTCACCATCCAGTAAGGGATAATGGTAGTGATATTATCAACTGAAGATTGTAATTTATCTATATCTGCATCGTTAAGGTATCCCAGCGTTGCCATCGGATCAAGACCTGAATTGACTGTTATGATCTTTGCAAGCCGCCTGCTGACACCCCTGATCCCGGTGAGTGCATACTGAACGCTTCTTTTCCCTTCAAGGTCGGTATCAGCTATCCTCACGATGTGTTTTATCTCAGGCTGCCCTTCCCTGGGCTTGAATGCCTCTTTTTTCCCCTCTTTCGGGGCGCCTTTTCGCTCTTTCTTGGGCTGTTCTTTCCCTTCCCCTTTCACATCATGTTTCTTGTCAACATCATGTTTCTTTTCTTCCCGCTTCTCTTCCTTTTTCTCTTTTTTCCCCTCTTGCGGGACTTCTTTCCTGGGAGCTTCTTTCTTCTGCTCCTGCTTTATCTCTTTTGTTTCTTTTGGTTCTTCTTTTTTAGCCATCTTATTCCTCCTGTGGCTTTAGCCCCGGGACACAGCCGGCGCAGCCCAAAGATTCGGGCAGTTCTAATACTTGTACATAGCATTTATATTTTATGTATGCAGTTTGACACTATCGTTAAGTATATTCTTTTGAGGCGATATACCATAAGCTATTATGACGCGTCAAATATATATGGATCACAGCGCCACTACCGCAGTCGACCCTGCCGTTCGGGACGCCATGATCCCCTATTTTTCTGAAAAGTTCGGAAATCCTTCAAGCCTCTATACCATCGGAAGGGAAGCCAGGAGAGCAATAGAAGAGGCAAGGCTTAAAGTGGCTGACCTTATAGGTGCTAAAAAAGAGGAGATAATATTCACAGGAAGCGGTACTGAATCAGACAATCTCGCCATAAAAGGGATTGCATACAGGAACCGGAAAAAAGGCGACCATATAATCACAAGCTCAATAGAGCACCATGCCGTTCTTAATCCATGCAAATACCTTGAGGCACAGGGCTTCAAAGTCACTTACCTTCCTGTCAGCAGGGATGGGATAGTGAACCCCGCAGACGTTGAGGCTGCAATTACGCCCAAAACCATACTCATATCCATAATGCATGCCAACAATGAGATAGGCACAATACAGCCGATAGAAGAGATAGGGAAGATCGCAAAAGAAAAGAACATCCCTCTCCATACCGATGCAATCCAGACCGCGGGAAAGATCCCGCTCAATGTAGATGCTCTCGGCGTTAACCTCCTGTCAGTGAGCGCGCATAAAATGTACGGACCAAAGGGCGTCGGCGCACTTTATATCAGGAAAGGGACTACAGTAGAGCCCCTGCTGCACGGGGGAGGACATGAGAGGAATATCAGGTCAAGCACAGAGAACGTCGCCGGCATAGCAGGCTTCGGAAAAGCTGCCGGGCTTGCAAAGGAACGCCTGCCGCAGGAGGCGAGATTGGCAGTTCTCCGGGACTCGCTTATCAGGGGTGTTCTTGAGATCAAAGAATCGTACCTCAACGGACACCCGGTAAAACGCCTTCCTAATAACGCGAATTTCAGGTTCAGCTATATAGAGGGCGAGTCCATGATACTGAACCTGGATATGAAGGGAGTTGCGGCATCAACAGGTTCTGCATGTTCTTCCACATCCCTTGAGCCGTCCCATGTCCTTATGGCGATAGGCTTGCGACCTGAGGAAGCGCACGGCTCACTTCGGCTTACCCTGGGTCTTGAGAATTCTCAGGAAGATGTGGATTACGTTGTTTCGATTTTGCCAGAGATCGTGAACAAACTCAGGATGATCTCGCCGCTGGCGAGGTGAAAAGATGACAGATGGATACAGTGAAAAAGTAATGGAACATTTCGCCAACCCCAGGAACGTTGGCGAGATAAAGGATGCGGACGGCATCGGCAAGGTAGGTAACCCTGTATGCGGCGACCTTATGTGGATATACATAAAAGTAAAAGACAACCGCCTTGAGGATGTCAAGTTCAAGACATTCGGCTGCGGGGCGGCTATCGCCACAAGCAGCATGGTCACGGAGATGGCTAAAGGCAAGACCCTTGAGGAAGCGCTTAAAATAACCAGGGGCGATGTGGCTGAGGCACTTGACGGTCTGCCCCCCATAAAGATGCACTGCTCAAATCTTGCAGCGGACGGGCTGCATGCAGCAATAAAGGATTACCTTGAGAGATCGGGAAAAAAATGAGACTTAAATTTATGTAAATAGCCCTGTGTTTCTACCTCGTATCATACCTTTGGCTGGCAGAACTCCCTACAAAAACATACCAGTTATAGACTGCAAAGATAAAAGATATGAGAAAAATGAGCTGTGTTATATCAACGAGGTAGTAGCCAACAAGATGGTATACATCAAGGTCTATCCATATATCAGCATACCTTGCTATGAGTTTGATAAGGGAATTGAGACCGAATGCTGCCCCGGAAACAGACATGTATACCCACGTTCTCTGCATTACGTCATCATTAAGGAACAACCTTGCTTTCAGTAAGTCTCTGTCCACCTTTCGCATTATCAGCAGTATCTGTCCAATAAGGAATATTAATATAAAGGCCAAGCCTGCGTTAAAAGCCTCTAAAAAGATCTCAATCAAACCAATCGTATACGTTATAGTCACCTTCCGTTCAGTATTAAACTTTGAAGTTATATTACTAACAACATATATATATTGTTTACTGAAAAAAGAAAATTACAGATTTAACCTATCCATCTGAAAACTGCCCCGCCATCATCAATGATAACTTGATCTGTTCACTGGCGTCCCTCTCCACTGCATCCCCGTGCCCGGGGTACATCGCTCTGACATCCAGATGGCTCAGCCTTTCGATGGACCTTACCAGTTGAACAGTGCTCCCACCAAAGAGGTCGGTGCGCCCGAAGCCTCCATCCTGGAAGACCGTATCCCCGGAGAAAAGCACCTTTGCGCCTGCACCGTACAGGCAGATGCAGCCCGGAGTATGTCCTGGGGTATGGATGACCTCAAGCTCCCCAAAGAATTCTCCCCCCTTTAACAGGATATCCGGGACAATGGACAGCGCTTTCTCGCCGAACATAGAGGACGCGCTTGCCTGGGCATTACCCAGCAGTGAGGCGTCGTCCTTATGTATGGCTACCTTCGCCCCGAAGGTTTCCGCGACCTCACCTGCTCCGCCCGTATGGTCATAGTGGCAGTGTGTAAGTATTATAGTCTTAAGCTCGCCGGGCTGGATGTATCTTCTAAGCTCGGAGATTATAGAACCTGCATCCATACCAACATCGATAAGCATAGACCTGTCCACAAGGTAGGCATTGGCATCGTACAGGGAAGTTCTCAGTTTTATTATCTGCATATGAATTCCTTATGCTGCTGAATGATTTAAAGATGCAATACGGATAGAAAATGATAATAATGAGAAATATTTATAAGTAAAGACAGACATATTTACTGCGGGGGCATTTCGGCATCGCATCCATCCCCTCCGATGATTCCGTATTGCCCCTTCTTTTAAGGTTTCCAAATTACAATATGTAATAATATATAATATTATCAGTTATCTTATCCTGGTCCCTTCCTTGACTTTTTTCTCAGGCAAAAGCAGTACTGCACCATCAGTATCGGCAGCAAGCACCATTCCCCTGGATTCCACGCCAAACAGTTTTGCTGGCTTCATGTTCGCAAGTACCACGACCTGCCGCCCGACAAGATCAGAAGGGTTATGGGACTTTGCAATCCCTGCAACGATCTGGCGCTTCTCCCCGATATCCACTTCCAGCTTCAATAATTTATCAGAACCCTTTATGTTCTCTGCAGACAGCACTGTGCCTGCCCTTATATCGAGCTTCTGGAATTCTTCGAATGATATAACAGGTTTCTCTTCCTCAGGTCTGACCTTTTTCTCTTTCGATATTGCTAACTTTATCCTCTTGTCAAGGATGGACTCCATCTCCTTTATTTTCTTATCCTCGATCTTTGAGAACAGTATAGCAGGGGCATCAAGTGCTGCCGGGGGCAGCTCAACGAGCGCATCCTCGAACCGGGACGTATGAACATCACCGTCAAGGGCGAGCTGTTTCCATGCCTTCTCCATATTTCCCGGAAGCACGGTCTCGAACAGAAGTACAAGCGCCTTTCCTATCTGCAGGCAGTTCTTCACGACGCGTGCGCATGCCTCACTGTCCTTTTTAATAAGCTGCCACGGCTCATGCGACTGGAAATATGCGTTCCCGTACTGAGCAAGCTCCATCATCTCGTCAGTGGCTTTTTTGAACTCGTATTCATCAAAGGCCAGGATCACGTTCTGGATGGTCGATTGTATTTTTGCAAATATCTCCTTATCGACCTCTCCCTCAGGTATTTTCCCGAAGTTCTTATGGGCAAAATGCAGCGTCCTGTGCAGGAAATTGCCGAGCGCGCCAACAAGCTCGTTGTTCACCTTGTCCTGGAATACCTTCCAGGAAAAATTCAATTCCTTGGTATGGGAGGTGTAATTCACAATATAATACCGCAGAAGGTCGGGATGGAACCCGTGGTCGAGGTAATCCTCATCCACCCATACCACGTATCCTCTGCTCTTTGAGAACTTCTTATCCTCTATCTTCAGCATGCCTGAGGCGACGACGGCCCAGGGCAGGGTGTAGCCTGCGCCTTTTAGCATCGAAGGCCAGAAAATGCAGTGATGGTAGGTGATATCCTCACCGATGAAATGTACGATGCGCGAATCCCTTTTCCAGTATTTCTCCCAGTCGTTTCCCGTGGCGTTCGCCCACTCCTCGGTGAACGAGATGTAACCTATGGGCGCATCCACCCAGACGTACACGACAAGATCATCATGGGATGGGAACCGCACGCCCCATTCAAGGTTCCGTGTAATGCACCAGTCCCTCAGGTCCTTTACCCATTCTTTTGCGTAATTTATGGCGTTGGGCGTGCCGTTGAGCGTCTCCAGGTACTTTGAGAGGAAATCTCTGAACGCTGAGAGTTTGAAGAAGAAATGCTCCTGCTCCCTGTATTCTGCTGCGTTCCCGCATATCCTGCACCTCGCCTGCCTTATCTCGCCTGGCTCAAGGTGCTTCCCGCATCCCTGGTCGCATTCATCCCCGCGCGCCACCGAGCCGCAGTACGGGCAGATGCCTTCCACGTACCTGTCAGGAAGAAAACGCTTATCCTTCGGGCAATAAGCAAGTTTTATGGTCTGCGAGTAAACATAGCCATTACTTACCAGGGCTTCGACTATGCTTGTTGTCCTCGCATGGTTGGTCGGGGAGTCCGTATTCCCGAATATGCTGAACTCCACTTCCATGGCTTTGAACACTGTCTTGAAATGGTCGTGGTACTTACAGACAAGCTCTGTGGGAGTAATCCCCTGTTCCTCCGCGTTTACCACGATTGGAGTCCCATGCGCGTCGCTCCCGCAGACAAATACCGCTTCCTGGCCCTGCTTCCGGAGCGCCCTGATAAAGATGTCCCCGGGTACGTAGGTGCGCAGGTGCCCTATGTGGCATTTGCCGTTGGCGTATGGAAGACCGCAGGTTACAACAACCGGTTTGTCGGATGGGAAATTGGACATGGGGTTCTAACATGGAATTTATGTATAAAATACATTTCCCACGATTTGCCTTGACTACTATTTAAGCTTCGGAATTGTTAAAATTGCTTCACCGTCCCTGTTCACCATCTCCTCCATCTTCAACAGTATCTTCCTTAAGGTCTCTGCCTCGCTCTTCTCATACATCATCTCTGTGATCCTTGTATATTCCCTCTCTGGATTTGGGATCCCGAACAATATATATGACGAACGCGACCTCGGCGTTGAGATTGTCTTGCCTCCTCCGAACCCTACGCCTATCGATTTGCCCTTCACGTTCTTCCCCACCCCTGCACCTGCCAGGGAAATATCGGTCCCGACGCCTATTCCAGAACCTGTGAGCGGGATTATGGTGCCGAACCTGAATATCCTTCCGGGCAGAGGGGTCTCCATCATCAGATCAGTTATCTTATGGTAAAATATCGCCCTCCTCTTACCCATTACCTCAGTTACTATCCTGATGTTGGTAATATAGTACCTGTGGCACCTGCGCCAGAACTCTGTCCCTATTATCCCTGCTGCGCCTGTTGCTACCAGTAGAAGGTTTATCTGGAAGGCATCAAGGGAATATGTATACTTAAGAGACAATATGGACAGTGCGATGGCGATAAAAAGAAGAAGCCATCTCAGGCTTATTTTTGTCAGAGCTATAATTATTCCGGGTACGATTATCAACAGCAGCCATACGAGCAGATAAACCTTCTGACCGGGATCGTACTCAACCATAACGCCCTGTAATAGGTATTGGGTGACAGGGTTTTCCTTCGTGCTGCCAATAAGCGGCAGTGAGATAAGGTATATGCCTGCCAGGTATCCCGCATACGCCAGAAGAGACCTTGATTTTATAGAGGGCACAATCAATAAGATAAACCAGAAAAACTGAAAGAGCGTGGGGTTTTCATTGATTATAAGATTGCCCTCGAAAATACGGAAAGCGACCGGATCATTGATAAAATCATTCAGATACAGGATAAATAGAAAGCCGACAGCTATCAGATATATCC
>Ga0074199_1002608_pt1 | contig 10373 bp, 8 predicted proteins | sample EPASupsiteSAE347_FD_64528 | JGI IMG/M metagenome (GOLD analysis project Ga0074199, IMG submission 64528) | Bioremediated contaminated groundwater from EPA Superfund site, New Mexico - Sample SAE3-47 | ecosystem: Environmental > Aquatic > Deep subsurface > Groundwater > Contaminated ...
CTATGCTTCCCGTTTGGCAGCAGAGGGGCTGATCGGTTTTGTTTTCAGCCGCTAACCACAGAGAGTTGCGGTTTACGGATCATACGAGCCTGTATTCGGAACGAATCCTTTGGCCATTGCTATCCCCGGTGAGCAGTACCCCGTCGTGCTCGATATGTCGACAGCCGCGACTTCCTATTTTGGGCTGGTAGAAGCCCAGACGGCAGGCAGAAGCATCCCGGCTGATTTTGCCTATGATAACCAGGGCAATCCTACGGCTGATCCGCAAAAGGCCATCGCGGGCGCTATTCGTTCCTTCGACCGGAGCTATAAAGGATCAGGCCTTGCTCTGATCGCCGAGATACTGGCGGGGCCGCTGGTCGGCGCCGCTTTCTGCGGAATAGGTGACAGCAAGGGCAACTGGGGACATTTAATTTTTGCCATTGATCCGGAACTCTTAACAGAACGAGACAAACTTGCAAGTAATGTTTCGGAGATTATCGGCAAGGTTAAATCCACGAAGAAACTGCCCGGAGTTGATGAGATATTCGTGCCGGGAGAAAGAGAAAGTCATCTGGCCAGACTGCGTCTGGAATCCGGCCTGATTGAAGTAGAGGATAACCTGCTTGCCGAACTGCGCAAAGTGGTTGGCCGGGCATGAACGGGAATGACACTGAATTATTATAACAAAGGGGATTATGGAGATTTTTACCGGAGACCTCGGTGTTATGTTACCCGACGCTGCAGGATTGGTACAATTTTGTTACAAAATATCTTTCAGGGTTAACAGAACTTTCTATGAACAAAAGTAGAAAAAGCATATTTCGGGGAAAGAGCGCAAATTGAGTATTCATAGTTATGAAGAACTGGCAGCTTTGCACGCGATAGCTAAAATTTTAGCCCAGCCTACGGATTTGCGTGATGAGTTGGAGCAAGTCCTGCAGGAAATGAGCTTGCGTCTTGGAATGCAGAGGGGCATGATATCTCTTTTTGACCGGGATAAAAACGAAGTTTGGCTGGATATTGCCCATGATGTAAATATTGAAGGAATGGATGTTACATACAAGCCCGGAGAGGGCATTACCGGAAAAGTAGCCCAGACAGGACGTCCGATGGCTGTGGCTAATCTGGGACATGCCGCTCATTTTTTAGACCGCACAGGCGCCCGGCGCCACTTAAACAGATCGGAGCTGACCTTTCTTTGTGTTCCCATTATGTATGATGACCATGTTGTGGGAGTTTTATCCGCTGACAAGGTCGCGCAGGAAGTGGAAAGTCTGGATAAGGAATTAGCTATGCTTTCAGCGGTCGCGGAATTAATGGCCAAATTTGTACACATCAGAGCCTTGGAAGAGGAAAACAGGCGGCTGAGAAAAATTGTCGGCAGCACGCGGTCGCCTTCGATAGATATTATCGGTCATTCCAAGCCAATGCAGGAAGTGTTTGGTTTGATCGCTCAGGTAGCTGATTCCAAAACAACTGTTTTAATTACCGGAGAAACCGGGACAGGCAAGGAGTTGATCGCTCAGGCAATCCATATGAACTCTCCAAGGCAAAAAGCGCCTTTGGTGCAGGTCAATTGTGCGGCAATTCCCGATACTCTGATTGAAAGCGAATTGTTCGGTCATGAGAGGGGAGCGTTTACCGGTGCGCTGCAGCGGCGGCGCGGACGTTTTGAAGAGGCCGACAGCGGCACAATTTTTCTGGATGAAGTAGGAGAGCTTTCCGCTGCTGCTCAAGTAAAGCTTTTGCGGGTTTTGCAGGAAAAAAGATTTCAGCCCCTGGGTTCTTCAAGGGTTGTTAATGTTAATGTGCGCATTATCGCCGCAACCAACAGAGACCTGGAACAGGACATTTTGGCGGAACGTTTTCGCGCTGATTTGTTTTACCGATTGAATGTTTTCCCTATATATCTGCCCCCTCTGCGCGAAAGAGGCAGTGATATTATACTTTTGGCAGATCATTTTATTTTGAAATACTGCAGGGAAATGGGTAAAAAAATCAAAATAATTTCCACAGCGGCGATAGAAGTATTCTTGTCCCATAAGTGGCCAGGCAATGTACGCGAACTGGAAAATTGTATTGAGAGAGCTGTTCTCTTATCCAGTGGCAATACAATTGAATGTTCGCATTTGCCGCCGTCTTTGCAGGTAATAGAAACAAAAGTGGAAAAGAAGGAGGAATACAACAAACTATCTTCTGTTGTGGAAGCTCAGGAAAGATCTTTAATTATTGACACTCTGGAAGCTACCGGGGGAAATCAAGCCAAAGCTGCGAAAATGCTGGGAACTACCAAAAGAATCATTCAGTATAAAATTACAAAACTGGGAATCGATCCGAAATTATTCCGTAAAAAGAATAAAGACGTCAAAGACGCTGATGCCAATTCGCCTTCAATCATATAACTTCGTTGCCTCCTCCTCGCACTCCTCGACGTACTATGTAGTACGTCTGCGTTGCCTCGTTGTCGTCGCCCGGGTAGAACCTGTGAAATAATCTCCTCATCCGTAACGATATTCATGGATTGAGTTTGTCGCATATGGTATAATAGATTAGTAAATACAATATGTTGGAGGCATTTGGTGAATAATTTGGAAGGACTTTTTCCAGGGTGTGATCTTTCTTTTTCACCAAGAGAACAGCAGAGGGAAGAAAAGAAACCCCGTCTCCGTCCGATACAAAGAAATCAGATGATCCTCCACCCGATAGAGGTGGAACGCCTTATCCCCGAAGACCATGAAGCAAGAGCTATCTGGGAGATTACAGGTTCTCTTGATCTCTCATGTTATTATGACAATGTTGATTCCATAGAAGGGGGCGCAGGCGCTCCTGCTTTTGATCCCCGTTTACTTGTGAGCCTCTGGATCTACTCATACTCCAAGGGCATAAACTCATCCCATGAGATTGCCCGGTTATCGGAATACGATCCTGCCTATCAGTGGCTGACCGGCATGCATCCGATCAACTACCATACCCTTGCCGATTTCAGGAGCACTCATAATGATTCTCTCCATAAGCTTTTCGTTGAGATACTTGCCGTGCTTACCTCTGAGGGGCTTGTTGCTATGGAGAGGGTTATGCATGACGGGACAAGGATTAAAGCCTCTGCGGGAAGAGATACCTTCCGGGGTGAAAAAAGACTTCATTATTACATAGCGCAGGCAGAAGCTCAAATAAAGGCTATGGAGGAGGCATGTGAAGAAGAGACTGCCCCGAGGATAAAAAAGGCTCACGAACGGGCTGTACGGGAACGGAAGGAACGACTCTCTCATGCACTAAGTGAACTTGAGAAGATCAAATCTCAAAAAAGAAGCTCTCAGGCCAGGGTAAGTATTACCGATCCCGAATGCAGGATCATGGGTCAGTCTGATGGAGGCTATGCGCCAAGTTATAATGTCCAGATATCCACCGATGCACATGAAAAAGCAATCATAGCTGTCTCTATCTCACAATCCCCTGCAGACCAGACTTTGCTTGAATCTGCGATAGATGAGATTGGGAAGACCACAAAAAGGTTTCCTGAAAAACTCATTGTGGATGCAGGCTTTACGACAAGAGACGCCATCCTTGCTGCGGAAGAAAAACATATCGATCTTGTCGGTTCCTTCCCTGATGCAACTGCCGGTCGAATCACTCTGCTCAAGAAACATGGAATTGCCAAACCCTTCTATCCCGAACACTTCCTTTTTGACCCTGAAAGAAACATCTTTATATGTCCTGAAGGAAAGGTCCTTGTTTATAATGGAAAGTCGATCCAAAGAGGTAAGACCACATATCACTACCGGGGGAAGGAGTGTAAGGGCTGCCTGTCTAAAACTTCTTGCTGTCCCCATGCTGCGAAAGGACGTTCCATGTCCCGCATAGAGAACGATCCTGTTGTCAGTGCCTTCATTGCAAAGATGGAAACAGACGAGGCAAAAGCAGTATATCGGCAACGGGCAGAAGTGGCTGAATTCCCCAATGCCTGGATTAAGGCAAAGTTCGGACTCAGACAGTTCTGCTTGAGAGGACTTCTCAAGGCAGAGATGGAGGCATTATGGGCCTCAATTACCTATAACATCAAGCTCTGGATACGACTATGCTGGAGACCAAGGCTTCAGACTGGAGTATAGGATATGGAAAGGAGGAAAGGGTTAAAACCGGAGTGGATCAACTGTACTACATAACGAAAGGATGTATATGTCGCCATAAGACGATAAATATCCATAAAGATTGCCGGTAAACTCTTAAAAAGAAGGAACACATCTATGGAAAAGTCGATTATTTCACAGGTTCGTACCCGCTTGCGGGTGTTCCCTTGCCGCCTTGATTTCATCCTTGATTTAGAATTGGAATAAGTCCCCTTCTTCTTGAAGAGCTTGGCTTGAATGAGACCGCCCACTCCGATGACGTTCTCGACAATGACTGTGGGATTGTCCGGGATGTGTTTCCCCAAGTGACGAGCAACCACACATGCCCACATATCGAAGCCGTGATCAAGAAGATACTTACCCATCTGGGGCTGTGGACGGTGCAACCGAGGCCTCCACCCATGAAGAGCCTCTCTAATCAGTGAGTCGCCCTTGCGGATATCCTACTTTTTGTAGAAGCTGATCCGATCACCCCTGATCCCGATTATTCCTGGGACGATTACATTCAGTAGCAGCGCGCCAACATAGCGCATGCGCTGAAGTACGGACAAAAAATGGCCATAGAATCGAGCGTCCGAACCATTCTTGAGAAAAAGACGTCGCACCTTTCAAGCATAATGGTCTGATTTCACAGGAACTGACAGGTTGGCGTTTTTCTGAAACAGTTTTACAAAAAATGCTGAACACTTCCTTATAGACAATTTCGAAATACGATGATAAGATTGTTCTGTGCTAAAAAGCAAGTTCTTATCAATCACACAGAGGCAGATTGCCATACACTCTCACACATTTGAGTCTAGTTCTAATGACCCGCGCGCTGGAATCCGGCCGTGTAAGCAGAAGAGGCTCCTGATAAGTCCGGAGCACCTCCGTTGACCGTTGAAGTGATCGCTGTCTGTGGACAAGAGATACTGATTGCCTCAATGTCTCGGTCATTTGCATCCCGCGTGACATATAGTTGGGAGCCGGTCACAGCCACAAGGCGATCGAGTGGCTCGTCCGCCTGTTCATGTGTTTCTGGCCTGCCTTGATGCAGATTCTTGGGGAATCACCATGCATATTTTGATTGTTGGAAACAACGGTGTCGGCAAATCAACTCTCATTCAACGACTCATGGAAAGAGTCTCCCTGCCTGTGTATGGCTTCCTGACCAAGAAGGAGGCGCCCGCCCAAGCGGACGGCCCTGAGCCCGTCTACATCCACGGCGTTTCCGGCGAACGTATTTACACACAGAACAATCTTGTCGGCACTTGCACTGACCACCACTCCACCCGCTTCCCCGAAGCCTTCGACCGCGCCGTGCCCTACCTTCGCAGCATCCCAGCAGGCAGCATCGTGCTTATGGACGAGCTCGGGGTCATGGAATCTGATGCACGTGGCTTTTGCGCCGCGGTGTTGGATTGCCTTGACGGTGACAGCCTCGTGATCGCCTCGGTGCGCAACAAGAAATCCTCCTTCCTGGACACTGTGCGAGCACACCCTAAGGCAAGGTGCTTTTTCATCACGCCGGAGAACGGGGACGCTCTATTCCTCGAAGTGAAGGCCTTTATGAACAAGCAGCTAAAGGGTCTGTCTTGAGACTCATTCAGTGTATTTGTGCCTGCGTGATCGCCATGGCCCTTCACAATTGGATGCGTTCAACTTACCACTGTTTCTAAGGTTTGACACTTGAAATGCAGTATAACTTTTCTTTTACACTTCCCCGTAAGGTCGTTTTTTAAGAAGCTTATTTTGTTCCATTGCTGTTCCAAAAAACTGCTATTTCTTGAAAAGTGTGGTACCAATAAATATGCTTATTAAGATTGACATAATGAAGCATACTGCCTAAATTACGGGTGTTATTCCAATTCTAAATCAAGGCGCTATCATCGTTGGCTTCGTCATCAGCTCCTCCGACGTACTATTACTGTACGCCTACGTCGCCTCTTCCTTGCCGCCTTGATTTCATCCTTGATTTAGAATTGGAATTAGAAAGGAGATACCCACGTTTGCAAGAGCCAAGAAAGCAGGCCGGTATGAATACCTCCAGATTGTAGAAAACTGAAGGGAAAATAAAAAATCTGTCCAGCGGGTTATAGCCACAGTAGGCCGTATGGATCAATTACAAGCCAGAGGAGAGATAAAATTCCTTTCCCGCTTTTCAGAGGAAGTGCTGCTTGTTCTATCCATGAGAGCGACATCATAGAAGCATCGGCAAAGAAAATAGGCCCGTCCTTATCTTTGAGAGACTCTGGAAGGAACTGGGGATTGACAGGATAATCAGCCGGGGCTTATAGTGACCTATCATGAAGAAAGGTCACCCATTGTGATGATCTTTCTCTTTGACACGCCTGTCGTCATCCATCGCCCCTCTGCCGAGAAACGCACAGTAGGCATCTCCAGAGTTGCCCCGGAAATACCTCTTTGTATAGCGTCAACATCGTTGAGCATTTGGAGGATTTCGCGCTCCGTCGGGCAACCGCCTTCCGCCCTGTGTACATCGATGTCCATCCGGAATATTCCGTCCCTCTTTTTTGTGACCGTAACCCGATAGTCGAGCAGGCCGGTCAGTCGGAACATCGCCTCATCCATATCGGATAGAATCAGAGCACAATCGGGCCCCAGGCAAAGAGCATCATCCCACCTGCCTCTGACGTGTTCCATCCTTCTCAGAACACTGCCGCAGGGACAGGGCTGAGTAATAATGCGGGCAATATCCCCGGTTCTGTATCGAATAAGAGGCATACCTTGTCTTGTAAGAGTTGTAAAAACAACTTCGCCCTCCACGCCATCAGGGCAAATTTTTCCAGTCTCATGGTTGACTATCTCAAAGTAGAGATCAGTCTCTCTGAGGTGATACCCATCCAAAGCTTCGCAATCGACCCCTCCACCCAGGCCCATCTCGGTCATGCCATAATGGTTGAATACCCGGCAGCCCCATATCTCCTCCAGGGATTTTGCGATTGCTCGAGGAACATAGTCCGTGCTCAACAGGACGCTCTCTATTCTTCCTTTCCCAATTGCAGCCCCTATGCGTGAAGAAGCCAAGGCAAGAACCTGCGCGGGAATACCAACAAGACAATCGGCGTCGAAGGAAGCAACTGCACGAGCAGCGTCGATGGGGTCCATAACAGGGCCGTAAACAAGGGCGTGAACATCCATCCTTTGAAGGCCCCGAAGGAGTAAATCCCCCACACTGTCCGGCCTCTCGCCTGGAAGGAGAATCGCAACTCTCTGACCCGGTTGCACAAGTGTCGACATGCCGTGATGGAAAAAGTCCACGGTCAGCTCCAAATCCCTTTCAGTAAAAAAAAGCCGTTTTGCCTCCCCTGTGCTCCCTGACGAGCGGAGAGTGACAATTCGGGCTATGTCGTCCTGACGAACCGCCAAAAAACCGGAGGGGTCAGCAACGAGGTCCAACGGTGTTGTAAGGGGAATTCGGACAATATCGGAAAGAGCAGCCAAAGGCACTTCCGGGTTTGCAGCCAGATGACGACTATAGAAGGGGGTGTTGCGACGGGCGTAGTCGATGATCTCGTTCACCTTCCTGAGTTGGTAATCTTCTAATACTTTCACAGCAATATCTCGCGCCAGTCCGGTGTCGATACCGGCCTTTTTTCTTATCCATGCCTCAAGGGGTGTAATACCGATCATTGGGGCCTATCCGTTCCGTCGGCGGTAAAGACTCTTTCCTTCTCTGCTCGTAAGATTATAAGCACAGAACGGGACAAGCTTGCCGTCAACAGATATGACAGATATGCAGCAGCCTCTGAGCCTCTCCAGATCAAGATTGTCTGCATCCTGAAAGGCCATTGCAGATATAGTGAAACTTCCTGCGGCGATCTGCTGGAGAAAAACATCCAGGTCAAGAGCGTCTTCAAGCCGGGTCACGTCCGCGTTGTTCCCGCCACAGCAGGGGGTCTCCTCAGAAAACGGGAAACGGTTGAGAAATGGCGTTGCAGATGGCAGACTCCAACGGCGCGAAACAGTTTCTATGGTTCTCCTGACTCCCCCCATGCCCATGTCCGACGAGCAGCAGCTATAGCCCTCAGCCTTTCCTATCGACCTCAGTCCGCCTGCAGCCGAGTATGTGTATGTGGCGTGGAAGGAACAGTAAGCGTGTTCGCAGCCGGGAGGGGAAAAGTCGTTCACTTTAACAAGGCCGCCTGTCTGCTCCTCAAGACACCTCATCAGTTCAGGCAGAGTAAATCTACTTTTATCGCCACTCTGCTCTGGAAAACGGCCGAAATAGCTCACAGGCTGAAAATGGATACCTCGCACAGCAGGTGCCAATTTCAGGGCTTTCCGTACTATGGCGCCGACAGAGTCAGTGTTCACTCCCATGACAAGGGTAGGTACAAGAACAACACCCAGACCTGCCTCTCCGCAGTTTTTGACAGCACAAAGTTTCTCATCCAGTAGCGCTCTTCCTCTCAACGAACGATATATAGCATCATCAAACCCATCGAACTGGAGAAAGACTGATGAAAGACCTGCGGCCAGGAGCTGTTTTGCATAGGCCTTGTCCGAGGCAAGGCGAATACCGTTGGTATTAACCTGAATAAAGGAATAGCCAATCCGGCGCGCGATCTCAACAATCTCCGGAAGATCATCTCGAAGAGTGGGTTCGCCTCCTGACAACTGGAGATTAGACGGACCTACCGCTGCCATGGATCGCTCCAGCAGCCATGTGATCTTTTTCAACGACGGTTCCTCTGCCACCCCATAGCCAGAATCGGCAAAACAGACAGCGCAATGGAGGTTACACCGATCTGTCACCTCAAGTAAAACCGAACACGGAAGCTGTTCGTGGACTTCACATAGGCCGCAGTCAAAGGGACACCCCTTTTCAACAACCCCATAGCAAAGATACGGATGAACAGGCTCCTTATGCCTCTGCCATTCAACCATTGACGGTTTACCGCGCCATAAGACTGTACTAAAGAAACCGTGATCTTCGCACTCCTTGACCAGAAAGGCTTCGTCACCCTGAAGCAGCCGTTTCGCTTTGATCCTCTTGAGACATACAGGACAGAGACTTTCGGTTTCGTTTGAATACTCCTTTTTCATAACATCATCCATTCTTCCCGACAGCAGGATCAAACCCGTTGTTCACGAGGATATCCATGCACTTTCCATAAGTATCAGCCACAATCTGACCACATATGCTGCGGTCGGGAAATTTTTCCAGAATCTCATTGCAGCGTGTTCCACCGTACTCTTTATCTGCTTCTCCCCTGAACCAGTCCACAAGCTCGCCGATCATCGTTATATAACTGTCATTAAAGTCTTCTTCCTCACTGCCTTTACCGGCGTAAAATGAGATAAGGCAGGCTCCTCCCGACAGAGCACCACATACTTCGCCGCTGCCATAAATACCGAAGCAGAGACCGCCCACAGATCTGACCAGATCAGGGACGTCTTTGCCCTGGGCTTTAAGAGCAAGGATCAGTATAATTTGAGCGCAACAGAATCCTTTGGCTTTCAGTCTCATCAACTGCAAGAACATATCGTCCATTGATTCACCCTCTTCTTATGTTTTTGACTGTCTTAATGGCAGCTCTTATTTTTTTTGGCAACCAGAAGGAAGTAGCTGATTCCTGCGCGGTCTGTATTCTTTCTTTCCTTTTCCTGCCTGCAAGCCCACAAATTCGTGAGGCATTCGCCGGCAAGGATCATGCGGGCCACAAATTCCTTAAGAAACCTTTCATGCTCTTCCCAAAGTATGATAGAAAAACCGAGGCTTGTTAAAAAATTAATAATATCTTCCTTCGAAAAAAGCCCTTTTGCTTGCAACTCTTGTGATTCTCCCTCCAACTGCGCCTGCCAGGCGCTGTTGTGACCAAAAACATCGCTAATTATCAGAAATCCACCTTTTTTTAATACCCGTGAAAATTCGTGAAGCGCAGCCATCCTGTCTCCGAGAATGGAAAGAACGCATTCACAAAAGAGAGTATCTAAGAAGTCTTTTTTGAAGGGGAGATTTTCAGCATTACCCAGAACAACTCGCTCTGATGCTATCCTGCAGACAGCTTCTCCGATAAGAGCCTCCGAACAGTCGAGTCCCACTGAGCGGTAATAACCGGCCTTCTCCAGATATTCCAGGGTTCCTCCTGCACCGCAACCAATATCGGCAATACGGGAACTGACGGGGAGGCTGCATATTTTGAGCGCCCTTTCAGTAAGGACATATCCTCCAGGTCTTATGTACGGTCCCGCAACGCGACGGATATCCGGCCAGTTAAAAGTACAATCAATCATAATATCGTCGAGTTGGTATAACAC
>Ga0074199_1002611_pt1 | contig 10331 bp, 9 predicted proteins | sample EPASupsiteSAE347_FD_64528 | JGI IMG/M metagenome (GOLD analysis project Ga0074199, IMG submission 64528) | Bioremediated contaminated groundwater from EPA Superfund site, New Mexico - Sample SAE3-47 | ecosystem: Environmental > Aquatic > Deep subsurface > Groundwater > Contaminated ...
CACTTATCAATTTTTATGCCAAATCTTGGTTTTAAACTGTGTATTTGTATACTATCTGATTTAAATAAATCCAATATTTTATCGGATGGTAAAGCAAGAAATTGAAAAAGATCATATATCCTTGCATCTTCTTTATATTTTAAATATTTTATTAAATTATCATAAGCAAAACCACTAATTCCCGTAGTTGTAATCCGTCACCACCTATGAACCACTTTTAGCTAGTTCCTTCACCAGCATTGAACCACTATGGCGTCACCACCTATGAACCACTTATGGGTGGTAATCCGTCACGAGCTATGAACCAATAATAATGTAAAAAGGCATATAATTTATCCTAAAAACTTGGGAGCAGATTATATGGCATACAGGAAGGTTTCTATGATAGAGATAAAAGAAATACTACTTAGAATTGTAAAAGGTCAGTCGAAAAGAAAGATAAGAAGAGACTTATCTGTCCACGGCCTTACGATAAACAGATATATTGAAGAAGCTAAAAATCTTGGGGTAAATCCAAAATATTGTGATATTTCTCAAATTACAGATGAACTCTGCACATTAATTGCAAAAAACACTGCTACAACCAAAAAAGATAAACAGATGCTTTGTCCCAGGGACGCACTTCTTCTTCCTGTAAAGGATAGAATTGAAGGCTACCTTAAAGATCAAATCACTAAGGCCAAAATAATAAAATTACTTGCAAGGGAAGGTATTGCAGTATCTGAATCATCGTTTTTAAGATTTGTAAAAGATCATTTTAGCTACCTGGCTAGAAATATTACGGTAAGACTTCCCGAAACTGATCCCGGACAGTACGCTCAAGCTGACTTTGGACGGCTTGGCAGGCTCTGGGACGCGCTAACAAAAAAGTACAGGATTGCTTATGCCTTTGTTATCACCCTTGCTTTCAGCCGCCATATGTTTGTATATATTACATTCAAACAAGACAGCCATGCAGTAATAAAAGGTTGTGAGCATGCCTGGGCCTATTTTGGAGGAATACCACAGATTTTGATATTTGACAATTTAACCCCTGTTGTAGAAAAGGCGGACCGCTATAATCCCAAAATAAATAAAACATTTATGGAGTATGCTCAGATACGAGGCTTTATTGTTGATCCGGCAAACCCCGCTCATCCCCGTGGAAAACCAATTGTAGAAAATAGTGTGTCTTATGTAAAAAGCAATTTCTTTGCAGGAGAAACATTTCTATCAAGAGAGGATTGCCAGGAGCAAGTAACAGAATGGTGCAGCCATACTGCAGGCACAAGAATCCACGGGACTACAAGACAAAAGCCAACAGAGCTGTTTGAAAACATGGAAAAGCAGAAATTAATTTTTTATGAAGGAATTAGATATGACATTCCATACTATGCATTGCCTGTTGTCCATCCCGATCATCACATATCTTTTAGGAAATCACTATACAGCCTTCCTACAAAATACATTGGAAAAACTGTTGAGGTTAGGGGTGACAGTGCTCTTGTCAGAATTTATTTTAAGGGTGATCTTGTAAAGACTCATCCAAGAGTAGACGCAGGCAAAAGATCAACTGATTACTCAGATTACCCGCCTGAAATTACCCCGTATACTTTAAGAAATGCAAACTACCAGATAAATGAGGGAAATAAAAAAAATCCTGCAATTGGAGACTATATTGCATTTCTTCTTGTTTCTGTTAACCTAAAACTAAGCCATATTTCATTTGAAAACTGTACCACTCCAAAATAACATAACCCTATATAATTCTTAAGTTATATAGGAAGGAAGAAGGAGTGATAAACTTGGCAGACAAGCAAAAGATAATTCTAAAAGCAGTACTTGAGGGAAACCCCCAAAGGCAGATAGCAAGAGAGATGAAAGTGTCAAGAACTACCGTGGCAAGATATCTTAAAAACTATGAAGAGTCTAAATCGAAGTTAATGGATAGTGATGAGCTTAGAATTAAAGAAAATATAATTTCTCCTCCAAAATACAATAGCGCTAGCAGAAAAAAAGTAAAACTTAACTGCGAAATAATTGAAAAGATACAATTATTTCTAAAAGAGAATGAAGATAAAAGAGCAACTGGCAGATCAAAGCAGCAGAAAAAGAAGATTGATATCCTCCAAGCACTGCGTGATGCTGGTCATGACATCGGATATACGACTGTGTGCAATGCTGTTAGCGACATTGAAAGAAAGTCAAGAGAAGCTTTCATAAGACAGCAGTATAACTTAGGAGATGCTGCTGAATTTGACTGGGGTGAAGTAAAACTAATTATTGATAAAAAGTTAAAAATAATTCAAATGGGAGTATTTACAACCTGCAAAGGCAACTACCGCTACGCAGATCTTTACTATAGCCAGAAAATGGAAAATTTCCTGCATCTGCATACTGAATTTTTTTCTCATGTTGGTGGAGTATATCGGCAAACAATTTATGATAACCTGCGCAGCGCTGTTGCCAGATTTGTAGGTAAAAATGAGAAAGAGCCAACAGATGATCTTTTAAAATTATCAATATATTACAATTTTGATTTAAGATTCTGCAACACCTCACAAGCCCATGAAAAAGGTCATGTTGAAAAAAGTGTGGAATACATAAGAAGAAAGGTTTTTTCTAAAAAAGACAGCTTTTTATCACTAGAGGAAGCAAAAGAGTATCTTAGACAAGAGCTTAAAGAACTTAACCTTAAGGGCCAAACCCTTGAAAATGGCCAGTCTGCAACAAGCATGCTTTCTGAAGAGAAAGTTTATCTTTTGCCGCTTCCCCCCAAATATGACAGTGCCAGGGTGTGTGAGCGAAGGGTTAATAAATACTCTGTTATCGAAATAGACAGCTGCTTTTACTCTGTTCCTGATGCGTATGTGGGAGAGTTTGTATTTGTCAAAGCTTATCCTGAAAAGATAATTATTTATTACAAAGAAAATGAAATTGCTGATCATAAAAGAAAATATGGCCACTTTGAGTGGAGTATAGAGATTGAGCATTACCGGCAGACATTTCTAAAAAAACCCGGAGCGCTTGCAAAGAGTGTGGCTCTGTTGCAAGCAGCACCGGACTTAAGAAAAATATACAATAATTATTATATAGGACGTGAAAAAGATTTTATAGAACTGCTTGAAATAATTGCATGCAGGGGCCTGGATAAAGTAAAAATGGCTATAACTAAACTGGAAAGCATTAACCCAGGCGCCGTAAATACAGAAAAAATCAAAATGATTGCAGAAAGAGATGACGAAAAAGTTTTAAAACCACTAAAAGTAGCAAATACTCAGATAGAAGCTTACTCAAAAGATATTCTCTTAAGTTATGCTTCCATTCTTAACTTCTCTTCTCAAGCGGAGGTTAAAATAATATGACAAAAGATAAAATAAACTCTCAAATTGTTGAATATGCCAAAGAGATTAAGATGCCCGCCACTGCCAAGTTTTTTGAGGATGAGATAAGAGAGGCTGAAGTAGCCAACAAGTCATTTGCAGAGTTTCTCCGTGACCTTCTTCAGAAAGAATACGATTTGAGGAAAGAAAACGGAAAGAAAAATAGAATAAGAGTGGCAGGTTTTCCAATAAAGAAATATTTAGAAGATATCGAAGTTGAGTACTTGCCCGAAGATGCAAGAAAGAAGCTGGGTATTTTTAAAAGTCTTGATTTTATTAAATCCGGCCAGAACATAATTTTAGCCGGAAGCCCGGGCACCGGTAAAAGTCACCTTGCAATAGGACTTGGAATAAAGGCAGCAATAGCAGGGTATCGGGTAGCCTTTACCACTATTCCTCTTTTAATTAATCAGCTAAAGGAAGCCAGGGGCCAGAGTATCCTTAGATCATATGAACTTAGGTTTGAAAAGTATGATTTGGTTATTGCTGATGAGCTAGGATATATTTCTTTTGATAAGGAAGGCTCAGAGCTTTTATTTACTCATCTTTCACTTAGAGCCGGTAGAAAATCAACAATAATTACAACCAATCTGTCATTCGAGCGGTGGGGTGAAATATTTACAGATCCTGTTATGACCGCAGCCATGATTGATAGGCTGACACATAAATCATATATTGTTAATATGAATGGGCAATCTTATAGAGTTAAAGAAACTAAAGAATGGTTGGCAAGTCAGAATTAATTTTTTTAAGTGGTACAGTTTTCGAGTGAAATTTGGTACAGTTTTCGATTGTAAAAAGCACTTCTTTCAGGTACTTATCCCTGGCATAGACTAAGAAGTGCGCAAAGACTTCTTAGAATTGCAGATAAATATGGATATGAGCGTACTGCTAATGCATGCATAAAGGCAAAACAGTACGGGATATACGACATAAGAAGAATTGAGAGAATGTTAAAAAATGGTGTTGAAGAAAACAAAGTCTCAAATGATTTTTTAACTTTGTTTGAAGTGCCAAGATTTGCACGGGACGGGGCCTATTTTAAAAACTACAATTAAAAAGGACAAAAATAAATGGAATTAATTTCTAAAGAATTAAAAGATACAATGACATATCTAAGAATATCAGGAATAATTGCAACACTATCTGAGCGTACTGCCTATGCTAAGGCAAATAAATTATCTTACGGGGAATTTTTAGAACTTGTACTCTCTGATGAATTTGAAAGAAGAGAAGCCAGAGCACTAAACATTAAAATCAATAAAGCAGGAGTGGCAAGTCTATCAAGTTATGACTGGAATACAACGTCACAGTACGACAGGGAGCTTGTTAAAAAACTGTTTAACTTGTCTTTTATTGAAAAAAAGCTCTCAGTACTTCTCTTTGGACCAACTGGTGTGGGCAAGACTATGCTGGCACGTCATTTGGCTTTTGCTGCACTTAAGGCAGGCCACTCTGTTTTATTTACAAGAGCAGATAAGATGTTTGAAGCTTTAAAGCTATCAGTACTTGATGGTAGTCATGACAGAGTACTCAGATATTATCTGAAATATGATTTGCTTGTGATAGATGATTTTGCCATAAGGGCGTTTTCAAGAGATGAAGCCAATGATTTGTATGAAATAATAATTGAGCGTCACGAAATGAAATCATCAATATTTACATCAGCCAGAGCTCCAGAGGAATGGCAATCACTTTTTCCGGACCCAATTCTTGGAAACTCAGCTTTAGATAGACTGGCTCATAGTGCTTACCAGATTTTAATGGATGGGCCTTCTCTTAGAAAACAAAATAGTCCCGGGTAATTGGAGGTGATGAAATTATGGAAATATTATTTTTTACAAAAAGATTTAAATTTTGAGATATAATTCTAAAAGGATGGTTCAATGCTACTGACGTGATGGTTCAATGCTGGTGGAGTTTTACATAGTTCTGCCTCCCCCAAAATCTATTGGCACTTTATCAGGAATTTTATGATTTAAAGTACTTATAACTCTTTCCCTGGAATTCATCTTTCCATCTTAATCTTTCATAATAAATAACATTTATAAATTTAGCACCCTCTTTACCTCCATAACCCCGCTTCTTAGACTTGAAAACACTCTTGGTAAAAGCTTGCTGTCAAGACTGTCAACAAGCCTTGCCATAGATCCCTGAGCAAGTACAACTATCTCAACACTACCTGATAATTTCTTTACTTCCTCAAGCACCATATCGTCATGTTTTTTAGCATTGCCGCCTATCAGTTCTTCAAATGCTCCGGGACACAGTGTTCTTGTTATTGTTATTTTCTTACCAATATCATTTGCTTTTTTCTCAAGTAATCTGCATGTGGGATCAAGAGTAGTCTTTAGCGTTGCAGCTACCCCGATACTAGTGGCTTTTTTAACAGCTTCCTCAGTCATGATCTCATCTATTTTAACTATTGGAGTATCTATTATCATCCTTGCGATATCGGCTACTTCTCCAACTGAGGAGCATACATTTAATATGCAATTCACCTTATAATATTCTGCTGCCTTAAAATATGAGATCATCCTCTCTATAACAGGTTTTGTAACACTGCCTTCTTTTAATACCTCTCTTAGCAGACTGTCATCTAATATATTTATTATCTCAACGCCAGGCATTATTTCACCAAAGAGATTTTTTAGTGTGTCAACCAGGGCAAACCCTGTATGAATTAGTGCTACTTTTTTAGCCATTTATTTTATCCCTTTCCTAAGTTGCTCTTTTACTTTGGTAACTATCTGATTTTCACTTGGAATTACGGCATCCTCAAGTACATAACTATAAGGTATCGGACAATCAAGGCCCCCTATTACACTTGGGGCACTGTCCAGCCAGTCAAATGCCTCCTCGGTAATGCAGCTAGCAATGTAGGCACCTATTCCTGCCTTTTTATTTGATTCATGAACAATAAGAGCATTGTTTGTTTTTTTAACAGAGCCAATTATTGTCTTAAAATCAATAGGGGACACTGTTCTTGGGTCTATTATCTCAGATGATATATTAAACTCTTTTTCTAAAACATCGGCAGCATCTATTGCTTTATATAGCATATTTGAGATGGCAACTATTGTAATATCGGCCCCTTTTCTTACTATCTTTGCTTTACCTATAGGGATTAGCTCCTGGGTGCTATCTATTTCTTCCTTCTTGGGATAGAGAAGCTTATGCTCTATAAAAATTACGGGATTATCTTCTCTTATTGAGGACTTCATCAGCCCCTTTGCATCAGATGGTGTTGAGGGCATTACAACTTTAAGGCCAGGTATATGGCAGAACAGGGACTCAAGACTTTGAGAGTGATGGGCAGCATTTCCTTTTCCTGCTCCACCTGTTGTCTTTATTACAATTGGAACCTTGACTTTACCGCCAAACATATATCTTAGCTTTGCTGCCTGATTAATTATCTGATCAAGGGCTAGAGTTATAAAATCTATATACATGACCTCTACTACTGGCCGAAGGCCTGTAATAGCTGCTCCTATTGCGCATCCCACAAAACTGTTCTCTGATATTGGGGTATCTATAACACGTTTTGTGCCGTATTTTTTCTGAAGACCAACTGAGGTTCTCCATACTCCTCCGTAAAGCCCGACGTCTTCCCCCATGACTATTACCTTATCATCTCTGGCCATTTCTTCGTCCAGTGCTTCATTTATGGCCTCGGCATATGTAATTTCCTTCATTTAAATTATTCTCCTTATTATTCTTCTTATGAAAAGATATCATCGGTTACTTTGGAAGCATCAGGAAAAGGACTTTTTTTGGCAAACTGGGTAGCCTCCTCCAGTTCATTTTCAATGTCCTTTTTGATATTTTCCATATCTTGTGCTGATACTATATTTTCTTTAACTAGCTTTTTTTCATAGGCGGGCAGATGGTCACAGTTAATTTCACACTGCACTTCATCTTTTGTTCTATACACCTGGGGATCTCCTATCCAGTGTCCTTCAAATCTGTATGTTTTTGCCTCAATAAGCGTTGGACCTTTTCCATCTCTTGCTCTTTTTGCGGCACTGGCTACTGCCTCATATATCTGCTCGACATCTCTTCCATCAACAATTGTCCCGGCCATGTCATACCCTGCTGCTCTTGTTGCTATATCTTTAACTGATGTTGATATTTTAATGGGAACTGTAATTGCATAGCCGTTATTTTCACAGATAAAGATAATGGGTAGTTTCCAGATGGAGGAAATATTTAGGCATTCATGGAAGGTACCGTTATTTGAGGCACCATCACCAAAAAATGATATTGTAACTTTCTTGTTTTCAAGAAACTTTGATGAAAAGGCCGCCCCTGTTGCAATGGGAATACCTGAGGCTACAACTCCGCTTGCACCAAGCATGCCGCTACCCACATTAGCTATATGCATTGAGCCTCCCCTGCCTTTGCAGTAGCCTGTTTCTTTACCTAAAAGTTCTGCCATCATTGGTTTTAGTCTTCCCCCTTTGGCTATGCAGTGTCCGTGTCCTCTGTGAGTTGATACTATATAATCATCTTTATTTAGTGCAGAGCATGCTCCTACAGCTATTGCCTCCTCACCTATATAGACATGAGTGGCGCCACGAATTAGACCTAAGGGGAGGAGCTCTTTTACTTTCTCCTCAAACTTTCTTATCGTATACATCTGCTTAAAGAAGTCTATCTTCTGAGTATTTGTTATATTTATCTTTTCTGTCATTGTCTTGAGTCCTTACCTATTTATTAATTATTTTGTATCTGAGCTATTGCATCAGCGTACTGAGCGTCACCTGGAGCCTTTCCGTGCCAGTCACATACGTTTTCCATAAAAGATACACCTTTTCCTTTTATGGTATCTGCTATGATAATTGAGGGTTTATCCTTTACTTTTTTTGCAGTATTAATTGAGTCTATTATCTGAGCTATATCATGGCCGTTTATTCTTTGAGTGTGCCAGTTAAATGAGGCCCATTTATCAACTACGGGCTCAGTTGGCATTACTTCATCATTTGTGCCATCTAACTGAAGCTTGTTATAGTCAAGTAATACTATTAAGTTATCCAGTTTAAACTTGGCAGCAGACATGGCTGACTCCCAGATAACTCCTTCGTTAAGCTCTCCGCAGCCTATTAGAACATATGTAAAATATTTCTTGTTTAAAACTCTTGCTGCAAGAGCCATACCTACTGCTGCTCCAAGGCCGTTACCTAAGGAACCTGTTGTCATATCAATACCAGGGGTTTTATTCATATCTGGATGGCCCTGAAGAATTGAATCTATCTTTCTAAGAGTAGATAGATGACTTTTATCAAAATAGCCTTTTTCTGCAAGAGCTGCATACCATATGGGACATGCATGGCCTTTACTCATGATGAACCTGTCCCTGTTCTCCCATCTGGGATTTTTGGGATCTATGTTAAGAAAATGAAAATACAGTACGGCAATAATATCGGCTGCTGATAGGGATCCTCCGGGATGGCCTGATTTTGCTGTATGGATCATAGTGAGGGCATCTATTCTTAACTGTTTGGCTATGTTTTTTAAATAAGTAATATCTGTCATGGTCTTCATAGTCTCCTATTTCTTTTTTAATATTTCTCTACATGCGCTTACTATATTATCCGTATCAAGCCCATACTTTTTTAGAAGCATCTCATACTCACCAGAGCGGGCAAATGTATTTCTAAGCCCTATTCTTTTAACTAAAACAGGATAATTTTCTGAAAGCACCTCAGATACTGCACTTCCAAGTCCTCCTATTATCTGATGGTCTTCTACGGTTACTACAGCTTTTGTTTTTCTTGCGGAAAGTACTACAACCTCTTCATCGATAGGTTTTACTGTTGGCATATCAATAACTTCAACAGATATGCCGTCTTTTTCTAAAATATCTGCTGCATTTAGGCAATACCATGCCATATCACCAAGTGTAACTATTGTGATATCTTTTCCATCTCTTAGCTTTATAGCTTTTCCGATCTTAAAATCCATGTCTTCTTTGTAAATTATGGGTACGGCATCTCTTGTAAAGCGAAGATATACTGGGCCGATGTGAGCAGCAGCTTCTTTAACTGCAGCTTTTGCCATATTAAAATCTGTTGGCATAATTATTGTCAGGTTTGGAAAAGAGCGAAGAACTCCTATATCCTCGGTTCCCTGATGGGTAACACCATCACTACCTGGAGTGAGCCCTCCATGGCTTACTGCTATTTTTACATTAAGATTTGTATAGCATATAAATGTTCTTATCTGCTCGGCGCATCTCATCGAGCCAAATACGGCATATGTTGACATAAAGGGAATAAGGCCGCATGATGCAAGACCTGCAGCTATGACTGCCTCGTTCTGCTCTGCAACACCTACGTTAAAAAATCTTTCGGGAAACTTACTTGCAAAGTAGCAGGTTTTAGTAGACTTTGAGATGTCAGCTTCAAGGACTACTATATTTGGATTTTCCTTTCCCAGGGCTACAAGCTCCTGGCCGTAGGCGTCACGGGTGGGCGCAGATTCTTTCATTGATCCTCACAATCTAGTTGTTTAAATAGGTTTATAATTGGTGTCAAAACCTTTAATCCTATTTTCGGTCTCATAAACCATTGCCGAATATTTAGCAGTTAAACTCATATCCGCAAATAATTTTAAACAATTTCCTTTATTTCTAACCGCATCAAAGTCATCAGGAACAGAGGACCAGGGTTCAAGTGCTATATTATAAGTTCTGCCATACCAGGGATATCCAAAACTGCCTCTATAAATTTGCCACATCCAAAGATGTTTATAAATATTCTTATCCCACTTTAATCCAAAACCTATTTTTTTCTTTAGGTTTGTTATTCCGTACCATCCGTCAGAAATATCTTCAAGATATATAATATGACCGGTTTTTGATTCTGCTGACATAACTTTACTTGCATCAATTTTTTCATTTTCTGAATTAACTATATATGGCCACTCAAATTCAACTCCCAGAGGGATAATTTCATTTTCACTTAATTT
>Ga0074199_1002612_pt1 | contig 10329 bp, 9 predicted proteins | sample EPASupsiteSAE347_FD_64528 | JGI IMG/M metagenome (GOLD analysis project Ga0074199, IMG submission 64528) | Bioremediated contaminated groundwater from EPA Superfund site, New Mexico - Sample SAE3-47 | ecosystem: Environmental > Aquatic > Deep subsurface > Groundwater > Contaminated ...
TAAAAGTACATTATTTAATGCCATTACAAAAGCGGGGGCGGAAGCGGCTAATTATCCTTTTTGCACCATTGAGCCTAATGTAGGAGTAGTGGATGTTCCGGATGAACGACTGCCACATCTAGTGGAAATGTATAAAACCAAACGCTGCATTCCAACAGCCATGCGGTTTGTGGATATTGCCGGTCTTGTAAAAGGAGCCTCTAAAGGGGAAGGCCTTGGGAATAAATTCTTGGCTCATATTCGCCAAGTAGATGCTGTAGCGCAAGTAGTACGTTGTTTTGAGGATGAGAATGTCACCCATGTGGAAGGTGGACTCGATCCACTACGGGACATTGAAATTATTAATACAGAATTATGTTTAGCGGATTTAGATACCTTAGAAAAACGCATGGAAAGAGTGCAAAAACTTATAAAAACAGGTGATAAAAAAGCCCCAGCAGAAATGGCAGTACTTGTGAGAATCAAGGAAATGCTAGAACAGGCATTACCAGCAAGACGCGTAGAAATGACGGATGATGAGGCTGTGCTCATTAGTGAGCTAAATCTGATGACATTAAAGCCTGTACTATTTATTGCCAATGTAAGCGAAGATGAAGTGGCGAGTGCTGATGACAATGAGTATGTTAAAATTGTCCGCAAGTATGCAGAAGAAGAAGGTGCTGAAGTGGTTACCATTTCGGCAAAAGTAGAATCTGAGATTGCCGAACTGTCTGCTGAAGATGCTAAGGACTTTTTAGCAGAGCTTGGACTAGCAGAATCTGGGCTCGATAAGCTTATTAAAGCATCGTATAAGCTCTTAGGACTTATTACTTTTTTGACAGCTGGTGTACAAGAAGTACGTGCCTGGACCATTAAGAAAGGCACGACAGCCCCTCAAGCAGGCGGGAAAATTCATTCCGATATTGAAAGAGGGTTTATTCGTGCTGAAATTGTGTCCTATGATGATCTTGTACTAACAGGCAGTTCCAATGCCGCCAAAGAAAAAGGCCTAGTTCGTCTCGAGGGTAAAGAATATATCATGAAAGATGGAGACGTTACTTATTTTAGATTTAATGTTTAAGTAAAAAAAGTTAAATTTCTTGCATTTATAGTAATGATAGTGATATAATATGTCAGTCTAGGGTAGCCTAGCGAGGTTTGAAAGAAATTTTCAAAACCTTCCCTGCTCCCTTAAGGGAGCCATTAGTCCAAAGGAGGAGGTGTTTTAATGAGAAAGTACGAAATAATGTTCATTGTTAAGCCATTAGACGAAGAGGCTACAAACGCGGTTATTACCAAATTTGAAAACCTAATTAACAACAATGGTGGCCAAGTAGACAAGATTGATCGTTGGGGCAAAAAGCGTTTAGCTTATATTGTAAAAGACTTCACTGAAGGTTTTTACTGCTTAGTAAACTTCACTGCAGTTCCAGCAACTATTCTTGAGCTTGATCGTATCATGAAGATTACGGAAGATATTTTGAAATTCATGATTATTAGAATAGACGAATAGACCAGGGGGAATGTACCGTGAATAAGGTTATATTAGTCGGTCGTTTGACCCGTGATCCAGAGGTTCGCTATACCCAAACTGGTAAAGCGGTAGCTTCATTTAGTGTGGCAGTGAATACAGGATTTGGTGATAACAAACGTGCTGATTTTATTCCGATTGTGGTATGGGATAAACTGGCGGAAATTTGTGGGAACAATCTTACCAAAGGTCGTAATGTGCTGGTTGAAGGACGCTTGCAAATTAGTGAGTATGAAAAAGACGGACAGAAACGACGTACAACTGAAGTAGTGGCCCAAAACGTCGAGTTTTTGGACACGAAACAGGCTGTAGGGAGTAACACTGGTGCTGTGAGCACTAGTCCTAGTCCTGCCAAATCCGGATACGATGTCAGCTCCTTTGGGACAGAGGTCTTCCCTGAAGAGGAAATTCCATTTTAAAGGAGGTTTTTTCGGTGAAACGTGAAAGAGGAAGAAAGCCTAAGAAAAAGATTTGTAGCTTCTGCGTTGATAAAGTAGAAACTATCGATTATAAAGAACTTACCAAAATTCGCCGTTATACGACTGAACGCGGCAAAATATTGCCACGTCGTATTTCTGGTAACTGTGCGAAACATCAACGTAGAGTTACTTTGGCAATTAAACGTGCACGTATTGTTGCATTGTTGCCATTTACAGCAGAATAAGATAAAGATAATGACCACCTTTGTTCTAGAAAGGTGGTCATTATTTTTTATTGGTGGCAGGAAACAGCCTCTTGATTTGCGAATATATGCAGGTAGGGGTAAAATCAAGGAGGTGGCTATTTTGTTCTCTAGTGAATCGGAAATTCTGCGCAAAATGCGTTTAATAGAGTGGCTTAAAGCTGACCTTATTACTCAGATGGGAAACTTGTATCAGGTTATGGCCAAAAACAGCGAGCAGGCTACGCGGGAGTCCTTAGCAGCCATTATTGTTGGCTGTTATGTACTAGCAGGTCGTTTGGGTATAAGGTATGATTCATTAGATCAAGAAGTTCTTAAAACAGTAGAGAAAAACATAAAGAATGAACATGAAGTTGAAAAATGGTTTGGCGATTTTAGTGAAATGAAACGTCATCTTAGTACAAAGAGGTGAATCGATGAGACAAACAAAAGTACGTTCTATGGTGGAAGGCGGTCTTTTAGCAGGCATTGCTATCATTTTTGCTCTAATCAGTGCTTATTTGCCAATTGTTGGACCTTTTGTGAATTTGCTTTGGCCTGTACCTATTATTTTATTAGGGGTACGGCACGGCTACAAGTGGAGTATTATGGCAACTGTCGTATCAGGACTTATCATTGCCATGTTGATACATCCATTGCAGGCTGTTGGTGTAGTCGTTGGCTTTGGTTTAATTGGTATTGTGGTTGGTTATGCCTTTCGCATGGAATTTAGCCCCGCTAAGACCATGTTTTGGGGAACGATAGCATCGATACTTTCTAAAGCGGCCCTGCTTGGCATTGGGATGGCCGTGACAGGCATAAACCCTTTTGTTATGCAGGGGGAAGTTATGACAAAAGCTATGGAGCAAGGGATTGAGGTATACCGTAATTTCGGCATTGCCGAAGAAGAATTAACGAAAATGAAAGACAGTATGCAGGCTGTTTTTGAAATAGTAAAAGTAATATTGCCAGCGGGCTTTATTATGGCTTCGATATTGGATACCTTTTTAAACTTTTTAATAGCCAAGAAGGTACTAAAGAAGCTTGGACATCATATTGGGGATTTTCCTCCCTTTAAAAACTGGTCAGTGCCAGGTTATACTGTTTACTTCTTTGCATTGTCACTGGTTATGATTTACTGGGGAGACAGTCGGCAAATTACACTGCTCTATCAACTGGGCATGAACCTGCAAGTGATTACTAGTTCCGTATTACTAGTACAGGGTCTGGCGTTATTTTACTACTTTGTTGATAAATACAATTTGTCAAGAGCGGTCAAGGGTATTATACTAGTCTTGATATTGATAAATGGATTTATGTCGCAAGTTTTAATTTTTGCTGGGGCCATTGATATAATTCTTGACTATCGGCGTTTACGAACACCAGATAAGAAGGAAGAATAGAAGTTTTATAAGTAGCCTATAAGGAGGAGTGGTTATGCCCCATGGTCCGTCCTTTTGGTTTGATACGCGAATTTACCTTGCTGTAGCAGCGGCTTTATTGGTGATTATTGTCTTTTATAATCCTTACGTAGCAGTACTTGGGGGAATTATGCTTCTGGCCCTTTATTCCTATGGGCGTGAGAGGCATTTACAACAGCAAAAAGCATTGAATAGTTACTTGTATAGCATGACTCACAATATTGAGCAGGTTTCTTCTCATGCTTTAAAAAATCTGCCCCTTGTAATGATTATAGTGGACCGTAGTGGTCGCCTATACTGGTATAATGACGTATTAACAGAGTGGTTTGATGAAGAAATTAAGGTAGGTCACTCTATCTTGGGATTATGTCCAGCACTGCCTTTAGAAAAAAATTGGGGAAAGTCTGGCATGGAAATTTTCATTGAGGATGGAAAATATTATCAGGTGACCTATAAGCCTGTAGAGAGCGCTGTTGATCAGACTGAATTAATGATTTTTTATATTAGTGATATTACTAGTTGTGAAAAAATTAAAGTGGAGTGCTTAGATGCTGTACCCGTCATGGCTTATATCCAGATTGATAACTATGATGATGTACTGCAGGGTTTGAGCGAAAGTCAACGGACATCGGTACTGGCAGAAGTCAATAAACTTTTGGCAGCTTGGATTACAGAAAATGAAGCCGTGCTGAAAAAATATGCTGATGATATGTATTTAGCAGTGTTTAATCGTCAACAGCTAAATAAGTGTTTGCAGGAAAAATTTGATATTTTAGATAAAGTCAGGGCGATTCACGTTGGTAATAAAATACCCGTGACCTTAAGTATGGGAGTCGCCGCTGATGAGAATTCCATTGCAATGCTTGGGGAAAGAGCCCAGGCTGGCCTTGATTTGGCACTAGGACGTGGTGGCGATCAAGTAGCGGTCAATATGGGAGGGAAACTACAGTTTTATGGTGGTAAAGCCAAGGCTGTAGAAAAAAATACCCGCGTAAAAGCCCGTATTGTGGCTCAAGCTTTGCGAGAAATCATTGATGATGCCGATACTATACTGGTAATGGGTCATAACAATGAAGATTTTGATAGTCTAGGGGCCGCCATTGGTGTCGCTATTATGGCTCGTCATTCAGGGAAGAAAATTCATATTGTTGTAAGTCATCCAGGAGTATCCTTTCGTAAGTTGCAAGAAATATTTAAAGATGATGAAGAATATCAAAAATTATTCATTACAGAGGCGCAAGGCATTGCCATGCTAACCCATAGGACGTTACTATTTGTTGTAGATGTTCATCATCCAGAACTTACTGCTGCACCAGAATTACTTAGTAAGGTGGAGCGAGTCGTGGTGATTGATCATCATCGTCGGTCCGAAGCCTTTGTAAACAATCCGTTATTAGTATATCTTGAACCATCCGCTTCTTCGACATGCGAACTGGTTACAGAATTATTAATGTATTTTGATGATTATTTAAATTTCAATAGACTTGATGCTACGGCATTGTATGCAGGAATTGTTGTGGATACCAAACAATTTTCCGTTCAAAGTGGGGTACGTACCTTTGATGCAGCTGCTTATTTAAGGCGATCAGGAGCGGATACAGCTCTCGTACGCCAAATGTTTCGTCTAGACTTTGAGACCATCAAGGCGCGGGCTAAAATTTTAAATCAAGCAGAGATGCTCCCAGGGGGTATCGTAGTGGCGGATTGTCCGCCAAATATTAAAAATGCTCAAATCGTGGCATCACAAGTTGCGGATACCTTGCTTAATATTGAAGAGGTCGCTGTCAGCTTTGTATTGTTTGCCATTGAAGAGGGTGTTGGCATTAGTGCTCGTTCCAATGGTGATGTAAATGTCCATGTGATTATGGAAGAATTCGGCGGTGGTGGTCATCAAACGGTGGCTGGCGCTCAGGTCAAAAAGTCTAGTATACAAGAAGTAAAACGCAGGGTGATTGAAATAAGCACCAAATATATTGAGGAGAGTGGCAAAAATGAAAGTAATTCTACAACAAGAAGTTAAAAAATTAGGTAAAAAAGGCGAAATATTAGAGGTTTCAGAAGGTTATGCACGTAACTTTTTGCTACCACAAAAATTAGCTATTCCAGCAACAAACTTAAATGTAAATAATGCTAGCCAACAAAAAGCATCAGAAGAACGAAAAGTGCAAAGAGCAATCGATGAAGCGAATGTCATGGCAGCGCAAATGTCTAAAGTAGAAGTAACCATTCCTGTTAAAATTGGTGAAGGCGGCAAACTATTTGGTTCTGTAACTTCTAAGGACATTGCGGATGCGCTACTTAGCCAACATAAAGTTGAACTTGATAAGCGGAAAATCGATGTAAAAGATGCCCTCAAGGCAGTAGGTACATATCCTGTATCCATTAAACTGCATCCTGAAATTAGTGCTAAGATACAAGTGCATATTATACCCAAACAATAAGCTGCTAGGAAAGCCTGCACCCTTTGGCTTTCCTACTGGCAAACGTAGAAAGGATTATTATTATGAAAGACTTTTTTAAAAAATTTATTCGTACTCGGCCGCTACCAGCGCCCATATCCCCCGATGAGCAACTCAGGCGGCAGGTTACGGCCTTATATGACCTGTATTCAGGAATTTTTGGTTCCGATAAGGTAGTACTGAAAGCTGGCAAATTGGATGCCCTAGCTTTAATGAGCTCAGAACAATTGCCAGAAAGAGTGCTAGGACTACAAAAACTAGTATTTGAAGATCCGACCATTGAACAGGTACCGCCTCTCAATAAAATACCAGAATTATTAGAAGCTATTGAAGATGAAGTAGCTGACTTAATGGCTCGCCAGACCTTAGAAGATAGGCTGGAAAAGAAGATAAATGAAAAAATGGAAGAACGTCATTTAGAATATGTTCGCGAAATCAAGATGCAAGTCCTAAAAGAACAGGAAAACAATGTGGAAAATCCACAAACGCTGAAAAAATATGCCATGCTAGAAGTATTAGAAACTAAGAAACTCACAACATCAGCGATGGAACTGACTCGTCCTGCCTTACTGGCAGAAATTATAGGGCAAGAGAGGGCGGTAGACGCTCTTCGTGCCAAACTCGCATCTCCTTACCCTCAGCATCTGATACTGTATGGTCCTCCAGGCGTTGGTAAAACCACAGCGGCTCGTTTAGTATTAGAAGCGGCAAAAAAACTAAAGTTTACACCTTTTGCCGGGGAAGCGCCTTTTATCGAAGTGGATGGCACTACCTTGCGCTGGGATTCTAGGGGCATGACCAATCCTTTATTAGGGTCGGTTCATGATCCTATTTACCAAGGAGCGAGGCGGGATCTAGCTGAAACTGGTGTACCAGAACCAAAGACTGGCCTGGCAACAGATGCTCATGGCGGTATTTTATTTATTGATGAAATTGGTGAAATGGATGCCATGCTGCAAAATAAATTGCTCAAGGTATTAGAAGATAAAAGGGTATCCTTTGATTCTGCCTATTATGATCCCTCTGATCCCAATGTACCTAAATATATTAAAAAATTATTTGAAGATGGCGCACCAGCAGACTTTATCTTGATTGGGGCGACGACGCGGGATGCCTCAGATATTAATCCAGCTATACGATCTCGGTGTGCAGAAATTTATTTTGAACCCTTAACGCCCAAGCACATTGAGGAAATCGTCGATAATGCAGCGCGTAAGCTTAAGGTAACATTAGAAGAAAATGTAGCTGCGATCATTAGTGAGTATACTATTGAAGGACGTAAGGCCATTACGATTTTATCCGATGCTTATGGACTGGCCTTATATCGTTCTGGAGATATTGAAAATGTAATTATTAATAGTGACGATATTTATAAAGTCATTCAGGTCAGTCGTCTAAGTCCTTATGTCAGCCGCAAAGCTACCTCAGAAGGGGAAGTGGGTAAAGTATTTGGTCTTGGTGTATCTGGGTATCTTGGCTCTGTTCTGGAGATTGAAGCAGTGGCATTTCCTGCTACGGAAAAAGGTAAGGGACGTATGCGCTTTAATGATACAGCAGGCAGTATGGCAAAAGACTCGGTATTTAATGCCGCCGCAGTGGTGCGGAAGATAACCGGTGAAGATTTGGCGAATTATGATTTGCATATCAATATTATTGGTGGCGGACGTATTGATGGACCATCAGCGGGTACGGCGATTGTAGCAGCAATCATTTCAGCCATTACCAAGGAAACTGTCTGGCAAGATGTAGCCATAACCGGTGAAATTTCCATCCAAGGCAAGGTCAAAGCCGTTGGTGGTGTATTTGAAAAAGCCTATGGCGCGAAGCAGGCTGGTATGAGTAAAATGATTATACCAAAAGAAAATGAGAAAGATATTCCCCAAGGACACTTAGGGTTAACGATTTTTCCAGTTGATAATGTAGAAGAAGCATTAGCGCTTCTATTTACAGATGCCAAGCAAAAAAGTGCATAGAAATCGGGGTGAGGTAAGTTTTTGTTAGATAGAATACCACCACAAAACATTGAAGCAGAACAAGCAGTACTTGGTGCCATGCTGATTGAAAGAGAAGCTATTTCCAAAGTGGCTGAGTTTCTACGCCCTGAAGATTGTTATCGAGAAGCCCATCGCCTTATATTTAATGCCATGCTAGAGCTTTTTAATAAAAATGATGCCGTCGATATGGTAACGGTTATTGAATTTTTGCGTAAAGGGGATAAGCTAGAAGTTGCAGGGGGGATTTCCTATATTACCTCACTGGCTAATAGCGTACCCACTGCTGCAAATGTACTATATCACGCTAGAATTGTAGAAGAAAAAGCCTTGCTACGGCAGCTAATTAATGCTGCCACCAATATTGCGAGTATGGGTTATGAAGGCAGTGAGGAAGTTTCAGGTATCTTAGATACTGCTGAAAAAACCATTTTATCCGTATCAAGTCGCAGATTAGGGGGGGAATTTACCCCCATTAAAAGCATTATTTTTGATGCCTTTAATAAAATTGAACAATTATATGCTTCAAAAGGCAGTATCACAGGATTATCCACAGGATTTAAGGACTTAGATCGATTGACTTCAGGTCTACAGCCTTCCGATTTAATCCTAATCGCTGCTCGGCCAAGTATGGGTAAAACTGCTTTTGTACTTAATATTGCTCAGCATATTGGTATTAAAGAAAAGAAGGCAGTAGCATTTTTTAGCCTAGAAATGTCCAAGGAACAGTTGGTACAGCGTATGCTTTGTGCCGAATCCACCATTGACTCCCAACGACTGCGCATTGGGGAACTAGAAGCAAATGATTGGACAAAGCTGGTCAGCGGTGCAGATCGCCTGTCAGCGGCTCCAATTTTCATTGATGATACAGCAGGCATTACGGTTATGGAAATGCGCTCGAAAGCTAGACGTTTGAAGATTGAATATGATTTGCAGCTCATTATTATTGACTATCTCCAGCTTATGCAGGGGAGCAGTAAAGGAAAGGGCAGCGAGAATCGACAACAGGAAATTTCTGAAATATCTCGCTCGTTAAAAGGGCTCGCTAGAGAAATTGGTGTGCCGGTTATTGCCTTATCACAGCTCAGTCGTAGCGTAGAGTCAAGGCAGGTTAAAAAGCCCATGCTCAGTGACCTTAGGGAATCTGGTTCCCTAGAGCAAGATGCTGATATTGTGGCCTTTTTGTACCGGGATGACTACTATAATCCGGATAGTGAACAGAAAAATATTACAGAAGTTATTATTGCAAAACATCGTAATGGACCTGTAGATACCATTCAATTATTTTTCCATAAACAATTTACTAAGTTTAGTGATTTATCAAAATTACCAGGATAGAGGCAGGTGGACAAACCGCCTCTTTTCTATGTGAAAGAAAATAAAAAAGTAAATCCGAACGATACATAACTAAAGAGAGATAACATTCGAAAAAAATTGACACTCAAAAGGTTAAATGCTATGATATTAGGGGAAAAATGTAATGTTAGCAGTCGGAAATGAGTAAGGGTTGCTAAACAGGTTTTTTTCAAAAAAATAGGGTAAAATAGAGATGTTGATAGTTTGCAAACAAGTTATCAACAGAGTTATCCACAAAGTGTGCATAACTGAAAATTCTTCTGTTATGTCAATCTATAGCACAGATATTAGGAATAAGATAAAAGGGCACTTTAATTAGGCCCGTATAAAATGGGGAAGGGTGAGATTTATGTCAGCAATCGTAGTTATGGGTACACAATGGGGCGATGAGGGCAAAGGTAAAATTGTCGACTATTTAGCTGAAAAGGCAGATGTTGTTGCTCGTTGTCAGGGAGGCAATAATGCAGGTCATACTGTAGTCGTAGCTGGTAAAGAATTTAAATTGCATTTGTTGCCATCAGGAATCTTATATAAAGGTAAAACCTGTATTATTGGTAATGGCGTGGTCATTGATCCAGGAGTTCTTATTACAGAAATTAAAGGTATGTTAGACAAAAATATTTCGACAGAGGGTCTTAAAATTTCCAATCGGGCCCATGTTATTATGCCTTATCACCGCTTACTTGATGAGCTAGAAGAAGAAGCGCGCGGTGAGCATAAAATTGGCACTACAAAACGAGGTATTGGACCTTGTTATATGGATAAAAATTCTAGATGTGGTATTCGTATCGTTGATTTAATGGATGAAGAAGAATTTTCAGAAAAACTTAAACGTAATTTGGAAGCTAAGAATCATATGCTAAAAGCTGTATATGGTGCGGAAGGTTTTGACTATGAAACGGTTAAGAAAGAATATTTAGGATATGCTGAT
>Ga0074199_1002614_pt1 | contig 10308 bp, 10 predicted proteins | sample EPASupsiteSAE347_FD_64528 | JGI IMG/M metagenome (GOLD analysis project Ga0074199, IMG submission 64528) | Bioremediated contaminated groundwater from EPA Superfund site, New Mexico - Sample SAE3-47 | ecosystem: Environmental > Aquatic > Deep subsurface > Groundwater > Contaminated ...
GGACCGCCCCGTAAAGGGGGTGAAACCACTCCCATTGATAGACCGTCTGGCAATAGCGGGCGGCGCCGAGACCGCCGAGGACGGTGTGGGCGATACTCCCGGCAATATAGGTGATGCGCCTCGTAACGACATAACTGCCGATGATACCGCAAGCGACGCTCACCAGCAGGCCGGTGAGGAGGGCGTACTGGAGAAAGGGATACCGCGGCAGATCCGCAAGAAAAGCGCCCATTTTATCCTTTCCCCCCCCTTAAACACCGTGATTATGCCGCACCATGCGGACGTCCGCTCCGTAGAGGGCGCTGATCACCTCGCCCGTAACGGCAGTGGTGGGATGGACCATCACCCGGCGATTTACACACACCACGCTCTGTACATACTGGGAAACAAATCCCAGGTCGTGGCTGACGACGACAATCGTTATGGTCTCGCTCATGGCATGGAGAAGCTCAAAAAGTTCCGTTTCCACCGCCATGTCCACATTGGCCGTCGGTTCGTCCAACAGCAGGAGTTCCGGTTCCGCGGTCAGGGCGCGGGCGATGAGCACCCGCTGGCGTTGCCCCCCGGACAGGGCCATGAAGGGACGATTCCTTACCTTGTCCATCTCCAGTTTATGCAGGGCATCAATGGCGATTGCCCGGTCGGCTTTCCCGTAGGGACCGAAACGCGCGCCGTTGCCGAGACGGCCCATGAGGACGACGTCGAGAACGGTCACGGGAAAGTTGGGATCGAACTGAACGTATTGGGGCATATAGCCGATTCGGGGGCGCGCCTTTTCGGGGGGCTGCCCGAAGACCTCGATGGTTCCCCGGGAAGGTTTGAGAAGGCCCAGCATGAGCTTCAGCAGCGTCGTCTTACCGCCGGCATTGGGACCGACAATGGAGATGAAGGTCCGCTCCTGAATCGTAAAATTCACCTCCTCCAGAACGGCCGCCCCGTCATAGGAAAAGGTTACATTCTGGAAGGAAACAAGGGTGTTACGCATCATCTTTTGTTAACGGAGCCCCCGCTCTACGGCAGAGGCGATTCTGTCCAGACTGGCAAGATAATCCCTGTCCAGGTTATCGATGGGAACCACAACCCCCCCGATAGCCTTCGCCACCACCTCGGCGATCCTTGCCGAGAACTGCGGTTGTACAAATATGACCTTAACCCTGTCCTTCTTTGCCCTATCGATGAGCTTGGACAATTGCCTGGCCCCCGGCTCCTTGCCTTCGATTTCGATGGGAACCTGAATAAGCCCGTAGGCGTCGGCAAAATATCCGAAGGCCGGATGAAAGACATACATCTTCCTCCCCTTGAGCGGGGCAAGAGAACGGAAAATCCTGGCATCCACCCGGTCCAGATCAGCTTCAAATACCTGCAGGTTCGACGCATACTCCTGCTTGTGGGCGGGGTCCAGGCGGATCAGGGCCTCATATATATTCCGGGCCTGGATCTTGACGAGCTTCGGCGCCATCCAGATATGGGGGTCCGGCTCTTTTTTCCCCTCTGACTTATGGCCTTTTCCATGCGCTTCGCCGTGTTCGTGATCATGGCCGGCGAGATAGCGGTAAGTGATCCCCTGCTGGGTCGCCACGATTACGAGCTGTTTGTGGGACTGCCTGATTTTTCTCAAAATGCCTTTTTCCACCGGCACGCCGATGCTGAAAAATGCCCTGGCCGTGGCGAGTTTTGCCATTTGTTTCGGCGTCGGTTCGTAGCTGTGAGGCGACTGCCCGGCCCCGATGAGGACCTCGACATCCACATGAGACCCGCCGATGCGTTCGAGAAAATATGCCTGGGGAAGGATGCTCACAAATACGGGAATTTTAGCCTTTTCGCCCTGTCCCCAGGCCGGCTGGTAAAAAACCGCCATGAAAAACAAAGTCATGAAAAAAACTATATTTTTTTTCATATGCAACCCTAATCTGCTTTGGCGCACTCGATGAAGAGTTCATCGCAATCCTCACAGCGCTTGACGGCGTGGTCCCGGGTGAAGCTCTCCCAGTGCTCCTTTTGCTTTGGCGTCAGGAGACCCGTTCCGTTACAAAGGGGGCAGGCGCTCTCGAGGGCCGTCATGATCGCCGCCCGGATGAACTCGGAGCGGTTGGGTATGTTTTTGATGACCTCTAACAGGTCGCCGTTAACCTTGAAGGTGATGATTCCTTCCTTCTTTTTCATGGATGCACTCCTGCGGACTGTAGCTATATATTACTTAGTAATACCGACTGTCAAGTTTTCTTGAACATCTTCTCTTTCAGTTTTCAATTGTCTCGTCAATAAGCTGTCAAGCTGGTTGACAAAGGTATGGCAGTCCTTTTTGCTGAACATTGACGGACCGCCCGTTATCATGCCGCCGTCTCTCAGCTCATACAGCAGGTCGCGCAGCGCCAGCCGGTCCTTGATGTTGTCCTCCGTATAGAGCTTCCCCCGATAGTCAAGGGCGAAGGCGCCCTTGGCAACCACCCGGTCGGCGAGGGGGATGTCGGCCGTGATCACCAAGTCTCCCGGCCGTGCCATCTCCACGATACGATCGTCGGCAATATCAGGCCCTTCGGGAACGATAATGCTTGAAATAATGGCCGATGATTCATATTTCAACTTTTTATTGGCCACAAAAACCAGGGGCACCTGCAACCGGTTGGCGGCCCTGATCAGCAGCCCTTTGAGGGCGCCGGGAAATCCGTCCGCATCGACATATATCTTCATTTTCCGGCAGTCATGATTTCTTTGACCCTGCCGACGATGCCGCTTTGCAGACGCACCTTGATGCCGTGGGGGTGAGTGGGCGATTTGGTGAGAATATCCTTGACGATGCCCTCGGACAGCTTACCGCTGAGCTGGTCCTCCTTCCGGACGATCTTGACATGGGCGCCGGGTTTGATGCTTGAGCGGTTATTTCCATTCATGAGGAAGTATAAGAAATATTACGACGGCGCGTCAAGACAAAAAGACCTTATGTTTCGGCGAATACGGATAATGATTTGCTTTCCCTGCCGACTAAGTGTATAAGGAAAAATCTGGTGAGTCCAAATATCTGTCCCGCGCACCCCCCGTAGTATCCGGGTTGAGCCCTGCATTACCGCTCCTGCACTCTCCTTAAAGCCAATAAAAGATCGGAAAAAAGGCAATGACATTTAAAGAATTACGCATCGACAAAAGAATTTTAAAGGCCATCACGGAAATGGGGTTCGAAACCCCTATGCCCGTTCAGGAAGAGGTGATCCCTTTTCTCTTGCAGGAAACAAGGGACCTGGTCGCCCTGGCCCATACGGGAACAGGCAAGACGGCGGCCTTCGGCATCCCCATTATTCAAAAGGTCGATCAATTTTCATCGAAAACACAGGCATTGATCCTGGCCCCCACCCGGGAGCTTTGTATGCAGATCACCGATGATTTAAACCACTTTGCCAAACATGTGGACGGTTTGAACATTGTGCCCATCTATGGGGGCGCCAGTATTTTGACCCAGATCAGGCAGATTTCCGCGGGCGCACAGATCGTTGTGGCCACCCCCGGCAGAATGCTCGATATGTTGAAGCGGAAAAAGGTCAATGTTTCCGCCATCAGTTGGCTGGTCCTGGATGAGGCGGACGAAATGCTGAACATGGGCTTCAAGGAAGATTTGAACGCCATCTTGTCCGGCACTCCCGACAGTAAAAGGGTTTTGCTGTTTTCCGCGACCATGGCCAAAGAAATTGAAGGCATCGCCCAGAGCTATATGAAAAACCCCGTGGCGATTACGGTGGGCGCGAAAAATACGGGGGCGGAAAACGTTCACCATCAGTACTATGTCGTCCATGCCAAGGACCGGTATATAGCATTGAAACGGATCGCCGATTATTATCCCGACATATACGCGATCATTTTCTGCCGGACAAAAATTGAAACTCAGGAAATTGCCGATGCCCTCATCAAAGACGGCTATAACGCCGACTCCCTGCACGGCGATCTTTCTCAGCCCCAGCGGGACAGCGTCATGAACCGCTTCCGAAGCAGAAATCTGCAAATGCTCGTGGCAACCGATGTTGCGGCCAGGGGAATAGACGTGACGGATTTAACCCATATCATCAACTATAATCTCCCCGACGATGTCGAATACTATACCCACCGGAGCGGGCGCACGGGCCGGGCCGGCAAATCGGGCATTTCCATCGCTATTGTCAATTTAAAGGAAATTTTCAAGATCAGGCAGATTGAAAAACAGATCGGAAAGAAATTTGCGGCGGTAAAAATTCCCACGGGCAGTGAAGTCTGCGAAAAACAGCTCTACCATCTCGTCGAAAAAGTAAAGAATACCGAGATTCAACATCAGGAAATCGAAACCTTTCTGCCGGCGATCTATGAACAACTACAGGGAATCGGCAAGGAAGAAATCATCCAGCGCTTTGTCTCCGCCGAGTTTAACCGCTTTTTAAGCTATTACCGGGATGCCCCCGACATCAACGTCGAATTGAAAAAAAGAGACGGAAGTAGCGGCGTCGCCCGTCTGTTCGTCAATATGGGGCTGATCGAAAGATTCACGCCAAAAAGCATTAAAACATACCTCATGGAAACGGCAAAAATAGCGGATCTCCGTATTATAAATGTTGATGTCATGAAAAGCTGCTCTTTCTTTGAAACCGATGCGGGGCAGGCGGCGCCTCTGATTGCGGCATTTAAAAAAGTGGGTTTCAAAGGCCGCCGGGTCCATATCGAGTATGCCGACCGGAAATACAATAAGGAAAAGGTAAACAAAGGATTTTCAAAAACCAGAGAGTTCTCCTTCGCGAATAAAAAGAGAAAGAGATTTTAATCCGCAAGTAATTGTTGGGGACAGATTTGAAACTGTCCCCGTTCCCCTTTCATTCCCCTCTTCCATCTTGAACCGTACAGTTGACATCCACAGCCAGTATGATACATTATGCAATAATAGCTGTCGGATCATATCTTGCTCGCCACAACTGGCCTTGGAAACCAATTTGACCGGTCCTGAGGGGATAAACGGATGAGCCGCAGGCAAAACGCCCAAGACTTGGATAATTCGGCCGCCGCCCTGCTCATGGTGACGCGGGAGTTGGTTGACGAGCTTCATCCGCGCCGGCTTACCGCCCGGTCCGTAACGCTGGACAGTTCCCTCTCCCGCGAGCTGGGACTGGACAGCCTGGCGCGGATCGAGCTGCTTGCCCGGATCGAAAAAAGGTTTGGCGTCGCCCTCCCCGAGCGGGTATTAGCGGACGTAGAAACGCCTCGGGATCTGTTGCGGGCCATCCTCAGCGCCCGCCCCGCGACGGCCCCTGCCGACCTCCGGATCATCAGGACGGTGGAACTGGAGACGGTGGACCCGGCGCCCCATAGCGCCCAGACGCTGATCGATGTCGTCAACTGGCATGTCCGGGCCCATCCGGACCGGCCCCACATCCGTTTCTGCACCGATGAAGATGAGGATGAAGTCCTTACGTATCGACAACTGCAGGAGGGAGCGGTAGCCGTTGCCGCCCGGTTGCAGTACGGCGGTCTGCAGCGGGGAGAACCCGTCGTCATCATGCTGCCTACGGGACGGGACTACTTTTTTGCTTATTTGGGAGTTCTGCTGGCGGGCGGTGTGCCGGCGCCCATCTATCCGCCGGTGCGCCGGAGTCAGATAGAAGATCATCTCCGCCGCCACCGTGCCATCCTGAAAAACTGCGGCGCTTCCGTCATGATCATCATGCCGGAGGCCAAATTATTCGCCCAGGCCCTCAAGGCCCAGGTCGAAAATCTGCGCAGCCTACCGACGGTTGCGGAACTGTCCTCAGGGCCGGGCATCTACCAGGCCCCCAGGCTGGGATGTAACGATATCGCCTTTCTCCAGTACACCTCCGGCAGCACGGGCAACCCCAAGGGGGTCGTCCTCACTCATGCGAACCTGCTTGCCAACATCCGGGCCATGGGCGAGGCGGTACGTGTCAGTTCCATCGACATCGTCGTGAGCTGGCTGCCCCTCTATCATGATATGGGACTGATCGGCGCCTGGATGAGCAGTCTTTACTACGCCGCGCAACTGGTGCTCATGTCTCCCCTGCGCTTCATCAGCCGGCCGCAGCACTGGCTGTGGGCGATTCATCGCTGGCGGGGAACGATCTCGGCCGCACCTAATTTCGCCTATGAACTCTGTTTGAAGAGAATCGACGCCGCAGGACTCCAAGGGCTGGACCTAAGCTCCTGGCGCGTGGCCTGCAATGGCGCCGAACCGGTGAGTCCCCAAACGGTTGAGGATTTCTGCAGTAAATTCGGCACGTACGGGTTCCGCCGTGCGGCGATGATGCCGGTCTACGGCTTGGCGGAGTCTTCCGTAGGCCTGACTTTTCCTCCTCTCGACCGCGGTCCTCTCATTGACGTCATTCAGCGGGAGTCATTCCTGAGCTACGGCCGTGCCGTGCCGGCCGGCGATGGGGATGCGAAGGCGCTGCGCTTTGTGGCCTGCGGCCGTCCCCTGCCGAATCATGAAATCCGTATCTTAGACCACGCCGGACGGGAACTGCCCGAACGATGCGAGGGAAGATTACAGTTCCGCGGACCGTCGGCTACGAGCGGGTATTTCCGTAATGCCCCGGAAACGGAGAGCCTCTTCCAGGATGACTGGCTGAATTCCGGAGACATGGCCTACATCGCCGGCAGCGATGTCTTTATCACCGGCCGTAAAAAAGATATCCTGATCCGCGCCGGGCGAAACATCTATCCCCAGGAATTGGAGGAAGCAGTAGGCGGATTGTCCGGCATCCGCAAAGGGAACGTGGCTGTGTTCGGCGCCGCTGATCCTGCCACCGGGACGGAACGGCTCATCGTGGTAGCGGAGACGCGGGAAAAGACCCCCGAAAGGCTGGACGCGCTACGACAGGAGATCGATGCGCTGGCCATAGACTTGACGGGCGCCGCCGCTGACGAGGTGATCTTGGCGTCGCCGGGAACGATCCTCAAGACCTCCAGCGGGAAAATCCGCCGGGCCGGTAATCGACAACTATATGAACAAGGCCGGCTCGGCAAGGAGACCGCGGCGCCGTGGCGGCAGGGCCTACGCATCGCCGGAGAAGGCCTGTTACCGGAGTTGCGGCGCATCCGCCGCGCCGCCGGGGAAAGATTCTTTGCCACCTATTGCTGGAGCCTGTTCCGGTTGATCGCTCCCTTTACCTGGATTTCCGTGGTCCTGGCAACGCGACCTTCCTGGCAATGGGCCATCATGAGAAAGGCGGCGCGTTTCTTAGCCCGTGCTACCTTTACGCCGCTTATCGTGCAGGGGGCGGAAAAACTGCCCCGCGACCGCCCCTGTATTCTCGTCGCCAATCACGCCAGTTATCTGGACGGCTTTGTCGCCGTCGCCGCGATTCCCCTGGAATTCAGCTTTGTGGCCAAGGTGGAGCTTACGAAGAGTTTTCTCGATCGGACGTTTTTGCGGCGAATCGGGACGGAATTCGTGGAGCGTTTCGAGATGCAGAAAGGGATTGAAGACATCCGCCGCATCTGCGTTTCCGCCCGGGCCGGGCGCTCGCTGTTCTTTTTTGCGGAAGGGACCTTCACCCGGACGCCGGGGCTGAGGCCTTTTCACCTGGGGGCCTTTCTGGCGGCTGCCGAGGCGGATACGCCAATTGTTCCCGTCGCGATTCGCGGCACCCGTTCCATCTTGCTCGAAGAAACCCGCTTTCCCCGCCGCGGGAGAATTAACGTCACGATCGGAGAACCGATAGAGACCGGCGCCGTGAGAGATGCGAAGACGGCCGACCCGTGGAAGACGGCGCTACGACTGCGCGATTTGGCCCGGGACCATATCCTGCGCCATTGCGGCGAGCCGGATCTGGCGGGAGACAGCTAGCCCTTATAAGCAATTAAGATCATATATAAATATGCTCTGGCGCAGGAGAAAGATTCTGAACGGAGGCGTCATGATCGACCGGAAGAAATCCATATGGTCATGGGCAATGTACGACTGGGCCGACTCGGCCTTCGCCACGACGGTGATGGCGGGATTCTTTCCGCTATTTTTCAAGAGTTACTGGGCAAATCCCGACAATCCGAACGAGAGCACCTTTTACCTGGGCCTGGCAAACTCCGCCGCGTCGCTGATTATTGCCGCCGGCGCTCCCTTCCTGGGAGCCGTGGCTGATCGGGGGGCGGTGAAAAAAAGACTCCTCCTCTTGTTCACCTTCCTCGGTTGCATCATGACCGGCGCCCTCTGGCAGGTGGCCCAGGGCAACTGGGCGCTGGCCGTCCTTTTTTATGTTACCGCCTCCGTCGGCTTCTCCGGGGGAAACATCTTTTACGACTCCCTCCTGCCGGGCGTGGCCTCCCCTCAAAAAATCGACTACGCATCGTCACTGGGATACGCCCTGGGCTATATCGGCGGCGGCCTGCTCTTCCTCGTCAATGTCCTCATGTACCTCAAGCCCGCCATGTTCGGCATCGCCGACGGACCCACCGCCATCAAGCTCTCGTTCCTGTCAGTGGCGATCTGGTGGGCGTTGTTTTCCATCCCGATCTTTATCTTCGTTAAAGAACCGGCGGCCGAAAACGCCGCGCCCTTCCGGGACGCCTTCGCCCTGGGCTGGCGGCAACTGGCGGGCACCCTCCGCGAGATCCGGCGCCTCCGGATCGTCGGCCTGTTTCTCCTGGCCTACTGGCTGTATATCGACGGCGTGGACACGGTCATCAGGATGGCGGTGGACTACGGCTTGTCCATAGGATTCCCTGCCGGCGCCCTCATTACCGCACTGCTGATGGTGCAGTTCATCGCCTTTCCCGCAACGCTGCTCTATCTCAGGATCTCCGTGCGCCTCGGCGTCAAGACGGCCGTCATGATCGCTATCGCCGGATACTGCCTCATTACCCTTTTTGCCTGTTTCATGGAGACGCAATGGCATTTCTATGCCCTGGCGGCAGGCGTCGCCCTTTTCCAGGGCAGCATCCAGGCCCTCAGCCGCAGCCTGTATACCCGCCTGATCCCGGCGGGCATGGCTGCGGAATTTTTCGGTTTTTACAATATGATCGGCAAATTCGCCGCGATCATCGGCCCGGCGCTGCTGGGATTGGTAACGATGCTCACGGGCAACATCCGCTACGGCATTGGCTCCATCCTATTTCTCTTCCTGGCCGGCGGCTGGCTCCTGAGCCGCGTGGACATCGCCGCCGGCGAGCGTATCGCCGGGACGTATCGGTTGGAGGATGCCACCGGCCAAAGGGGACGGATTTGAAACAAACGGAATTCCTGAGGTCGCGCCTGGAGCAGGTTACTTACCGAAAACCCGCACAGAGGCTTTCATCTTATCTTTCAAAGACCTCACCGCTTCCCCGATATCAGCGGCTTTGGGGAGGGCCGTCACCACCCCCACCCCCCTCGCCCCCCCGGAACAAACCTCTGCAATGTTTTCCCCGTTGATGCCCCCCATGACCGTGAAAGGAATGGATATCTTGCCGCCGATGGCGGCGATCGCCTCGGGGCCAAGGCAGCGATCAATCCCTTCCTTGGTCTTAGTGGGAAATATGGGGCCGATATTGATGTAGTCGGCGCCATCCCGTTCCGCCTGCAGGGCCTCCGGCAAGGAATGGGTGGAAATCCCGATGAGCATCTCCGGCGCCAGTTTTCTTGCGGCAACGAGGGGAAGGTCGCCCTGCCCCAAGTGGACGCCGTCGGCGTCCACGGCCTGGGCGATATCCAGATGGTCGTTGATGATGAGCAGGACATCCGCCTGAGCGGTGACCTCCCGGAACTTCAACGCCAGCAGGTACAGATCCTTTTTTGAATATTCCTTCTCCCGGAGCTGAATAATCCTTGCGCCGCCTGCGATTACCGCCGCCAAGATTTCCAGATTCGATCTTCCCCCGGAAAGGCGCTCGCAAGTAACCGGATAAATGCCCACTTCGAGAAATTTGGCTTTTCTCTCTGCTCTATTCATTCAGCCACCGCCTATGAATCTAATGATTTCAATGGCGTCACCAGCCCGGAGGGAGTAGCCTGCCATATTCTCACGGGCCAGGATCTCCAAATTGCATTCCACGACCACCGCGCGGGGATCTATCCCCAGGGACTTCAGTAATTCACCGACGCTGAGCGGGGCGGCATAGTTGCGTTGCTCGCCGTTTACCGTAATTTCCACAACAATACTCCCAAGAAAATCTTTTATTTATCTTTTACTATTCACGAATCGGCGCCAAGAAAACCGGCATCCCAATCCTTCCATACCGGCTCGTAGCCCTGCTGCCGGATGACCTCGGCAACGGCCGCGGGCGAACGTTCATCGGCAATCTCAAACTGTGCCGCGGCGCAGGAATCCGGTGCGTATCCCCCCGGTGCGGTGCGGGAGCCGGCGCTCATGG
>Ga0074199_1002617_pt1 | contig 10300 bp, 10 predicted proteins | sample EPASupsiteSAE347_FD_64528 | JGI IMG/M metagenome (GOLD analysis project Ga0074199, IMG submission 64528) | Bioremediated contaminated groundwater from EPA Superfund site, New Mexico - Sample SAE3-47 | ecosystem: Environmental > Aquatic > Deep subsurface > Groundwater > Contaminated ...
CCTGATTATTACGATAAGCATGGGTATTTTAAAGTAAAAACTGAGAAGTTTCTTAAAAGCGATATCCTTAGATTATTGCTTCACTTTGCTCGATGTTATGGCGACCGTAAATACACGTCAGCTTTAATTAAGCGTATTCCGGTTTTTCAGAAGATTAAACAGCATTCCCTTCCATTAACTTAAACTGAAAAGACTAATAATGATTTTTAATATTAAATCATTAGCAAACAAATACTTGCCAAGGTATTTTTATCTCAACCTAAAAAGCATATATTATCAAAGACAAAAAACCCTTTCGCAATTGGGGCAAGATTTTTGGGTGTTTGGAGAAGTATTTAACGAGAAAAATGATGGATATTTTGTTGACATTGGCTCTTCTGATGGAATATTTTTTAACAACACTTTTTTGTTGGAGAAAAGATATCAATGGCACGGTATCTGTATTGAGGCTGACCCAAATTCATTCAAAGATTTGTGCATTGTAAGACATGTTCCATGTTTTAATGCTTGTGTCGATTCTCAGGAAGGTGAAGTTGATTTTATCGAAGGATTTCTTGTTGGTGGCATCATAGACGAAAATACTGACAACAAACCATCACCAACTCAACCATATAAGAATAATATTATAAAGCTTAAAACAAAAACATTAGCTTCAATATTAGATAGCGTTAATGCGCCCCATGTCATCGATTATCTTTCGATTGATGTCGAAGGTTCAGAGGACCGCATTCTATCTGGATTTCCCTTTAGTGAATACACTTTCAGATGTATGACTGTAGAAAGACCAAAACAGCCGTTAAGAGACGAGTTAACAAAAAATCGTTACCTGTCTATAAAAGAAATACCGAATCTTGATGTCTTCTATGTCCATGAGTCCTTTGTAGAAGAGTACAGGCAGAATTTGGAAGACTATTGGGTAAAGCATTCTTATTACTATAAGCCTTTACTATAAAAGATGGATTGAGGTCATGTGTGATTCATATAGTTACGAACAAATGCCTATCGCATCATGTATCTGAAGACACCGTCAAAGAGTTCGAGAAGGTTATTCTATCCGATCCACAAGTACAATCAGCAAAAGGCGAGCGGTGGACCACACGCGCTCTGGGCGCCTTTTTTTGGAGATGCTATGAACGTGCCTTATTGAAACCGGATTTTTTAATACGCAATTGCCTTTCTTTACCTATAAGCGGAGAGTATTTATCGGTACTTATGGGCTTAAGGTTTCGCAAGTGCATGCCATATTTTGCGTTTTCCAAGAGAAAACATCTTTACATGTTTGATGCCTGGTCGCAATACCATGATAAAATTAGAGATTTTGTGAATTTATGCAATATTAGTTCATTGTTTCTTTCTTCACGTCAAGCTGTGGTAGCTCTCCAAGAGGATTGCCAATGCCCAGTTCATTGGATACCTGAGGGTATTGACCCTTCAGCTTATCGTTATGCAGATTACCAAAACAAAAACATCGATGTAATTGAATTCGGAAGAAAGTCCTTAACATATCACAATGCTATCTGCGAGAACCTTGTAGAACAGGGAAGAGTTCACCTCTATGAAAAAAATAATGGAGAACTGATTTTTCCCACCCGTGAAGCATTTATAGACGGCCTAGCACGCTCGAAGATATCTATCTGCATTCCCTCTAATATAACACACCCAGAACGTGCAGGAAGCATTGAGACAATGACAATTAGATACCTGCAATCTATAGTATCCAAATGTCTCATAATTGGTCATGCACCACTGGAGATGGTAGATCTTTTCGGTTACAATCCGGTATTGGAGATAGACCATAAGAATCCTCTGGGACAATTGACTGATGTCCTTGAGCGATATGAAGATTTCATTCCCTTGATCGAGCAAAATCACAAGGAAGTTTTAACACACCATACCTGGGTCAAGCGTTGGGAAGAAATCACTCTTTTGCTTTCTGAATACAGGTTATTACCAGGGACTACATAGATGTGTATTAATACCCCACGGGAAATTCTTCGATTTTTTGCTTATCACCTGCGACGAATGATCTGGCCGCTAAAACGACCACCCTGGCCTAGAAATGCCGATGGCAAGATATATCTACATATTGGCTCAGGTCCTTTAAATGACGAACGTTTCATCAATTTGGATGTCCAACCTTACAGATCCGTTCATTATTTATGTGATGGGAAACAGCTAGGCATGATGTCTTCGTCAAGTGTCGATTTGATTTACGCTTCCCATGTTCTTGAACACTTCTCGCATAGGGAAACTGGTTCCGTCCTGTCTGATTGGCATCGCATTCTGAAAACGGGGGGAAAGTTACTCATTTCCGTTCCTGACTTTTCTATGCTTTTAAGAATGTATGAAGAAAATGGAGACATCGGAAGTATCAAGTCGTTCCTGATGGGGTCTCAAAGCAACTCTTTTGATTTCCACCGGAATATTTTCGATGGCCCCAGTTTAAGGACACTTCTTGAGCAATTAGGGTTCTCGGAAATTGAGCTGTGGGATGAAAAGGATTATTCTGAATACCCCTTTGAAGACTACGCACATTACGGTCCAACAAGAGCATTTAGCCTTAATGTGAAAGCCCATAAGACTGGAAATCCGCGTCCCGATAATTAGTTGACCTGTAATAAGCGCTGATCTATGTAACGATGCACTGTCCAATATTGAAAGAGCTGCCCCTTCCGGTAGCGGGTAAAAGAGGATGGCCTTGGACGGAAGGTTCAGCCCAGATGTTGGACCATATGTCAGGAGGTCCTGCTTGGTCACGAATCAGTGTTGTCACCCCCAGTTTCAATCAGGGAAAATATCTCGAAGAAACAATCCGTTCCGTACTCCTTCAAGGATATCCTGATATCGAATACATCATTATCGATGGCGGTTCAACTGACAACAGCGTCGAGATCATAAGAAAGTATTCTTCATGGTTGCACTACTGGGTCAGTGAACCAGATAGAGGTCAGAGCCATGCCATCAACAAAGGATTTTTTCACGCAACGGGAGATATTTTCGCTTATATAAACAGTGACGATCTATATGAACCAGGTGCTTTGGCCGTTGGGTCTTCCAGAATATCCCGGCAGCAACCATTGCTGGTTGGCGATTGTTTGATTTTCGATGAAAACGGTATCAAGCATACTTTTAAGGCAGGGTGGCCTGAAAAGCTAACATACCTTCTCAAACCTTTCGGTTCACCATTCGCGCAACCATCCTCGTTCTGGAGCAGGAGCATCTACGAACTGGTCGGCGGATTTGATGAATATTTGCATTATGCCTTCGATCGCGAGTTTTTCCTGAAAATCGGGCTTAACGGGATAACGCCTATGGTCATAAATCAACCAATTTCGCGCTATCGCGACCATGCAGCCACCAAGACAGCACAAACGATAATGTTTTATAAGGAATCAATTCCCATCATTAATAAATATGCGGAACAATGCGGACTCAACGAAGCGGATAAAAATCTATTGCTAAAATCATGTCATGATGAAATTGGTTATTTGAACGTATTCAGCACATGGAAACAGAAGGGTCGTTATGCCGGGCTGGCGGAATTTTTCAGATTATTGGTACGCTCCCCGTGGTTGTTGAGTCAAAGAAAGATTCTTGGCCAATTCCGGCGGCTGTTGTTTTTTCCTGAACACGATGTGGCGGAGGTCAAGAATGTGTGATTTCAGAGGAGGTCATGGGGAATAGTGGGCCGTAAAAAACTCCTCATGATTGCTTACTACTTCCCGCCCATTGGAGGCGCCGGGGCAATACGGCCGTTAAAAACAGCGAAATTCCTGCCTTTGTATGGGTGGGATCCTATTGTATTGACCGTTAATAATCCTGACTGGTATTATGCGCGTGACAATCAACTCCTCAAAGACATGCCTCTCTCCGCGATCATCGTCCGCAGCCCCATGCTCCGATCCACCTGGCTTTACCGCATACTTAATCCATTACGTTTTCGTAAACTGGATCTCTTCCTGAAACGTTATGTGGTCCATCCCGATGATCAAATCGGATGGTTGCCATTTGCTGTCCGCGTAGCGTCAGCTTTGATAAAAAAAGAACACATTGCAGCGATCTACTCGACATCGGCGCCTTTAACATCTCATTTGATTGCATATTATCTCTGCAAACGCTTCAACATCCCTTGGATGGCCGACTTTCGCGACGAGTGGCTTGAGAATCCCGACTTGCCGTTGCCCACAGCCCTGCACCGATGTTTGCATTACCGTCTTGAAGGCACAATCGTAAAAACGGCGAGCAAGGTTATCACAGCGGCGCCGGTTTTTAGCCGCTTACTGGCAAAACATTGCCCAGATGAATCGAAGATCGAAACCATTACCATGGGGTTCGATCCTGATGATTATCGAGATATCTGCGGAGTGCCATACCGACCTAATGAAAAGTTTACTGTTACCTTTTCCGGGCTGTTTTACGGCAGTTTTCGACCGGATCATCTCCTAAAAGCAGTCAATACACTCATCAGTGAAGGGGAAATTCCCAAAAAGACGGTTTCCCTTCGGTTCATCGGTGCTAATTCAATTCACGATTTAAAAGAACCAGACAAATATGAACTATGTGAATTCACGGGTTTTATTCCTCATGAGCAGGCTACGCAATTGGCCGGCCAATCCGATGTGCTGCTCCTTCTTTTGAGTCGTGAACGGGGCAAAGACGTGATTCCCAGCAAGACATTCGAATATATGGCCATGAAGAAGCCCGTTTTGGCGATAGTGCCGGTTGGCGGAGATGTTGCTAAAATCATAAGAGAAACAGGGATCGGTTTGGTTGCAGATTTTGAGAATATTCATGATATCACGCATGCCTTTTTTCAGATGTATCAGCAGTGGGCAAATGGTTCGTTAAGCAGCAGCCCTAATGCCGATGAGATTGAAAAATATAGCTATATCAACCTCACCGATCGTTTTGCCTCACTGCTTGACCATATAGCGAAGAGGCCACAGCGGGAGTATTCTTGAAAAGAAGCCTTAATATAGCCGCGTTCTCGCGGACCACCTACTGGCACGGCATGCACGGGGGTATGGACGTGCATGGCAAGCTTCTGGCGCAGGGGCTGGCCGACCGCGGACATCGAGTAGTCTTCATTTCCACACGCCATCCCGCAGGTAAAACGTCCGACATTGAAGACGGTGTGGAACTGCATTACCTGCCGGACACGGTATTCGGATCGCGCCGGCACGGGTGGGCCGATAAGAGCGTCCGGGCTTTGGAGGCGATGCATCTTGAACAGCCCTTCGATCTTCTTTGGAGTCAGAGCTTTGACGGGTTCGGTTTTGCAAAGGGTATTTATACCGTAACCCAACTCCCCTTGCTGGCAACCTTGCATGGCTGTATCGCTCAAGAATTGACGTCGTACATCAAAAATGTACGGCGGCGCGGGTTTCATCCGCGCTTTTTCTGCAGCGGACTGGCAGGGCTTATTTATTCCTATTTCATTTCCCAAAAGCCGCTTCTGAGGCGTGCCGACAGAATCGTCACGGTCAGCAGAAAGGCCGCGGAGGACCTCAAGAAATGGTATGGCCCAGCAGTTGCCGGTAAATGCATTACTGTTTACAACGGGGTAGATACGACGATATTTCATCCCGACAAAGAGGCGCGGAGCCTGATCCGCCGCCGTTTCAAACTCACCCCCGAGAACATACTTCTCCTGTCACTGGGGCGACTGACCCATGAGAAAGGACACCATCTGCTCATCGAGGCATTGTCGGTTCTTCGGGGCAAGCATCCCCTAATGAAGCTCATGATCGTTGGCGACGGGCCGGGCCTTCCGGCCTTGCATGCCATTGCCCGACAACTTTCGCTTGAAGAGCAGGTGATCTTCACCGGTCCGGTAGAAAATCATGAAACAGCATCTTACTACAACGCCGCCGATCTTTTTCTTTTCCCTACCTTGACGATCGAAGGACTGCCTTTTGTGCTCTTGGAGGCGATGGCCTGTGGAAAACCGGTCATCGCTTCGGACAGAGGCGGAAATCGCGAGGTGGTACGCAACGGCCAAAATGGCATCCTGATTCCCCCGGGATCATCCCAAAGGATTGCCGATGAGATCGAAGCGATCGCGGCTGACCGCGAAATGGCCGACCGACTACGGCGGGGTGCTCTCACCACGATTAGCGAGAAGTTCAGTCTGGTACGGATGATTGACCGTATGGAGGAAGAGATGATAGTAGCCGCCACTCTCCGGAGATCTTGATCAGTTACGATTAAGCAACAATATGAAAATCCTTTATATTGCCGATTCCACAAGTATCCATACCAAACGTTGGGTGGGTTATTTCCGCGATATCGGCCATGACGTCTCCATCATCACGCTGGGAAAGAAACGGGAAGCCATCCCGGGCATCAGGCACCTCGTCAACTTCGATCAATTTTATTATGGGTCTCCAACGTTTCTACCTGTACTCATGCAGGCACGTCGTATTGTCCGACAGGAAAATCCCGATGTTTTGCATGGTCACTTTGTACATCAGTACGGGTGGCTTGCTGCCCTGGCCGGACGTCATCCACTGGTTATGACTGCCTGGGGTACGGATATTCTAAACCTGCCGGAGGCATCGCGCCTGAAAATCGGCAAGTATTTAACACAATATGCCCTGAAAAAAGCTGACCTATTAACGGGCACGTCGGAGCACCTAAAGCGAGAGATGGTCAGGCTGGGTGCCAGAGCGGACCGTGTTCATGTGATTTTCTGGGGGGTGGATATTGACCGTTTTAGGACAGATGTCGATTCGACCGCATTAAGAAAAATACTGGGCATCACCCCTGAGCAAATCGTCATCCTGAGCAACCGGAATCACAGTGAACTTTACAACAATGACATCGTCATCGAGGCGATGGCCCGAGTGCTGAAAACCTTCCCGCAAGCAATCCTTGTTCTTCAGAACGCGGGAGGGAACCTTGAGCCCCAGTTAAGGACTCTTGTTCGGAAACTCGGCATAGAATCCTCCGTTCGCTTTCTTCAGCAATTTAACCATGAAGACTTGCCTGCCCTGTATGCCATGGCACAGATTTATGTATCCGTACCTTCATGGGACGCAGGACCAGTTTCTCTGAAAGAGGCCATGGCCTGTGGCGCGGTTCCGATCATCAGCGACCTCCCCGGACCACGGGAGTGGGTTACTGACGAAGTCAATGGAAAAATCGTACCCATCCGCTGTGTTGATGAATTAGCGGCAGCGATAACGGATCTCCTTTCAAATCCAAAAGAATGTAAGCACTTTTCATTGACCAACACCCAATTAATTAAAGAACATGCCGATCATCTTGCTCAAATGAAGAAAATGCAAATACTTTATGAATCACTTATCAGTCTTTAAGGCTATGGTGTCATATACGATCGGAAGTAAAGCACTTGAATAATATTTATAAGAATGGGGAGTACATAAGGCGTCATCCGAGTTGGCACGCGGAAGATGCGGCATGGAAGGCTTGGCACATCTATCAAATCATAAGAAAAAACAATATCATCATCCAAAAGGTAGCCGATATAGGTTGTGGTTCAGGTGGCGTTCTTGCGGAGTTATCATCTCTAATGGACAAAGACATTGCATATTACGGTTATGACATCTCTACACAAGCTATTGAATTAGCAAGAAGACATGAGGGTATTTCTTTTAGTACGGAAGATCTCTTTTCGTCAGAAAACAGCGAGTATTTTGATATTCTGCTGGCTATCGATGTTCTGGAGCATATCCCCGATTACATGACCTTCATGGAAAGATGTCGTCTTAAAGCCAGTTACAAAATTTATCACATCCCTATAGACTTAAGCATTTCCTCAGTACTATCTGATTCGTTTATTGATGGCCGCAGAAACCTCGGTCATGTCCAATATTTCTCTTTTCAGTCGGCCATCGCATGCTTGAAAGATAGCGAGCACTTCATCATTGACTATTTCTTTACAGATGTTGGCACTTACTATACAAAACAAGCCCGTACACTGAAGAGAACCATAGCAAATTTCCCGAGGCAGATATCGGCTCTCTTCAGTATATCACTTTCAGCAAAAATATTTGGCCGCTATTCAATCATGGTACTCACAAAGTGAGATTTGAGACCTATACTAAGGCCACCGGATGAACTGAAATTTTCGTTCCTCTCCTCTCGTTAAACCACGGCGTATGGTCCACGTTCACGATCTCGATCCAAATCCCACGAACTGGACAAATAGGGCCGCCGCATAATTTTATGGGGTAGTGTATAATCTTTTGTGTAAATTTTAAGGAGCCAAAAAGGTAGAAAAAATGGCGCTTTTCCTTTAGAAGGGTTTTTCCCCAAAAACCTAAGCTGAAAGGAGAAAGCGCCATGAAACTGGAAGTAACGGTAACTGAAATTGCGGAGATTTTCAAGGTTATTCAGGAGCAGCCGGAGCAACTTTTTGAGATGATCAGGTTGGATGTAAGGGAGAGCGTTGGGAAGTATTTGACGGCAATGATGGATGCAGAGCTGACCAAATTTATGGGTCGAGAAGTTTATGTTCGGGTTGCCGGTAATGAAAAGCAGCGCAACGGTTCCTATCATCGTTCTTTCACATTGAAGAATATAGGCGAAGTCCAAGTCAAAGTTCCCCGTGACCGTAAAGGAGAATTCAAGACCGCAGTCATTCCAAGGAGCAAGCAATACGAGGATGAGATTGGCCGCGATTTGGGCGTTCTGTTTTTAGGAGGAGTCAGTACCCGGACCCTCTCCATGATTTCAGAGAGGCTGATCGGCCGGAAGATATCTCCGGCGGAGATCAGCAGCCTTAATGTAGAATTGACGGAAGCCGTTTTGAAAGGGCGACGGAGAGATTTATCGCAAGAGGCGGTCAAATATCTTTTTATAGACGGTGTCCACTTCAATATGCGCCTGGAGAGAAGCATTGAGAGAGTTCCGGTTCTTGTGGCGATAGGCGTAACAGAAACGGGACAGAAGCTGGTTTTGAGTTTGCAATCTGGAGACAAGGAATCGGCGCCGGCCTGGCGGGAGTTTTTTAAGGATTTAAAATCTCGGGGATTGGACGGAGGAAAAGTCACGTTAGGGATCATGGACGGATTGCCGGGACTGGAAACAGTTTTCAGGGAAGAGTTCCCCCAGGCAAAGACACAGCGTTGCCAAGTCCATGTGGCTCGGAACGTTCTGGCCAAGGTGCCGAAGAAGTTCAAACAGGAAGTGGCGGATGATCTACGTTCCATCTTCTACGCCCCCTCAAGTGAGAAGGCTTGGGCATATTTTGAGGCCTTCCAGCAGAGATGGCAAAAGAGCTTACCCTCTGCGGTAGAATGCCTGGAACGGAGCATTGATGCCTGTTTGACTTTTTTCAACTTTCCTCCGGAAGAATGGATCTCGTTAAGAACGACCAATATTATTGAGCGGCTAAACAAGGAGTTCAGAAGAAGAACCAGGCCGATGGAGATCTTGGCTGGGGAGGCGGCTTGTTATCGGATTCTGGCTTTTATTTGTCTGAAAATGGAATTGCATTGGCGGTCAAACCCTGTAGGAAAAGTGCGTAAGAACCTGCCTTTCTTCAATGAATTGGCCTATGAAAATTTTACACAAAAAACTTGACAGTACCCAGGGGCGTAGCATGTACATAACCAATTAACAGTATTGGCTTTGTTCACGGCGGCCCAAAATTCGGTCTTTTGACCCCAACTTGGTTTCTTTAGGGTCCAAAGCGATCGTATAGTTATAATTGACAAGTCTTTCCGTAGTACCAAGAGTAAATTGGGACCTGTTTTGTGACGTGCCATAAGCAGATTGGAATCTTCTTGGCCAACCTCAACTTCGTATGATTGCGTTTCAAGAATTCTTTTGAGCCACCCCAACGATACTTCTGTTGGTGATTTGACGTCTTCGTCACTTAACATTGGAGTTGCACAAGACGGGCAAAAACGTGCGGTGGCCGGTACCTCAGCTTGACAAGCGGTGCATTTCATTTTTCTCTCTCCTTTAAGTTTTGAGATAGGGTTGGATGCCTCACCACTGGAACTTCATATGATTATTTGAGTAGAGCATATATGACTATTCGCTTATCTCCATACTTGCACCTTTTGCGAATCTTCCCTCTATAATGGCCTTTCGAGAATGGTACTGATGAACAAAAACTCTGGCAAACCCAGACAAGACATCTTGGGCATGTACTCGAAACAGAAGATAGCTATTTTCATGCTTTGCCCAGTCGCCCTCAAGATCTGTAAGCGTCTATTAAACCACACCTAACTTAGGCGAGGGCCTCGATTTTCTTCCGATCCACATATTGGGGCAGAAGATTTCTGTAATCTTCATCGCTTTGCGCCAGAGGCAACTCCTCGAAGAG
>Ga0074199_1002619_pt1 | contig 10296 bp, 7 predicted proteins | sample EPASupsiteSAE347_FD_64528 | JGI IMG/M metagenome (GOLD analysis project Ga0074199, IMG submission 64528) | Bioremediated contaminated groundwater from EPA Superfund site, New Mexico - Sample SAE3-47 | ecosystem: Environmental > Aquatic > Deep subsurface > Groundwater > Contaminated ...
CCTGGAACCGAAAACAGAGTTACGATAATTCTGATCAATGGGATCTTGTCAACGAAAGCTCGACGATTTCTGGATTCCATAAAACCGGGCGTGAGGGCGTGCGGCCCGAAGCATACCCCATCCTTTAGGGTGGGGTGGCCGCACGCAGTTTGATTAGCATATGCCTATAACAGTCCAAAATACAGGTCTGGTGCCTGGCTGGCAGGGACAGCGAGCATGGAGACTGAGACGCAAAAAGTAGCGTAGCATTCATGCCTAGAATCTGATAGAATGCTACACTACTGCTCCTGACACCCCGGCCCATTCTTTCCATTTCGCATTCATTTCGCATATTTTGCATCTCTTCGCAGCTTGTAGATAGTGATTTCAAGGCAAAAAAGATCTCGCCCGAAATTGAGAAATTCATTTTCCTGAATAGGGCTCTTTCGAGTGGGGAGCGTTCACGCATGTAGTCACGCCCAAAGAACTCGGAGCCAAGTTTGTCCAACGTGTCCAAATCGTGTCCTTTGTGTAATTGAGCTAATGATTACAAGATTACAATTATAATTACAATTACGATTATGACCCTGTATTTAGAGAGAATCACATCCCAGCCCCTTCTTCCGCGTGATTACAGGAAGATTACAAGATTACAATGGCATCAGGGTGGGTTGCAAGGATACCTGTCCGGGGACATGCCTTGCAAGATGGATCTCAAAAAGTAGTGCAACATTGCCAGGGATTCGAGGCCGGGATGTTGTACTACCAATCCGTGCTAATGCCTAAATTCCAAAACACTTCCAGATTTGAGTTCCCAATGTCAGGCAAACGCGGGATGCCGCTATCAGATGGCTGGTAGGCATCCTTTGTCAATTTCTTGTCAATTGGTGTCAACATGGCATACGACCCGATAGCAGCATACCTTGACAAAATCGAGAGCAAAATCCAAAATTCCAAAACAATTCCCCGTTTAATGCGATTTGACAAGGGCGGAACGAATATGCCTCATGGCACATTGTAACAGCTACAATCGAACACCCCCTTGGCGCTCGTCCCAAAGCCCTTTTTATCAGCGAGCCTCATGTTGCTCCAGCCGCCTGAACAACAAGGCAGCCAAGAGTCGTCATTCCTGCTCAGGTCGAAGCGCGACTTCATGCGAATGTTCTTGGCGATGTCATAGACTCCCACATAGCGTTCGTCGCCCTCGTTCAGGATCGAGTCATCCGCATCCACCTGTCGCCATTTGAAACTGGCAATGCCGTTGCTGTGTGTCTGCAGCCTGTATTGAGTGTCCCTGGTGGCCTTGACCTCGCCCAGATTGATGGTCTCATCCGTGGCCAGGATGGTGGCATTCATTCTATCCAAGCTCATTTTCAGGCTGCGCTCCTTGGAGAACTCCTGGTTATAGAGGAAGTTGGCACCGGCATAGTCCTTGCTGTTGCCCACGAACTCGCGGTTGTTGATCTCCTTTCCCGAGTAGTTCATGCTCTTGCTGTAGCTGAGCTTTACAGGCCAATGCTCATAAAATTCGATGTCGTAGATATCCGAGCCTGCCGGTTTGTTGATAGAAAGGTTCACGGTATCGTCAATGCTTGAAAAGAGCTTAATCGCCCCCTCAGAACGGAAACTTCCCTCCAGGGCTGCGGTCCTCTCTTTGACATGCACATCGTTCTTCTCGATATCCTCATAATTGGAATAGACGGGGCTGAGAGTCCTGTTACGGTAATGCACGGGCGCGATCTGGCCATGCACGGATTGTTCGTAGTTGAAGGTCAGGTTGCTGCTCTCTCTAACTACAGACCAGGTGCCGGAGTCAGTCTTGACCAATCCAGACCAAGAGGCGGCTGAGGCTGGCGTGGCTGCCACCAGGAAGAACAATAGCACCAGCGTGAAGATTTGCTTCATTTAAGCCTCCACGGACTCGGTTGTACACCACGAATTACACGAGCAATCTGTTATTGCCGTCTTCACCTGGTTTGCCTGTGTTTGCACCAGCGCCTCCCGTTACCCTACAAATTATTAGTAAGGTTCTTTAAGCAAATGCAGTATAAAAATAAGTGGTACAGCAAAGCAGAGGCAAGAAGCAGAACCAACCTTCGAGAGGCTCGTCTGGGAAATGTTCAAAAAGGCTTTGTACCACGTAATTATATACTCCAAAACTAGATAGTTTTTTTTAGGGGAGGATTCATAAATTTGTTTCCCGGTTAGCGTTCGATTAGCCTTGATCGTTCTGCTCTTAGCCTGCACCTGCCAGGTTATGCAGGCTATCGAAGTTTCATTTTCGGCAGAAAGCGGCGGCGACTCTATTGGCATCACTGATGAATATGATGTTGATACGGGCGTCTCAGTCTCCGAAGATGCGACTGCTGAGTTCGGAGATTTGAATATTGAAGATCATCGACAAATCTACGGCAGCGGAGACGCAAAAGCCACCCAGAGCTACACGGGAACCGATTGCTCCGGCCAGGCATCCTACAAGGCAACAGGAGCCACAAACAGCTTAAGCAGTGCAGTGACGCTCAAACCCCATTCATTGATCGCCTCTCAGAGCCTTTCCTCGTCCGGTGATCAAATCGATTCCTCCTTGAGCATCGCGCAAGGCGGCTCGCAGGCATCCGTTTCCGGCAGCGTGACCGCTGGAAGCATGTCCGCATCTCAACTGGCCTGGACGGGAAGTGCTCATGCCGTGCAGTTCATGTCCGGTTCGGGCACGAGTGTCAGCTTCCAGGGTCAGGCAAACCTAGGCGAGCTGCAAAGCATTATAGGTGCATCAACTGCGAGCTACCAGGGAACGATCGGAGCCTCTGCAGACGACGCAGCCTATGTAGCTGAACACGGCACATTGACCGGCGGATATAACCTGTTAGGCACGGCAGGAACGCTCAACGGGGATCTGACCATGACTTCAGGAAGTCTGGGCAGCGACCTTTATGCTTATTCAGATCCACTCGGACGACAAGAATTGTTTACGGGATTGATTGACAGCTATCTTGATGAGGCATCGTCAGGAAGCGAGGTGGTTCTTCCATCAGGCTACATAGATGGACTGGGTGTGGACATAAACAAGAATTTGAAGATACAGGTTGATAACAGCGGCCAACTGTTGGTCGGAAGCATAGCCCTGACCAATGGCGCGGATCTGCTCGACGGCTCAACGGGGCTTTTGGCTCCGGTGGTGGCGGTCAATGCCGGTTCGACTATCCAGGATGGTATCACCCTTGCGCAGGTACTTGGAACAGTCAGCGTGACTGCAGGAGCGGGAGCAGGTCAGACGGTAGACTACAATAAAAACGTATATCTTACGGGCTCGGATGTGCTCAATGAACTCACTTTGAGCATGGACGGAACTGGAAAGATCAGCGGTTTCACGGCCAATACAGTGAACGTCGGTAGCTTGGCAAAGATCCAACAGGGAGTGGACTTGACAGAAAGCGGCGGCACAGTGAATGTGGCTGAAGGAACATATGTCGAGGATGTGGCTCTCGATAAGACCTTGAAACTGGTTGGCCTGGGATCCGGAGCGACTGCAACCAGTTTCACGCTGAACAGCGGAGCTTCACTCCTATCTGGTACAACCGGCCTTACTGCTGCCACTGTCAAGGTGAACAACGGAGCAAAGATCCAGGATGGTATCACCCTTGCGCAGGTACTTGGAACAGTCAGCGTGACTGCAGGAGCGGGAACAGGTCAGACGGTAGACTACAATAAAAACGTATATCTTACGGGCTCGGATGTGCTCAATGAACTCACTTTGAGCATGGACGGAACTGGAAAGATCAGCGGTTTTACGGCCAATACAGTGAACGTCGGTAGCTTGGCAAAGATCCAACAGGGAGTGGACTTGACAGAAAGCGGCGGCACAGTGAATGTGGCTGCGGGAACATACAAAGAGAACTTGGTCATAGCAAAGTCCGTAACCATTCAAGGTGCAGGCTCTGACGGAAGTTCTGACGGGACCACCATCGATGGCGGTCAGGTAGGCAGCACAATAACCATCAAGAGCGGGAACACCGTTACTCTGGCCGATCTGATGGTGACGAACGGTAAAGCAGATTATGGCGGCGGTATTTACAGCGCCGGCACTCTGACCTTGCAGGATGCCGTTGTCGCCGGAAATACTGCATCGAGTAACGGCGGCGGTATTTACAACAATCTTGGCATCGTGAGCTTGAGCGGCCATAGCAGCATCAGCGATAATACTGCATACGACGGCGGCGGTATTTACAACAATCTTGGCGCCGTGAGCTTGAGCGACTATAGCACCATCAGCAAGAATACGGCATACGGCGACGACGGCGGCGGTATTAACAACAATTGTGGCGCCGTGAGCTTGAGCGGGCATAGCACCATCAGCGATAATACTGCATCGAGTAGCGGCGGCGGTATTTACAACATTGGTGGCTCCGTTACCCTGAGCGGCTATAGCAGCATCAGCGGAAATACGCCAGACGATATTGCGCCTCCTTAGGGGTTGACGAGAGATCTGCCCGTAATCTCTTTGCGGGGTGGCAATCCATCCTGCGTTACCGGACCGGTTCGACCTTCTAAGAGAGCTTTATGGGCTGACAGAAGAAGATATCAAAATAGTTGAAGGGAAGTGCGTGTAACTTTCACGCCATGCATCCTTTTGTTGTAGGCTTCTTAACTACTCCAAAAACTCTTCTGGCAAACTCCCTATTCCAGGCTCTATGTGAATGAAAGACAAGTAAAACTGAGTGCTCACTGATAGCGATCAATTCAATATACTGATAGCGATTCCGCTTAACCGGATTCATGGAGCACAACGGTCTACCTTACGAGGGCGAATGCATATTTATAAAATTATCATGGGCTCTGATTCTGGCTTGGACGAGCACTATATTCAAGTGCGTGCAAGTTGCAGATAGTGTCACACCTTGATGAGGGTTGCGTACGTGGACTACTGAAAAACGCTAGCAAATAACACAACAGATGTCTACGACTAAAATGAACCCCATGCATTCGATTCTTGGGTCATGGGTGAAGGCTACTGAAAATTAGCTCTAAAATCACGGACAGTAGGTTCATTTTAACGTCTGACCATTATGTATCGCTTGTTAGCGTTTTTCGGCTGCCCACGTACGCGACCGATTCTTGCGATGGGTTTCAGTAATCTTCACCCACGACCCAAATAGTAAATACATTAACAACCGCTATCTTGTAATCATTACATCTGCCACAATACCCTAAATGCTTGATCGAAATAGCTATATACTCTCAAAATATCATACTAAATGATCCAATAGTATAATAATAGGATAACTTAGGATGATAAATTATGAGTAGATCTTGGAAAATTCTCTCAGCTTTGCTGATAGCATTGACGGCATCCATAAGCACCTTGGGTACCGGGTCCGAAGAAAATTATACTTTAGGGATCTTCGGCAATGCTAATATGGACCGTACGATAGATGAGAAGGATATTGCCTATGTACAAGATGTGATCCGGGGTGCAAAGAACGCCTCAAACCTGACGGATGCCAACTACGATGGCAATATCGATCAAAGCGACATAGATCAGATAAAGCTAATAATAAAAGGGACGGAAAAGAAGCTTACGGTTATCGATGACTCTGGGGGGGCAGTGACTGTAAACAAGCCAGTATCTAGAATAGTCACTCTGAATTACAATTTTCCAGAGCTATTTGTTGCTATTGGGGCAAAAGACAAGATCGTAGGAGTTGAGGAAAGATTCAAGACGCGCATGAAGGATATTGCAGAAGCGTGCGACATGATGGATGTCCCAGTCATTGGTACATATAACGAACCTAATTATGAACGGATTTTAGAGTTGAAGCCAGATTTAGTCATTACTACATCAAGCATGACCAAAGAAGTGACCGAAAAACTTCCTGGCGTTCCCGTAATCAGTATATCTGGTTTCATATCCACATTAGATTCTGATTACATATTCCGGGATCTGAGTCTACTCGGTAGGATTGTAGATGAGAACGATAAGGCTTCAAAATTAATAGATTTCATGCAGAGTTACAACAGGATCATCGAAGAACATAAGACGGAATTAAATCCGAAAAAAATGCCAACTTTCTACTTGGAAGGTCCATTAAATTTCACCATTTATTGTCCCTCGGGAACTCCTGGCAAAGTATTAGCGGAAGGCTGTGGCGGGCGTAATATTGCATCAGAGATCGACACAGGCAGTTCTAGTGCTGAGGTATCTCCGGAATGGGTGCTGGAAAAGAATCCAGATATAATTATCAAGAGAAACGATTTTCTCGGAATGAATGCAACTGAGGAGGACGCAGAAAAGGAGTTAAATAAATTAATTGCCAGCAGAACGGGCTGGGATGAAATCAGCGCTGTGAAAAACCATAGAGTCTACTTACTTGAAGGGGACCTCATGTGGACTCCAAGATACCTAGCAGGTCGCTGCTACTTAGCCAAGTGGTTCCAGCCGGAACTTTTCAGAGGTTTAAATCCAGAAGAGATCCTCCGCAGATATTATAAGGATTTTCTGGGAATAAATTATACTGGTATATGGGCATATCCTCTGAATTAGGTTATAAATATGCAACATGTTCACAACACAGAGCACAGCAACAAGCACTGAGATGTGAGAATATCACTCATCTATTTTTTGTGCGTACGTGATAAAATGAGAAAAAAAGTGGAGTCGTTTCAAATATCGCCAGAAGAGTTCAAAATCAGAATCAGGAATCATTGGGATAAATCAGAAACAAGAAAAGCAAACACATCTCGTTTTGGCACCGTGAATGAGATGGAGGCATGGAAGAGGTTTTTCTCTAAAGAGTTAGGAGAAGAAAAACTGAGGATATTAGACGTGGGCACTGGTGCGGGCTTTCTTTCGCTTTCACTTGCGGAGCTCGGGCATGAAGTTGTAGGTATTGATCTTTCGGAAGGAATGATCGCATTTGCCCGAAAAATGGCAGATGAAATAGAACTTGATCTTGATCTGGAGATAGGAGACGCAGAATCATTGGACTTTGACGATGAGAGCTTTGATGTTGTAGTCAGCCGCTGGGTCCTCTGGACGCTTCCGGATCCAGAAAAAGCCATTAGTGAGTGGATGCGGGTGCTGAAGCCCGGCGGACGAGCTTACGAGTTTGGGGTCGCTTGGCCTGTAGAGAAAGATGGATTGTGTAGACAGATAAGACGAACTCTGAGGTTTTTCCTGAAGATAGTAGCCGAGAAAAAAAATGCGCGGGGAACACGATCACGCTATGGTAATGATTTAGATGGCAAAGAATTAGAAAAAAAATTGCCACTACATTATGTTAAACCAGATTCAAATGCTAAAGAGATAGAATTCTTCGAGAAGTATGGCTTTATCGATTTAACTACTACACTGATGGAGGATGTAGACATACACAGGAAGAAACAAAAAAGAAAACCACTACGACATAAACTTGCATGGGGCAACTACGACGAAATCAGGACTTATTGTCTCAGTGGACGTAAACCTGTGATAGGGTGACGAATGGGAAATAGCGGCAAATATATCGCTAAAAACGCGAAAACATGTACTGTTGTATTATGGATTAGTGGCAACAGAAAATCGCTATCATTTAACCACTATCTTTGTTGCAACACCCCTTTGTGCAACATCACCGTGCTAGAGCAGAAGTACATATCGATGCGAATTAGTTTGTCGATAGTTGTCCCAAAAGCCGCCGAAATGTCAAGAAGATGTAGATTGAATGTAGATTGATCCTCGATAGGGTGGAATTATGACTGAAGACTCAACTATATCATGCTATGATGAACAAGCTCAAGCCTATGATCTTTATCAAACTGCTGTGGTCCCTGGTTATCAAACTATGCTTGACCTGACTGCACAAACATGTCGCAAAGTTCTGAAATCAAACGCAAAGATTATCGATTTGGGGTGTGGAACTGGGAATGCTTCATTGGCTATTATAAAAACTATTCCGGTTCAAATATATCTCATCGATGGATCAAAACAGATGGTCCAGGTTGCCGAAAGTAAACTTTCACAAGCAACATCGATGGAGATCATGGGAAGAAAGGTTGCAAATATATCTGAGGAAAACTGGGATGAAGGTTTGCTAAGCGGTGAGTATGATGCCATCGTCTCAACATTGGTTCTGGAGCATCTGCCGTTCGATCGTTACAAGAGGACCATCGAAAAATGTTTCAAACTTTTGCGACCCGGCGGCTGGATTATTGCAGCAGAAGGCTACGCAGAACCGGAGGCGACATGTCAAAGATGGTTCTTCGAGGAGATGAAAGAGCGTCAGAAAATGGTTAATCCTGAACTGACCGAATTCATAGCCAAATTGAGGCACAACAAAGAGGTCCACTACCATTGCAGCAAGATTGAGAAGGCTAAATGGTGGAGAGATGCAGGTTTCGAAAATGTTGATGTGATATGGCAGTATCTTTGCATCGCACTTATGGTTGGCAAAAAACCGGAAACATAAATTAGGTTCTGTTGCATCTTGTGGTGGTGGCCTGGTAATACCAGAATCAAACGACCGTCCCAAATATCCTACCACCACAGGATGCAACAGTACGTCCGTAATCCTCAAGTATGGGCCAATACAAATAACACGAATATGGCAAAAATTATAACTAAAGCTTCTAAAGCATCTCCATTTCTTAGAATAATGCTCCTCTTTGTAGTTCTTGCCGTTTCCGCTTCGTACTGCTTGGGATCGGATAAATTACTGACAGAGCATGGCCTGAGTGCAGTTAATTTCAGTCAGCTTGATGAAACCGTTCTCAATGAACTTAAAGAAAAACATGTTCCTGGCGCAGCCCTGGCCATCGTGAAGGATAAAGAGATCATATATTCCAAAGGGTATGGCGTCGCCGACCTTGAAACAAATTGTTCCGTTACGCCAAACACTCTTTTTAGGATAGCATCGACCACCAAGATCTTTACTGCCCTATCCTTGCGTTCTCTCAGCGCAGAGGGACGCGTGGATCTGGATGTCCCTGTTAGTAGGTATATCCCCGGCCTTACTCCGGCGCTTTCAAATGTCACGGGAAAACAGTTGCTCAGCCACACTGGCGGTCTGGTGAATGGCGGGGAGAATTATGGCCGCCACGACGAGTCAGGATTGGCCGAAGGCATACGTTCCTGGAATGATTCTATCTTGTTCACAAAGCCCGGAGAAGTCTACTCATACTCCAATAGGGGATTTGCCCTGGCTGGCCTATTGATCCAGGAAGCGGCCGGGAAGCCATATGCAGACCAGATACAGGTAAGCATCCTGAACCCCTTGAGAATGAATCGTAGCACCTTCCGGCCCACTGAAGCCATGACCTATCCATTTTCTCAGGGCTATATAGAGAATGGGTCTGGAAAACTAGAGGTCATCAGGCCCTTTGAAGACAGCACTACTTACTGGCCGGCAGGATTTCTGTTCTCCAGCGCAAATGATCTCTCTCGATTGGCTATCGCCTTCTTGAATAATGGAAGCATCGATGGCAATAGTGTTCTGGACGCGGTAGCCATCCGAGAAATGGAAACACCTCACGCTGATATACCCAGCTATCTGGATAACAGGTCTTATGGATACGGCATGATGGTTCATGATTACAGAGGTTTGCGGGTTATGGAGCATTCAGGAGATCTTGATGGTTTTGCGTGCCGATTCATGATGGTGCCTGATCAGCATTTTGCGGTTATAGTGCTCTCAAACCGGAATGTTGAGATGAACAGGACCATTGAAAAGGCGTTCCAACTATTCCTGCCGATGAAACCAGCAGATATAGGATGGCCGACAAATACTTCGTCCCTCAATGAAAGCATGACTGCCAGGCTAGAAGGAGAATACTATCAATCGCCCAGTTTCTCACTCGTATTGCAGAAGCCTGACATCGAGCGCTACATCACAATGATAGATGCAAGCCGTTTCCTCCTGCGCCAGCCCAATGGTCAAGCTTCCGTTATTGCCGCTATTACTGGAGACGATGGCAAAATAAAATACTTGCAGATAAATGGGCTTAGCATGAAGAAGATTGAATAGAATCAATGAGGAAAATGGCGGACCAGCATTATGTGGCTCAGGTTTGCTGCTGATTGGCTAGATGCTGGTTCCACCTTCCAGCTTGAAATCCAGTTGCTACTGGCCATCATCATCAGCACTTGCATCTCTTTTGGCCGGGGATCTCAGGAGAATGTACCGTTGCATCCTGTGGTAGTAGGACAAGCAGAACCGTATCAGAGAGTTGGTTCTCGAAAGGCTCATAGAAATGGTTACAAAGAAAGATCTCTTAAGACGCGAGTTGGAGAGCTTAAATTAAAAAAGCCGCAGTTCCGTGAAATATCCTTCCAAACGAAGGTTTTTG
>Ga0074199_1002620_pt1 | contig 10293 bp, 4 predicted proteins | sample EPASupsiteSAE347_FD_64528 | JGI IMG/M metagenome (GOLD analysis project Ga0074199, IMG submission 64528) | Bioremediated contaminated groundwater from EPA Superfund site, New Mexico - Sample SAE3-47 | ecosystem: Environmental > Aquatic > Deep subsurface > Groundwater > Contaminated ...
TCACGCCGCCTTCTCCGTAAATGCCGTAATCTTTGGCTTTATAGAGCTCTTTCAGCTTATCGGGAACAACAAATTCCCAATTGTTCGGATCCTCTTTCTGCATCACACCGTCGAGCGTGGTATAATATTTATAATGAACGGCATCCTGTGGGTCGTAGGATTTAATCGTTCCGTAGCTCAGACGCATGGTGCCGTTTGCATCGGGATAGAAAACACGTTCCTTTTGGAAATGCATCAGGCCGTCGATCCACAAACGCTGGCCCCTGGCCAGGTCGGAATTGAACGTGCCCGCCTCGTTCCGGATTTCTGTAGCTTTTTTATTGATGGAATTTGCAGCAATAAAAGCCAGGTCTTTTTCGAGAACCTTGATCGACGGATTGTCTAGGAAGGCGGTCAGTTTGGCCTGATCACAGAAGATGGAGGTTTCAAACATCTTTTGGGAGAAGGCCACGCCGCATCCCTTGAATTTCTTGTTGATCAGGTTATAAACATCAGGTTTGTACTGATCTTCAATGTCTTTACAGAACATCTCGAACATGGCGGCGGTTATCTTCTGGTCGGTAGACTTGTTGTAATTTTTGAAGTAACCATCCAGCCCGCTTTTCAACCTCTCGAAACCGGCCTTGACTTTTTCGGGATCTGTTTCTTTGGTCAGGAGATTGTTAATGGTTCCTCCAAAACGACCGGCAGCGCCGATAATCTCTGACCCTCTCTGGAAGCATTCCGAGTAATACTGGGTTACACTGTTCAGTATCGCACGTCCTTCAATTGATGATTTGATCAGATTCAATGCTTCGCCGTACTTTTTTTGCAATCCCGGGTCCTGGGCCACCCATTTGGTGAACTGATCTTCCAGTTCCCGTTTCTGATCGGCGACCTTCATCCGTTTCAGGCTGCCAGCCTGGCCGATCGAGAATTTATAGTAGTTGGTGGATCCCGAATACTTGGAAGCATACTGAATCCTGACTTTCGCATCGGCAAGCATGTCTTCCAGCATGATTTCCTGTCTGGCACCGCGGATCTTGATCCGGTTGGGATGCAGATACTGCAGAACATCTTCCACTTCGTAAGAGGTCATATAACGGGTGGTTCTTCCCGGATAACCCAGGATCATGGTAAAATCGCCCTCTTTTACTCCTTTCACTGAAACTGGCAGGTAATGTTTGGGGTTCAGTGGAACATTTTCGGCTGCATAATCGGCAGGATTACCATCGGGTGACATGTAAACGCGGAAAACCGAGAAGTCGCCGGTCTGACGGGGCCACATCCAGTTGTCGGTATCGGCACCGAATTTTCCGACTGAGCTCGGGGGAGCGCCAACAAGCCGTACATCGCTGTAACGGGTATAAACCAGCAGAAAATACTGGTTGCCTCCGAAATAGTTGCCGACTCTGCCGTAATGGAATTTATCGGATTTAATCTCATCCTGGATCTTTTGTGATGTTTCGCGAATGGCGTTGTTCCTTTCGGTTTCGGTCATGTTGTCATTAACTCCGGCCAGAACCCTGTCCGTAACATCGGTCAGGTAATCCAGGAAGGTAACGGCCAGGCCGGGTGTCGGCAGCTCCTCGGTTTTACTCATAGCCCAGAAACCATCGGTCAGATAATCATGCTCAACGGTCGAATGCGACTGGATCGAGCCATATCCGCAATGGTGATTGGTGAGCAGGAGCCCCTGCGAGGAAACGATCTCACCGGTGCATCCTCCTCCGAAGATGACAATGGCATCTTTCACGGAGGAATGGTTAACGCTGTAAATGTCTTCGGCCGATAGCTGGAGGCCGAGCTCGGTCATCTTGCCGATATTCAGTTTCTGGATCAGCGGCAGCAGCCACATCCCCTCATCAGCTTTAGCTGTAGTGCTGAATATCAGGGCAATGCCTAATAGAAATGCAGTAATTTTTTTCATATTCTCTTTAGAGTTTGTTGAATGCTGAAAGATAGGAAATTTGGATTAAAGAGCGAAGGTGTTAATGTGCTAATGTGCTAATGTGCCAATGTGCTAATGCGCCAATGTGCCAATGTGAAAACCTCACAAAACCTCACAATACCTCACAATCCCTCACAACACCTCACTATACCTCACCACCCCTCACCACCCCTCACCATACCTCACCATACCTCACTATTCCTCACGCTTCGCCTTCAAAGCGGTATAGTCTTTCACTACTTTATCGAAGTCCCAGCGAACAGCCTGGGGTTTTCGGGTTTCGACGCTGATACCCGGAACCGGGCTTGTCAGCGGCCGGTTTTCGGGAAGATGAAGTATGATCCGGTCGGGCTTTTCACGATCGGGACCTTCAAACTGGACATTGACTCCTGTAGCCGTTCCGGTTATAATCAGGGACAAGTTACCGTACCAGGTAGGCAGCCGTTCGATCCGGATCTGTTTGCCCTGATCGAGCCACCAATCGGGTATGGATTTCAACAGGTGCAACTCCCCCTCCTCTTCGTGCACGAGCATATGGCGCAGTATGATAGCATAGTTACAGGCGCCTGTAACGTGCGGTATGGTTTGCCCCCAGGCGAATTGCTGCTTGTAGAATATGCCCTCAGGAAAAGTATGCGCAGCGGTGGAGTGGAGCAGATACCAGTAAAAATCCTCTACCACTTTCTCATCATGGCCCAGGATGAGGTCAGCCATCGTGGTATAGGCTCCCATATAAGGATGGATCACATCGGGATAGCCCATCCAGCGGATAGTCCCTTCCACGTAGCCGCCACCGAAATCCTCTCGCAGATAACGGACCAGTTCAGATACTCTCGGATCCGTTTTGGGAAATACCGGTGTGGGCCAGAGTGTTTCCGTGTTGCCCCAGTGGGTACCGTCGCCTTCCCAGCTTGGCGGGAAATGCTTCAATCCGGTTTTTATCATTGCCGCATCGATCGAACCCCGGTACTTCGCGGCTTGCTTCAACAGTTCTTCGGAATCACTGGTTTTGCCGAGTACCTTCGCGGCATCGGCCGTAACCAGCAAGCCTCTCAGGTTCCAGAAATCATATCCGACGATATGATTATTCCCTTTCCAGAGATCCTCCCCGTCGGCCAGGGCTTTCGGCAGCAATCCGGGAAATTCCGGGTCGTTTTTCGTTTCTTCCAGCGTCTGTATGGTCCAGTCAGCCGCCTTTTTCATGGCGGGGGAAACGCGTTCCAGGAACGACCGGGCGGCCGACATCCTGTAATATTGCCATAACACCCAGGGCGCCTGACCGTTGGCGTCGAACTGCCCGGTATGGGATTCGAACCGGCCGTCCTCGCGCTGGCGGGGCAGGTATAGTTCGATGGATTTTTTAGCGGCTTCCCACATGCCCGCTTCTTCCAGCTCCATAACCTGATAAGCCCCGTCGCGGATAAAGAACTCATCATATAATCCTTCCCCTCCGCGAACCTCACCGAGATCGTTGGCAATCATCTGGCAGACGTGTGCAGCTTTGAGCGCATCGGTGACTTTTTGCTCGGGAACCACGATGGTAGCGATGTTTTTTTTCATCCCTGCCCAGTATTCGACCGTTCGGTTAAACCAGATATTGTAATCGGCTTTCAGCAGGGATGAGGGATCATTGACCCTGAAGAACGGGAACCGGGCTGCCTGCCCGAGCGTCTCCCCGGGGGCCATCAGTTTATCAGCATAATGATTTCCATAGGCAGATTCAGGATTTTTCCTGATACTCATCCTTGCCTTGGCCGGATGGGCAGCCAGGTTGGTTATTGTATACCGTACCCATACCGTGAAATTTTCCCCTTCGGTTGGCCAGTCGAAAGCTTTCTGCCAGTCTTTTGCATCCGGCATCGGTGTGGCCCAGAAGGTAAAGTCATACCGGATGCCCTTCTCCTCGGCAGTAACCAGTATGACCGGCATCCAGCCTTCATAGGCCAGCTTCCCCTGTTTACGGCTGAGAAGGGTGAGGTTCTCACCGTAACGGATCTCGATGGTTCCGTTTGATTCATCCAGATAGATCTGATTCTCCGGACCCACCCGGGCTCCCCGTGTATAATCCTTTAATCCAACCACATTCCAGTTATTTACGAAATAGTCGAAAGATCGGGAATCCTGCGACCAGCCTGAGACAGGCACAAGTAACAGAAAGAATAATGACACTGCCAGAGCCAAGCGGTTTATTGTCATAAGATGTGCTAATTTGCTAATGTACCAATGTGCTAATGTGCCAATGTGCCAATGTGCCAATGTGGATACCTCACTATACCTCACTATACCTCACCATCCCTCACCATCCCTCACCATCCCTCACCACCCCTCACCATCCCTCACCATCCCTCACCATCCCTCACTATACCTCACCATATCTCACCATCCCTCACGTTCTGATTCGGACCATTGCGCATCCCCGTTTCAGTGGAGCCTTTATGGTTAATGTGCCTGCATCAAAGGAGGATTGGAGCGATTCTGCTTTTTCCTGACCCGGGTAGAGTGCTTCGCACGTTGCTCCGGATAAACCTTTCACATTCTGAACCTTTACCGTGACAGTTGATCCGTCCTGGCCGAAAACCACGGGTACCACATATCCGCCTGGCACCTCGAACAGGTTGACTTTGGCGGCTCCGTTTTCAACTGCGAGGCAATGGGGTTCCAATACCCATTTCTTGCCCTTCATGGCAGCCATCAGCGGCCCGTAGTTCAGATATTGCTGATCGGTCCAGTCATCCGGCCATATACTGTGATCATTTCCGGGGAACGGAGCCATCGGGAACATGCCCATATACAGGTATTTCTGGAAGAAGGCATCGGGTCCTTCCTTATGCAGGTCGGAGCTGTCGTTGGTCCATCCCAGCGCGGGTTTTAAGATGCAAAGCAGGGCGCTGGTGTTCAGCGGAGATCCTGCATTGGTGAACTCGTCGAATATGCCGTCGGCCTCTTTCAGCAGGTCGAGCCTCTTGACGTGGTTGTTCACGAAGATGGTTTTCCCGGCATCGTGCATGATCGGAGCCAGATCCTTCAGCAGAAGCTTCCAGGAGGTGATCAGGGAACGTGCCGGACGGTCGATGAACCAGGTGATGCCGTCATCCCGTGTTTCGTTGTACATCCGGAGCCAGTCCATGCGGTCGATAGCTATACCCGATGCTTCCGGTATAAATTTAATATGCTTGCGCGCCTGATCGAGGAGGAATTCCTTGTAAACCGGTTCGCCGGGATCGGTGAGGATACCGAGTTCCCAGGTAAGCTGAGATCCGCCCGGCAGGGTTTTCCGGTGGAAATAAACTGAATCCTTCAGAACCCGGTCGGGGGTGGGAAGCGTGGATCCGGGAAGTTTATACCAGAAGAATTCGTTCGGGTCTTTCCACATCTCGCTTTCAGCCAAACCTTTACGCGGAGGCGTGGTGCGCTCCATCTTCGTGCCGAACTCGGTGACGTTAAAGTAGTTGAGAACATAGAATCCCATCTGCTTCATGGTCCGGGCATATCCGTTCATGCGGTCTATCGAGGTAGTATCACCTCCAAACCGGGTCCAGGTTTCGCCTTCCGCCACAGGCGGGATGAACATGCCCATGTAAGGGAAATCAAAGCTGGCCTGCCAGTTGGTGGTATAGGCCATCTTTTTCATTTTTTCAGCATCGAAGTTGGTTTCGAAGTTGCTGTATGAACTCGTCCCGGCCATATCGTGAGCTTTTTCGATGGTCGGGTTGAAATATTCCGGATAGTTCCGGCTCATCCAGCGGAGGCCCCCGCGCCAGTCGGCTTCGTGTGCAACCAGGTTCATCGAGAATTTCAAGGGATGGTCGGCTGATATCCGGTTATAGATCCGGTTAAAAACCAGAGAACCGTTGCTGCCGGTAGCCAGGGTCATATCAAGGATCTCGTCATTGGGATCCAACACCAGGCTGATCCCGGCATCGCTCTCTTTCTGCAGGGCTGACACCATCGGAATCACCACCAGATCCCGCTGATAGGGGATAAATATATCATGGGGCTCTTCATAACGGTAATACGGGGCACCATACCAGAGGGTATCGTCTACGTAGGCATGGGGGATGAGAGGATCGCCCCAGTTGAAGTCCGAAGCGGGAACCGACACCTGCTCCTGAACCGGTGTACCGGCCGGGGACGCCTCTTTCCTGGCCATCCTCGGATCGCTCCAGGGGGCCCAGAATCGCGAAGTTTCGTTCACGGGCCATTTGATGCCCGAACAGATCTTGGTGGTCCAGGGTTTTCCGGCACCCACGATCTCGATCTCCCAGCGGAGGGTTTCCCCCTCAGGGCTGAACCGTTCGGTCAGGGTGCATTGGTCTTTAGTCTTGGGGTTTACGATGACTCTTTCAATCTCCACAGAACCGTCTTTAGTCTTCCGTAAGGTTGCATCTCCGGAGGTTTCACAGCCTTCGAGGTGCATCATGCCGGCAACCGGAACATCCAGGCTTCCGGATTTGATCCGGATGGATGAAATGCCCTTTGCAGTGATCGTTGCAGAGAGCTTCTCAGTGTTGATTTTGTAAGAACGGTTCCCGGGGTTGCAGCCGAGGACCAGGGAAGCAAGAAGGAGAAGAGGTAGAAATCGCTTCATAATGAGTAGTGTTAGGTTAAGTGAGATATTGTGAGGTTTAGTTAGATATTTTTAGTTTAAAGTTAATACAGGAATCCAAAGAGCCAAATGGGAATGGTTTTGCCGGATCCTGCTTCAATCCCATCTTTCACAATATAAGCTTCAGGTACATTCCTGATCTGCTTATTCCCTTTGTTTTTTCCGCCAATTTCGAGAGTGATCTTATCATTGACCAGGAAATCGCCGTATTTAGAGGCATAAACCCGGGCAACCTGAATCAGTTGGTTGTACATAAATGTTTCCCTAACATTTCCAATATCGGTTTTTTCTCCCCCTAAATTGTACATGATATTCGTATTGTTCAGGAAAATCTTATCGGGTTTACCCAAAAAATTTACTCCCTTGGGTTCCGAAGTTAGCAGGCTGATCAATTGAGCCTGATCCAGGTAAAACAGGTATGATTTGAGTGTATTGATACTGATACCGGTGCGCTCACTCAATGAGGTTAGGTTGGGTTTAAAAGGGGCCGACGTTGCAATGATGCTCAGGAGTTTTTTTAAATGATAAATGTGGCTCACCGGCATCTGAATGTACTGAGGAATATCAACCTCGATGACCATTTGAAGCGATTCTGACAACTTTTGATGATAACTCTTCTTGTTTTCAAGATAATATGGATAGTATCCAAGAGAAAGGTATTCGCTGAAGAACTCCAGGGGACGGATCTTTTCAATGATTCCGGTTGCCAGTGTCAGGTGGTTTTTAAAAACCTCCTGCACAGAAAACGGTTTGAAATTCTCCTTGAGCTCAAAGTTCAGAAACTCCCTAAAAGACAATCCGGGCATATCGTAAATCACGGCTCTACGGCTCAGGTCTTCTTTGGCTTGCTGAATGTGCAGTAGAGAGGATGCGGTGAATACCATTCTGAGGTCGGGGAAATCATCATACATATTCTTCATCTCCCGGGTCCATTCCGGATACCGGTGGACTTCATCCATCACCAGGAGTTTACCCCCCTTCTTATAAAATTCATCAGCAAGGTCATACAAGCGGGTCTCGGCAAAAAAGAAGTGATCCAGGCTCACATACAGCGCGGTTGGGCTTGCATGATAATGGATTTTCAGATATTGGAGCAACAGGGTTGTCTTGCCAACACCACGCGCTCCCCGAATGCCGATCAGACGGTTGTTCCAGTCAATGGCATTGATGAAATCCCGGACAGACCGGGTCCCTGTCCGGGCAATTTTTTCGATGGATCGCTGAATAAGCCTTTCCATGATGGCAATTTTTATCAGTGCGAAGATAAAAAATTAACTAATATCAATCAATGGACTGATGAAAAATTTTAATTAATTGATCAGTGGACTGATAGCTTCATCCCCAGACTGAAGTCTGGGGATAGGCATATCCCGATGCATCACACACCCACACCCACACAGACACTCACACCCTGCTCACCCACACCCACACCGACACACACACAAGCCGGGGTTTAAGGGGTATGGCCAATCATCGAAATCCTACAGGTCAACCCTGACATATAATAATGCGATTGTTTCAACTTGGACTTTGTCGCAGTGATCGAAATCCAACAGGTCAACCCTGACCAACTCTTCCATCCATTTCCGTAACGCACACCTGTCGCAGTGATCGTAATCCTACAGGTCGACCCCAACTCAAACACATGAATGCCTGCGGATTCGCTATAGAGTTTCAGTGATCGTAATCCTACAGGTCGACCCCAACGGGAAAGTATGAAAGGGGTTGGGGGGAAAGGAAAGTTTCAGTGATCGTAATCCTACAGGTCGACCCCAACTTCTGATACGTTCCAAGAGCCTTTTTTTCAGCAGTTTCAGTGATCGTAATCCTACAGGTCGACCCCAACGGACTGGACAAAGATCAAAAGTGCCGCCGTTCAAGTTTCAGTGATCGTAATCCTACAGGTCGACCCCAACATCTCGCCATTTTGAAAAGTTCAAAAATTAATGAGTTTCAGTGATCGTAATCCTACAGGTCGACCCCAACATTTCACCAGAACAAAGAAAGGAAAACCCTTGTCGTTTCAGTGATCGTAATCCTACAGGTCGACCCCAACCAATTAAAGGTTCTTACCAGCACGCGCTTGTTGGTTTCAGTGATCGTAATCCTACAGGTCGACCCCAACGCCAATTTGTCGACGGGGTTGAATCTTTTTCTTTGTTTCAGTGATCGTAATCCTACAGGTCGACCCCAACTGATGAAACTTTCATTATGAGAGTCAGATTATCCGTTTCAGTGATCGTAATCCTACAGGTCGACCCCAACCTGAAATCATGGCCAAAACGGGGGCCACAAAAGGTTTCAGTGATCGTAATCCTACAGGTCGACCCCAACCAGCCTTCTCTGGAAATTGGAGGGCAACTAATAAGTTTCAGTGATCGTAATCCTACAGGTCGACCCCAACCATAACAGATGGAAATACCCCCGCTTCCCTTCAGGTTTCAGTGATCGTAATCCTACAGGTCGACCCCAACTTCAAGTTCTATAACTGGACTTTCGGAATGTACAGTTTCAGTGATCGTAATCCTACAGGTCGACCCCAACCTGTGCAAGAAGCATTTAATGCTTATGCTAATTATTGTTTCAGTGATCGTAATCCTACAGGTCGACCCCAACTGACTTCTGGAAATTCAATTGCTTTCATTTTTGAGGTTTCAGTGATCGTAATCCTACAGGTCGACCCCAACCCATTAAACATAGGTATTTCCCAGCCGGAACAGTTTCAGTGATCGTAATCCTACAGGTCGACCCCAACATAGTGCCGTAGTTGATTTTCTTTTGCAAAAAGTTTCAGTGATCGTAATCCTACAGGTCGACCCCAACCTCTTCACCGGAAAAACTGACTGGTCGGAACTAGTTTCAGTGATCGTAATCCTACAGGTCGACCCCAACTGGGCGGGTTCATGGTGCCGGAGGTTTCTCCGAGTTTCAGTGATCGTAATCCTACAGGTCGACCCCAACTCAAACTGAGAAACACGAAGAATTTGTGACCATAGTTTCAGTGATCGTAATCCTACAGGTCGACCCCAACTTTATTTCATTAATTCATAACAAAATGAATGTAGTTTCAGTGATCGTAATCCTACAGGTCGACCCCAACAAATGGAAGATGAGGACATCCTTGACAAGATCAGTTTCAGTGATCGTAATCCTACAGGTCGACCCCAACATAGAGGAAGCGGCAATCTCCATCATTAGGGAGTTTCAGTGATCGTAATCCTACAGGTCGACCCCAACTAGTCAAGTTAAAGGGTATTCTTGAGGCAGTTGAGTTTCAGTGATCGTAATCCTACAGGTCGACCCCAACCAGTCAACGGGTGCAGTAGTAGTAACCTTCTAATGGTTTCAGTGATCGTAATCCTACAGGTCGACCCCAACCAACGGCATTTTTCGTGGCGAGTTGGGTTTTTCGTTTCAGTGATCGCAATCATAGAGGTCAACCCCAACTCTGGAATACTCACGCTCTTGTGTGGGGGTATGAAGTTTCAGTGATCGCAATCATAGAGGTCAACCCCAACTCGCAACGGCAGGAGCCGATGGGTCACATACGAGTTTCAGTGATCGCAATCATAGAGGTCAACCCCAACCAACATCAACTTCAAAAAGATGAACGACGTCCAGTTTCAGTGATCGCAATCATAGAGGTCAACCCCAACACAGAGAAATCACAGATGGATACAGAGAAATCAGTTTCAGTGATCGCAATCATAGAGGTCAACCCCAACTCAGTGTGAATGCTCAGGTTTCGGAGGAAAAG
>Ga0074199_1002621_pt1 | contig 10293 bp, 9 predicted proteins | sample EPASupsiteSAE347_FD_64528 | JGI IMG/M metagenome (GOLD analysis project Ga0074199, IMG submission 64528) | Bioremediated contaminated groundwater from EPA Superfund site, New Mexico - Sample SAE3-47 | ecosystem: Environmental > Aquatic > Deep subsurface > Groundwater > Contaminated ...
GTCAGGTACTGTTTTCCTGGTAATATCTGCTCAGTTTGAGAAATCAAAATGCTCATTGGTATTAACAGGCTAATGATAATTAGTTTTTTCATTTCTGCCTCCCTGTATTATTTTTATGTATCCATTTACTTATAGAAAATAAAGGCTTTTTGGGTTTAAATCAAGCTAAATGGCCGAAGCCCCGCGAAGTGAAAAAACCAGATTATATTTGGTATCCAGTTTGGTATCCGGTTTCTTATCATAAAATCTGATAAAATTGCAAAATATTTAATAGGCCGGAATAATCTAATTGATTGTCAGATTGACACAATTCCGCTTGCAAAATATCGTCGATAAACATAACTTTACCCGCTTTTTGCGCCCTTGTAGTTCAACTGGACAGAATAGAGGATTCCTAATCCTTTGATCTGGGTTCAAGTCCCGGCGAGGGTACGTGAAATTAAAAAAGGAGATATAAATGCTGAGACCAAAAAAGAAGATTACACGTAAAGAGCTTAAAAAGGACCCGGTTCTGGAAAAAATATCCCAGATAGATAATTTTGTACGTAGCCAGCACAAATTAGTCCTGTATGTTTCACTCGGATTGATTGCAGTTGTGGCGTTATCGATATTACTGACCGTCTCCAAACGTAAAGCCAATACTGCGGCCATCGGCGAACTCGGCTTGGCGGAAATGGCCTATGCCCGCAATGACTATGACGATGCGATCCTGCGACTTGAAAATATCGTTGATAAATATTCGCGTACCCGCAGCTCCGGGATGGCGACTATTCTGCTGGCGCGCAGTTATCTTGCCAAAAATGATTATGAAAATGCCCGTAATAATTTCAAAAAATACGTCGATGATTATGAAGATGATGATATTCTGACCGCTGCCGCCTACTCCGGTCTGGCAATCTGTGCCGAACAAAGTTCGGATTTCAAAAAAGCAGCTGAGTATTATCAAGAGGGTGGAGAAGAGTCGCCATACAAATTTCAGAAGCATGAATTAATGCTCAATTCGGCGCGTAATTACCTGAAAATCAACGATTATAAAAATGCTGAAGAATTAATAAACGTAATTCTGAAAGACGAACCCGATGCTAAAAACAAGAACTCGGCTGAGTTACTGGCGGCCCAGATCACGGCGCAAAAGGGTTAGATGATAAAATAAGTTGCACTAATCACTATAAATTTTATAAATTTGGCGCGGAAAAAGTGGGTTGAAAAGCCCACTTTTGGTTTGAAAGAAGAATTCTATGGACTTAGAGAAAAAAAAGAGCGCGGCGAAGGAAATCATCACCCGGATCGTCGAAGGATTCGGCGGATATGTTATCGATTTTAAGGTCAATTTGCAAGGAAACCGAACGTTTGTCAAGACTTTGGTCGCCACCGATCAGGGCATTACGCTAAATGAAATTGCTGAAATCACAAGAGTTGTTCGTGATGATTCGGCTTTTGACGAATTGTTCAACGAAAGTTTACAGTTGGAAATAAGTTCGCCGGGTATCGATTTCCCTTTGAAAAATATCCGTGATTTTCGACGGAATATCGGCCGGGAAATGAATATCTTTCATCGTCAGGAAAATATCAAATCGCCGCTTAAAGGGAAATTAACGGCAGTCGAGGAAAACCGGTTGACCGTAATGAGCGGAACCGATATTATAAGCCTTCAAATAGATACAATCGACTTCGCCAAAGTCGTAATTAAATGGTAAAATATTAACAGGAGACCTCAAATTGATAAATCGTGAAATTATTGAAGCCTTCTCCCAGATAGCCCGCGAGAAAAATGTCGATCGCAGCGAACTGGGTGACATCATCGAAAAAGTATTTCTGACCCTGATCGAGAAGAAATACAATTCAACTGAAAATTTTAGCGTAATTGTCAATATGGATAAAGGCGAAATTGAAATCTACCACCAGATGACAATTGTTGATAAACCGGGCGATTCCGTGCATGAAATTACGCTCGAAAATGCCCGTAAGACTGAACCCGACATGGAAGTCGGCGATCCGTTCATCGAAATCATTGATCCGCTGAGTTTTGGCCGTCGATTGATCTCTCACGCCAAACAAATTCTTAATCAGCAGATCGTGCGGGTAGAGAAGAACCAGATTTACGAAGAGTATTCCAGGAAGATCGGTCAGATCATCATCGGAGATGTTCACCAGATCAGGCGTGATGCGATCTTTATCATTATTGGTAAAGCCGAACTGAAAATGCCGCGTGAAGAACAAATTCCCAACGAACGCTATCGTCGCGGCGAAAACATTAAAGCGATTATTAAAGAGGCATTGATGGGCCCGAGCGGACCGGAAATTATCGTTTCGCGCGCCGATAAATCTTTTCTGGTCAAATTATTCGAGAACGAAGTACCGGAAATCTACGACAAGACGATCGAGATCAAGAAAGTCGCCCGTCATGCCGGCGACCGCAGTAAAGTCATCGTCGAATCCAACGACCGACGCATCGATGCGGTCGGTGCCTGTGTGGGTATCAAAGGCAGTCGTATTCAGGCGATTGTGCGCGAACTCAACAATGAAAAAATCGATATTATCAATAACAGCAGTGAATCTGAAATATTAATCACCCGGGCGTTATCGCCAGCCAAACCGATTGAGCTGGAAATCGATGAGGAAAAAAGAAGCGCTCTGGCAATTTTTGCGGATGATGAAATATCTGTCGCTATCGGTAAAATGGGACAAAATATCCGATTGGCCTCGGAAGTCACCGGCTATTCGATTGATGCCATCAAGAAATCGGATTACGAACTGACTGAGTCGGAAACGATCTATCTGGAAGATATCGATGGTATAACCGAACATAACTGGAAATTGTTGTACAGTTATGGCATCGAGACGACCGAAGAATATCTGTCGACTCCCCGCGAAGAAATGTTGAGTATCAAAGGCCTGGGCGCCAAAACTCTCGACAAGATCGAACCGATTATCATCGAAGCCCAGGAAAAACGTAAAGCCGAAGTCGAAGCTACCCGCGCTACGGCCCGGGCACAACGTGAAGCAACTTTGCAAAACGCTCACCAATCCGATGGAAAAACCTCTGTAGACGAAGAAGAAATAGAACTATCCGACGATGATATTATTCAGGAAGAGAAATAAGTAGATGAGTATTGACCTAAGAGGCAGACAAAAACGCATATTCGAGATTGCCAAGGAATTAAACATTTCTCATGATGATATTATTAAATATCTTGTGAAGGAGGGAATTCCCTGTAAAAGCATCATGACTCCCGTCGATGAATCCTGTTATCTAAAAATTCTAGAAGAATTTGCCAAGGAAAAGGACATAGTCGAAAGGATCAGAAAGGAGCGCGCCCGCCGGGAAGCCGAGAACAAACGCAAAGCCGAAGAAGATGCCCGTCGTTCGGCTGAAATGGAACGACGAAAACTCGAAGATGAAGTTTTTAAATCGGCTTTATTGTTTTTCAGCGTTGCCGTTCAGGATGTTTTCAAATATAGTCTCGATGTGCAAAGGCAATTAATTGAAGCGGTCTGGGAAACGGAAAAATTAAGTAATGTCCAGCCTGAATCGGCCAAGACCAAAAAAGTCTCAAAAGCAGCTGAGGCCGCGCCTGTAAAAGAAACGACGCCTCCCGCTACCGAAACTCTCAAGAAAAAAGAAAAGAAAAAACTCCGCCGGATTAAAATTGATGAGCTCGAACCGCGTCTCGAACAGAAACTCGGGAAACGCAAACCGGCTGAGATAGTATTAGATAAAAGTCATCGTGGTAAACGGCCGGCGCCGGGATGGACGACTGATGACCGCTTAGTCGATGCCCAAATCAGGAAAACGATGGCTAAAATGGATGAAAAAACTACCAAGAAAAAATACAGGAAAGCCGATAACGTTGTTGAGGAAGTCGAACAGACTAATAAAATCAGAGTCAGTGAGTTCGCTACGGTAGATACCGTGGCTTCCCTGATGGGAGTCGATGCTGCCGATGTGATCCAGAAATGTATGCAGTTAGGACTTTTCGTGACCATGAATCAACGACTGGACTTTGATACAATTTCCGTCTTATGTGATGAATTCGGTTTTGAAGCCGAAAAACTGGAACAATATGGCGAGGAACATTTAAAAATCGAAGAAACCGAGGAAGACCTTGAAAATGCTACGACCCGACCGCCGGTTGTCGTTATCATGGGACACGTCGATCACGGTAAAACTTCTTTGCTGGATCACATCCGCCGGTCGAATGTGGTTGCCGGTGAATCAGGCGGAATTACGCAACACATTGGCGCCTATCGGGTTGAATTACCCAATAAAAAATCAATTACTTTTTTGGATACGCCCGGTCACGAGGCTTTTACTGCCATGCGGGCCCGTGGCGCCCAGGTTACGGATCTCGTTATTTTGATCGTCGCCGCGGATGACTCGGTTATGCCTCAAACGATCGAAGCGATCAATCATGCTAAAGCCGCGAACGTTCCGATGGTTGTGGCTATCAATAAAATCGATAAGCCTGAAGCGGATATCGATCGCGTCAAACGCGATCTTGCCAATCAAGGCGTCCTGGTCGAAAACTGGGGCGGAAAAGTTCAGACAGCCGAAATTTCTGCCAAAACCGGTAAAGGGATCGACCACTTGCTTGATTTGATATTGCTGGAAGCCGAAATGCTCGAACTCAAGGCTAATTTTCGGACGCTGGCAAAAGGTACCGTGATTGAATCAAGTATGGATAAACGGCAAGGTCCGATCGCTACGATAATTATAAAAAAAGGATCACTGAAAATCGGAGATCCTTTTGTTTGCGGAGCGTCTTCCGGAAAAATCAGAACGATCCTGGACGAGCGTGGTCAACGCCTGACCAAGGCCGAGCCGTCAGACCCGGTCGTGATTGTCGGTTTTGATTATTTACCGAAACCGGCCGACACTTTTGCTGTTGTGGCGGATGAACGGGAAGCCCGGAAGATTGCCGGTGAAAGACAAAAAATCGAACACGAACATCAGAAACGCCAGGTCAAGGAATGGTCATTGGACGCCATTTCAGCCCAGATCGCCGAAGGTAAAATCAAACAGTTGAATGTGATCCTGAAAGGCGATTTCGACGGATCGGTAGAAGCAATCAGTCAGACTTTAAAGGAATTGGGTAATGCGGAAGTCGCCGTCAGTATCAAGCATAAAGCGGCCGGAAATATTACCGAATCCGATGTGCTTTTAGCAAAAACTTCGCAGTCGGTCATTATCGGTTTTAACGTAACCGCCGATCCGAAGGTCAACGATCTGGCTAAAAAAGAGAATGTCGAAATCCGCCATTACTCGATTATTTATGAATTGACAGGAGATATCAACGCCGCGCTGGAAGGTCTGCTCACGCCGGATAAGGTCGAAGAACACCTGGGCGAAGCAGAAATTCGCGAAGTGTTCAAAATTCCACGCATCGGAACGATCGCCGGTTCTTATATTGTCGAAGGGAAAGCCTTACGCAATGCCATGGCCCGCCTGAAACGTAATGGTACCATGATCTTCGAAGGTCATGTTGAATCACTGAAACGTTTTAAAGACGATGTCCGGGAGGTTCATGAAGGTTATGAATGCGGTATTTCCCTGCAAGGCTGTTCGGATTATGCCATTGGCGACCGGATTGAGTTTTATGAAGTCAAATCAGTCAAGAGGACGCTGGCCTAAGCAGTGATTATTTTAAACATGACGATTGGGTTTTTACAGATTGACCTGCTGATGCGCAATACGCACTCGCTCAAAGATAAACGGTCTATCGTCAGCCGGCTTAAAAATCAGGTTCGCGCCAAATTCAATGTCGCTGTGGCAGAAATCGGTCACGGCGACCAGTATGGACGCTGCCTGCTGGGAATAACGACGATCAGTAACGAACATGAAATCGTACACAAGACCCTTGCCAGAGTTGAACAGATGGTGGAAGGTTTTATTGAAGTTCAAATTATCGGACGCCAGATGGAGATGCTCTGATGAGCGGTTATCGAATTAAACGAGTTGAGGATGAGATTAAGCGGGTCGTGGCCGAGATTTTCGTGCGCGATTTACGGCTCGATCACGTCGGTTTGATCACCGTGACAAAAGTAGTTTGCTCACCGGATTTGCGCGAAGCCAAGATATACTTGAGTATTTACAACAACGCGAATAATTCGGTTGAGGAAGCCATGGAAATTATCAAAGGTCAGGCTTCATTTATCCGTGGTTTGCTCGGCAATCGGATTACTTTGCGATTCGTGCCGCGCATTGCCTTTTTCTTCGACGATACGCAGGAATATGTCGAGAGCATCGAGCGTTTATTTCAAAAAATCCACCAGAATGATAAGGATTCACCAAACGGACTGGACGAATAGGATATTAAATGTTTATAAACCGACCGGTATTTCTTCGTACGATGTGGTTCGCAGGGTCAAGCATGTCATTAAAATCAAGAAAGTCGGACATGGCGGGACGCTCGATCCGTTCGGCGAAGGAGTTTTGTTGATTCTGATCGGCCTGGCTACCAAACAAATGGCGCAATTACTGAACCTTCCGAAAACGTATGAAGCGGTTCTGAAATTGGGTGAAGCGACAGCTTCCGGTGACAACACGAATCCGGTTGTACGCACCGCTGAAATCCCGGCTCTCACGTCCACAATGTTGCAGGAAGTCGCCACCCGGTTCAATGGCCGGATCGAACAAATGCCGCCGGTTTATTCTGCTAAAAAAATCAACGGTAAGCCGGCTTATCTTTATGCTCGTAAAGGTCTGCCGGTGAGACTGCATCCGAGTCTTATAAATATTTATAATCTGGAATTATCTCTGACCAATGCCAGTACGATTTTTATGCACGTGACTTGCTCCAGCGGGACGTATATCCGAAAATTAGGCGAGGACATCGCTCAGGCTCTCGGCACGGAAGGGCATTTGACCGCTTTGAAACGAACTCGCATCGGAGATTTTAGTTGGGAAAATGCGCTTCCATTTGACGAATTAGAAAGTTTAGCGACGGAAGTGCCGGTAAGATAGGATGAATGTCTTTTACGGAATTGAAAATGTACCTGCTGATTACGAAGGAGCCTGCGTGACTCTCGGCGTTTTCGACGGTTTGCATCTGGCGCATCGCCGGATTATCCAACAAGTGGTCGAAACCGCGTCCGATCAGCAGAGCCGGTCGATGTTGATTACGTTCGAACCGCATCCGCGACAGGTTTTGAATCGCTCATCGGTTAATAATTTACCGATCCTGACGACTGCCTCGGAAAAAACGGAATTGCTGAGATCAACCGGGCTGGATGATGTTCTTTTCCTGAAGACAGATACTGTCTTTCTGGCAACCGGCCAGGATGAATTTATCGCAGATATTCTGGTGAAAAAGTTGAAAATATATTCAGTCGTTGTCGGTTACGATTATCACTTTGGACGAGATCGGCAGGGTAATCCGCAAACACTTGAAACGGCCGGGGAAAAATGGAATTTTAAAGTAGCTATTGTTCCGCCGTTTACTTTGAACGGAGTGCCGGTCAGATCTTCCGTTATACGGCAATTGCTGACAGAAGGCCAGGTTGAGAAAGCCAATGAATTACTGGGCTGGCAATATGGTTTTACCGGAAAAGCAGTCAAAGGTTCGGGTCGCGGGCGAAAACTCGGTTTCCCGACGGCCAACCTAAACGTTACGGCAGAGAAACTGATTCCGGCCGATGGTATTTATTTTGTGAGAGCCGGATTGCAGGAGCGGACATTTTACGGACTTTTAAATATTGGCATACGCAAGACTTTCAACGAATCGGAGCGTGTAATTGAGTTGTATATCATCGGAATTCCCGATGTAAATTTGTACGGTCAGGAAATCAGAGTAACCATGCTTGAAAGGCTCAGAGATGAAATGAAATTTGATTCGGCGGCAGAACTCACAGTGCAAATGCACGCCGACCTGACTTTATGTTTAGAGAAAATAAAAATAATTGAAAATGAAACGGAGGTATGTTTTAAATGACATTGACAAAAGAAATCAAGAGTGATTTAGTCGCAAAGTATGGCAAGAACGATCAGGATACGGGTTCGATAACCGCCCAGATTGCACTTCTGACCGAGAGAATCAAAGGACTCGGTCAGCATTTTACGGCCAACGCCAAAGATCACAGTTCCCGGCGCGGTTTGATGAAAATGGTCAGCAGTCGCCGACATTTACTGGAATATTTGCGCAAAAAAGATAATGCGACTTACAAAGAATTGATCGAAAAGTTAGAATTAAGAAAGTAAAACAGTTAGGAGTTAATAATTGTACCAAAAAAAGATGACCCTTGGTGGTCGTGAATTAGTTATTGAGACCGGCCGCATGGCCAAACAGGCGTCCGGTGCGGTTCTCGTCCGGTACGCAGATACGATGATTTTAGTGACAGCGGTGTCAAATTTCGATGCCGTCTCGTTGCAGGATTTTTTTCCGCTACAGGTTGAATATCGCGAACGGGCCTATGCCGCCGGTAAAATTCCGGGCGGATTTTTCAAACGAGAAGGCCGTCCTTCCGAGAAGGAAATTCTCGGCTCGCGCCTGATCGATCGTCCGATCCGGCCGCTTTTTCCGGAAGGTTTTCGTTGTGATACTCAGGTGATTGCTAATGTGATCTCGAGTGATCAGTCGAATCCTGCCGATGTGCTCGGTATTATCGGAGCATCTGCTGCCCTGATGATTTCGGATATCCCGTTCGACGGGCCGATCGCCGGAGTGCGAGTTGGTCGGATCGACGGCGAATTTATCCTTAACCCGACGATTAAACAGACGGAAACGAGCGAGATCGAAATTATCATTGCCGGAACGGAAGATTCGGTTGTGATGGTTGAAGGTGAATGTAAGAACATTTCGGAAGATTTGTTGGTAGCCGCAATTGAGTTCGGCCATACAGCGATCCGCGAAATAATTCAGTTCCAGAAAGAAATAATCAACGATCTCAAGCCGGAAAAGCATCCGATCGTCGCCGTCGAAGAACCGCTGGAACTCAAAGCGGCTATTGAGGCACAGATCGTACCGATGCTGCCGGAATGGCGCCGTTTGGCGTTAATTGCCAAAAAGCAACGAGCGGAAAGTGTTCGGGCTTTCATTAAGAAATTGACGGAAGAAAATGCCGAACAATATCCCGACAGCGACAGCTATATCGCTCAGGTCGTCGATGAAATACTTAAAAAAGATATGCGCCAGATGATCCTCGAAACCGGAAAACGTCTCGATGGACGCGGCACGGAAGAAATTCGACCGATCACTTGTGAAATCGGCGTCTTGCCGCGCGCCCACGGCTCGGCTCTTTTTACTCGCGGTGAAACTCAGAGTCTGGGTTCGGTGACACTCGGCACCAAACTCGATGAACAAACGATTGACGACATCGACCGTGAAGAGTTTACCAAGAAATTCATGCTGCATTACAATTTTCCGCCATTCAGTGTCGGCGAAGTCAAGCCTATGAGAGGCACCGGCCGTCGCGAGATCGGACATGGTAATTTGGCTGAAAGAGCTCTGAAGATGCAAATACCGACCGAAGAGGAATTTCCATATACTATCCGGATCGTTTCGGATATCCTGGAATCGAACGGTTCTTCTTCGATGGCCACGGTTTGCGCCGGATCGTTGGCGATGATGGATGCCGGTATTCCGGTTAAGGAAACTGTCGCCGGAATCGCGATGGGATTGATCAAGGAAAACGACCGGATTATTGTGCTTTCGGATATTATGGGAGCAGAGGATCACTACGGCGATATGGATTTCAAAGTTACAGGTACACGCCAGGGCATTACCGCGATCCAGATGGATTTGAAAATCCGCGGTATTGCGGCCTCGACGATGCACTCTGCTCTGGAACAAGCCCGGGTCGGTCGGATTCATATCATCGATAAAATGGAACAAACCATCAGCCAGCCGCGCGAAAAGATATCGGATTTTGCGCCGCGCATGCTGACCGTTAAAGTCGATGTCGAATTGATCGGCGAAATCATCGGTCCCGGCGGGAAAAATATCCGTGCCATGCAAACCGAAAGTGGTTCGAAAATCGAGATCGATGATAATGGCATGGTTTTCATTTCTTCGACGGATTTTGAATGCGCCGAAAAAGGCCGGCAGTTGATCATCGGCATGACCGCAAAGCCCGAAGAAGGCAAGATTTATCGTGACTGTACCGTAAAAAGGTTGGAAACTTACGGCGCGTTCGTCGAATTTCTACCGGGTAAAGAGGGTCTCCTGCACGTTTCGGAAGTGGCCTGGCAAAGAACGGAAGACATTAGCAGTGTTCTGAAATTAGGTGACAAAGTCGATGTACTGTTGAAGAAAATCGCCGCACCGGGACGTTTTGAGCTGTCGATCAGAGAACTGA
>Ga0074199_1002624_pt1 | contig 10276 bp, 10 predicted proteins | sample EPASupsiteSAE347_FD_64528 | JGI IMG/M metagenome (GOLD analysis project Ga0074199, IMG submission 64528) | Bioremediated contaminated groundwater from EPA Superfund site, New Mexico - Sample SAE3-47 | ecosystem: Environmental > Aquatic > Deep subsurface > Groundwater > Contaminated ...
CTGTTCTCAAGCAGCAGGACCGCCTCGATCCGGGACATGGCAAAGGTGACAACGGCGCCGCGCCTGTGGCAATGGCCGATGAGGTACCACTCCCCCTGATAGCGCACCAGGTGGTAGGGATCAACCCGCCGCTCCGTGCTCTCCTGCCCGCCTGGCTTGCGGTAGGAGATGGCCACCGTCCGGTTTTTGCCCAAGCCCGCCGAGACAGCCTCCCACACCTCCGGCTCAAGCCTGGTTTGCCGCTCCGGGATCACCGAGAGCTTGTCCTCCACCCAATCGGGATGGATGGAGACCTTGTCGGGCAGGGAATCCTCGATCTTGCGGAACACCTTCTGGAGCTTGCGGTAGATGGGGGTATCCTCATGCAGCCGCAGGGCTTTTTCCGCGATGCAGATGGCGAACAGATCGCTCTCGTTTAAAGAGATGGCGGGCAGGGCGTAATTTTCCTCGGTGTAATAATAGCCCCGCGCCTTGGCGTCGTAGGCGATGGGCGCATCCCGCTGATTCCGCAGGTAGTCGATATCCCGCAGAATGCTCTTGGCGCTCACCTCGTATTCGGCGGCCATGGAAGTGCAGTTCGCCATGATCCCGCTTTTCATCCCCTCGCGGATCTTGCGGTCGATGAACAGCAGTCGTAAAAGCTGGGTCTTGTCTTTTGTCATCTCTTTTGCAAAAAAGTGTAGGGGTAGGACACCATTTGTCCTACCTGCCATGATAGTCTCACTTTAAAAGAAAACACAACCCAACTTTTTCATTCGGAGGCAAACAATGTCTTACACGGACCATGGCTTCAAACACGAATTGCTCTCAGCGCTCAACCGGTGTGTCGCAACCTCGTTCCTCTCCGTGACCCTTGGCGGAAAACACCCAAAAACCCAGCCCGTCTCCGAGATGACCACCCGGATCCCCAAAAGCCTTGCCCGGGAAAGATACCTCGCCATCCCCACCTTTATCCGGCAAGGCAAAATCCTGGGGTTGTAACACCGGAGCAAGGCCGGCCGTCCTTCCCATTGTGCCCTGTCCGGGGGTGCGGCCGCAACCTGCTTGCTCCCCGCCGGACCTTGGCGTATACTATCGGAGTGGAGTTATTAATCCGCTCTGAAACCATATTGCCAAAGGTCCGACCGAGCCTGCCATCATGATCAAGAAGGTTGCCATCGAAGAGCTTCAGCCCGGCATGCACATCGAGCGTTTTGATTGCGGTTGGCTGGATCACCCTTTTATCTTCAACAGCAAACGGATCAAGAGCGAGGGCGATATTGAACGCCTCAAAGACTGGGGCGTCACCCACGTCTACATCGAGGACGGCCGGAACCCACCCCCCGTCCCGGTCAAAATCGAACGGGAAAGGCCTCCGCCGCCGGTGGCGTTCGAGCACATCGTCACCCCGCAGACCGCTCGGGTTGATCGCGAACTCAGACATATCCCGATTCGCCATGAGATTGTCCGGGCCCAAAAAGTACGGCAGCGGGCCAGCCAGGCCGCGAGGAACATCCTGGCCGACGTGCAGGCAGGAAAAAAGATCCAGACCAAGGAGGCCGAGACCGCGGTAAGCGAGCTGGATAACTCCATCTGCCACAACAAGGACGCGCTCTTCCTGCTCATGCGCTTGCGCAAGAAGGATGAATACACCTTCGACCATTCGGTGAGCGTGGGCGTGCTGCTTCTGGCGTTCTGCCGGGCCATGGGTTTTGACCAGGAAATCACCCGGACCATTGGCCTGGGCGGACTGTTGCATGACGTGGGCAAGATGGCCGTGCCCCTGTCCATCCTCAACAAACCAGGCTCCCTCAACGACGACGAGTTTAAAAAAATCCAACAGCACGTCATCTATTGCAAGGAAATCCTGGCCACCACCCACAACATTTCCCTGCCCGTGGCCCAGATCGCCATGGAACACCATGAACGGTTCGACGGCACCGGCTATCCCCACGGCCTGAGCGGAGAGGCCATCAGCCTGGGCGGGCAGATGGCCGCCATTACCGATGTCTTCGACGCCCTGACCTCGGACCGCTGCTACCGCACCGGCATCGATCAGGTCGAGGTGCTGCGCAAGCTCTACGGCTGGAGCCATAACCATTTCAACGAAGAACTGGTGCATCGCTTTATCCGGTGCATCGGCGTCTATCCGGCCGGCACCCTGGTTCAGCTGGAAAGCGGCCTGCTCGGCGTGGTGGTGGAATCAACCGACAACCTGCTGCGCCCGGTGGTGCGCCTTATCTATGACACCAGGCACGACTGGGCGGTCAGCCAAAAGGACATCGATCTCTCCAAACCCCATGGCAAGGGCGGCGAGGACAGGATCATCGGCTATGAGTCCGCCAAACGCTGGCGGATCAACCCCCTCAAGGTTCTCGGCATCACCTGATCCCCCACCGCAATACCGACCTTCCCCCATTGCGCTTTACCGACTTCCCCCCATATATTTCCCGGCCCGGTTCGGATACAGTGCCAGGAAGCTGGAAGCACGCGTCTTGTCTCAACGGAAAAGGGGGAACCCACATGAACCATTGCGATCTTGCGGAAAATTGCTTTTTCTTCGCTGTGCGCGAAGAAGGAAGGGAGATGCGCGAATACCTGACGGGCCTCTATTGCGCTGGGAACTTCAGCGATTGCGCACGGTACAGAGCAGCAATGGATATGGGACAGAGACCGGTGCCGGACGACATCTTCCCAAACGAGGATGTTTTCGTAAGCCTTTTCGCCTGGTCCCTGAACCACCGGAAAATCCCGGTCAGCAAACAGTGCCGCCCTCGGTGCCCCGGCAGGCGGCCAGTTTCCGCGCCAGAAAAGACTGCAATATCTTCCGGACATCTTCCTCCAACCCGTCAAACTCACAACCAACGCTGACATTGCTCACCATCGGGTGGTCCAGCACCCAGCGCACGGTAAGCGGCATGGCCCTGTCGCACAAGAAATCCTCCCCTTCGCTGAGCCGGGCGAGGACGAGCTGACGCCCAGGCTCCAGGGAATTCCATTCCTCCCGTTTCAAGATGAAATGGATCCCCCCAAGGCTCAGGTCAAGAATCAGGGCGGAAAAGGAAAACTGCCCGAAATCAGGAAAAACGAAGACCCCGCAAATATTTTCTCCCGGGGAAAAATACACCCGCGCTTCTTTTCTCTTCTCATGAAAACCTCCTGCCATTCATCTTCTCCCTAGCGGCCCGGGCAGGCATGCCTCCCAACCCCTGGCCATCATTACCGAATTTTCCCCTCTGCTTTCATTTTTATATCTGGGGCCGCTTTTTTTGGCAAGCCCTACCTCGAACAGATGGTCTTAGGAATTGACAAAGAGAGAGCCCACGGCTATCTGTTAGCAACAGCCATCCCGCAAACATCGACCAAGGATTTGCCCATGCCCATCACCATCGAAAAGCTCTCCCCAAAAAAACGCGAGGCCCTGCGCCTCGACGAATGGCCGATCTGGCAGTGTGAGCCCTCGACCTTTCCCTGGCACTACGACGAGGAGGAATCCTGCTATATTTTGGAAGGCGAGATCACCGTTTCCACCGCGGATCAGACCGTGCACATCCTCCCCGGCGATTATGTAACCTTTCCCAAGGGATTGGATTGCCAGTGGCAGGTGCATACCGCGGTGCGCAAGCATTACCTGTTCCGCTGAAACGGACCTCCCGGCAAGCCCCGTGACCGATCCTGCCGCCATTGCCCTACGGTTCGCCTTCCCCGGCGAGGTGCTCACCGTGCGCGAGTACGGGTCCGGCAATGTGAACGACACCTATCTGGTGCGGGTCTCGGACTCCAAGACCGTCCGCGACTTCATCCTGCAACGCCTCAATCCCCATGTATTTCCGCACCCCGAACGGATCATGCACAACCTCCGGGTTCTCGACGATCATGTCCGGCCCAAACTGCTGGCGCAGCCAAACCACCGCTGGGAGCTGCCGGCCATCATCCCCACCCGGACCGGCGCTGATTACCACCGGGATCAAGACGGCGCCTTGTGGCGGGTTCAGACCTTTATCCCAGACACCCGGACCTTCGACGCCATCCAAAGTGAGTCCCAGGCCGAAGAGGCAGGGAGGGGGCTGGGGTTCTTCCATGGACTGATCCACGATCTGCCCGTGCATCTGCTGCACGACACCCTGCCCGGCTTCCATGTCACCCCCGGTTATCTGGCCCACTATGCGGCGCTGGCCGCGGCCCCCCCCCGGCCCGACCCGTCACCGGAAGCGATTTTTTGCCACCGCTTCATTGCCGGGCGAAAAGAAGCGGCCGGGGTGCTCGAAGCCGCGCACCTCCGGGGTGAGCTGCCCTCCTGCCCAATCCACGGCGATCCCAAGCTGGCCAACATCCTCTTTAGCCGCGATACCGGCCAGGCGATCAGCCTCATTGATCTGGACACCGTCAAACCCGGATTGCTCCATTACGACATCGGCGACTGCCTCCGCTCCTGCTGCAACCCGGCCGGGGAAGACGCGGACCTGGCCGAGGTTTCCTTCAACCTTGCCTGCTGCGCCGCCATCCTCCGGGGATACCTGCCCCAGGTCGCCCCGTTTTTTTCCGCTGCCGGCTATCACTACATATATGACGCCGTCCGGATCATCGCCTTTGAGCTTGGATTGCGCTTTTTTTCCGACCACCTGGCCGGTGATCTCTATTTCCGGGTCGGAAGACCGGGCCATAACCTGCACCGGGCAATGGTTCAGTTCGCCCTCTGCCGGAGCATCGAAACCCAGGAGGCGGAGATCAGGGCCATCGTCGGGGATCTCCAGAAACCATGACCGGATTCAGCCTGCAGCCCTTTCCCGGCCAGGACCCCAACGGAATAACCATCCAGGGCGGTATCGAGAGGACGGCCGGGAGCCTGGTGATTTCCTTTCTCCTGCAAGGGAACCTGCGCGATCTCGTCTTGCCGCCGATGGCCGGGCGGCAACGGTGCGACAACCTCTGGCAATCCACCTGCCTTGAGATGTTCTGGGCCGAAGAGGGACGGGAAAATTATTGGGAACTGAACCTTGCCCCGAGCGGGGATTGGAATGTTTACGCCTTTACTGATTACCGCACGGGCATGCGCCGGGAAGAGCGAATTGCCGGACCGCTTACCGCAACACAGTCCACACCGGACACCTTCTCCCTGACCGCCGAAGTGGAGATTGGCGTTCTCCGGACACGCCCCCCCCTCCGGATTGGGGTCTGTGCCGTTCTCCGGCATCGGGATAACCGGTTGAGCTACTGGGCTCTTGCCCACCCGGAAGAGAGACCCGACTTTCACGCGCCCCATGCCTTTCTCCTGCGGGTATGATTGCCTCCCCGGTAATCTTGCGCCCGCCGCCTTTTTGCTTGTTCTTTCCACAAACCGGATTACACTTACGTACATGAATGTTTAGAAGCATGTCTAAACTTCCTTCGACCGTCGCGCCCTTTTTCCGGCATGGACAATTGCCGGCCGCGACGGGACGGCAACGCTCCTTGAGGCTGCCGGAACAGACAAACGAAGCCAACAACCAGGACATGCCCAATACATGATCCAACATATTTTTTCCATCTCCATGGTCGTGGTCGGAATCATCCTGCTGATCAGCGCCCTGAATCCAGTTCACCTGATTCGCCGTTTCGACAAGGAAAACCGCCTCGGCTGGAATACCCTGTTCATTCTCATCCATTTTTTCGTTCTCGGCTACACCACCTTCTGCTACTTCCTCTTCCGCCCCCGGATCACCTTCGGCGATTTTGTCGTCGCCCTCATCCTTTTCGGCGGCAGCATCTTTGTGGTTATCGTTGTTCGCCTGAGCCGATCCTCCATTGACAACATCAACAGGATCGCGGCGCTGGAACGGCACAACGCCCTCCATGACGACCTCACCGGCCTGCCCAACAGAGCCCTTCTGCTGGAACGCATCAACCAGTTGATCCTGCACGCCAAACGAGACTTGCAACCACTGGCGATTCTGGTCATGGATCTGAACCGCTTCAAGGAAATAAACGACGCCCTGGGTCATCACTACGGCGACTTCCTCCTGCAAAAGGTGGCGGAACGGCTGCAAGAAGTCATCCGCGAGTCCGACACCCTGGCCCGTCTGGGCGGCGATGAGTTTTCCGTGGCCTTGGCCGCGGACGCGGAACAGGCCAAGACCGTTTCCCAAAAGATTTCCGAGGCATTGCAGCAACCGTTCATCATTGAAGGGCATAGCCTCAACATCGGCATCAGTATCGGCATCGCCATCTATCCCGCGCATGGAATCGATTGCGACACCCTGCTCCAGCACGCCGATGTTGCGATGTATTCGGCCAAGAAAACCGAAACCCACTACGCGCTTTACGATGATTCCCAGGACCAGTTCACCCTCAACCGCTTGATGCTGCTGACCGATCTCCGCGAAGCGATCCGGAAGGAAGAACACCTGTCTCTCCATTTTCAGCCCAAGATCGACGCCAAACACAACCGGATTCATGGGGTGGAGGCGTTGCTCCGCTGGAACCATCCGGAACTGGGCATGATCGCGCCGGACCAGTTCATCCCCCTGGCGGAACAGGGCGGCATCATTCGCTCCTTGAGCAAATGGGTTCTCAATGCCGCCCTCGCCCAGCGGGCGGCATGGCGCGACGCGGGGCTCGACCTCCCCGTTTCCGTCAATCTTTCGATCAAGAACCTGCAGGACATCTCCGTTCCCTTGCTGATCAAGGATTTGCTCAAGAAATATCAGCTGGCGCCGTCCGATCTGATGCTGGAAATCACCGAAACCAGCATGATGCTCGACCCGGACCGGACCTACGAAGTCATCTCGAACCTCCACGCCCTTGGCGTGCAACTGTCAATCGATGATTTCGGCACCGGCTATTCATCCCTGGCCTACCTCAAGCAACTGCCCGCCGAAGAGCTGAAGATCGACAAATCATTTGTCAGAAACATGCTCAAGGACGACAACGACGAGGTCATTGTCCGGGCCACCATCGATCTGGCCAAGAACATGGGTCTTGAGGTAATCGCCGAGGGGGTGGAATCGGTCGAGATAATGACACGGCTACAGGAGCTGGATTGCGACCTGGCGCAGGGATATTACATCTGCAAGCCCCTGCCGGCAAAGGAACTGGAGGAATGGTTGAAGACTTCCCCCTACGCGGTTTCAGGTTCCCCGTGATTACAGGGGGGCAGGAATCCCAACGCCCCGGCGGCGGACAGAAAAGATAACCGGCGGACCTCCCCGCCCCTGGCTCACCCGCCGGAAAGCCCGGCCCCTCCCCACCTTTCTCCCCCGGAAGCAACTTCCTCCCCTGCCCACAACCATCTTGGCGATGATGCATGCCCAGGTCCGCAAAAAACTTGCCATGCGCCCGGGTGGTATATATCCTAATCCGACAGCAAAGCAATCCCAGCCAGGAGCACGCAGCCACGGTGAGCACGGAAATCCCAAAAACCATTGGCCGGTACCGCATTGTGCGGCAAATCGGGCTGGGCGCCATGGGTGAGGTCTATCTTGCCCACGACGAACTCATCCACCGCCAGGTCGCCATCAAGCGCATGCGGGTCGACCGCTGCAAAGACGGGCAAAGACGGCAGAAAGCCATGGAGTTCTTTCTGCACGAAGCCCGCATTGTCGGCAACCTTAACCACAGCCACATCACCGCGGTGTACGATATCGGGGTGCAGAACAACGCGCCCTACATCGTCATGGAGTATATCGAAGGCGACAACATCAAGGAGCTGATCCGCGACAAGGCCGCCTTCTCCATCGAGGAAAAACTCAGCCTCATCGCCATGGTGGCCCGCGCCCTGCATTTTGCCCATAAGCGTGGCATCCTCCACCGGGATATCAAGCCGGCCAACATCATGATCCTGAAACAGAGCCGCCTCCCCAAGATCACCGACTTCGGGATTGCCCGGGTGATGGACACCTCCTCCTTCGGCTGCATCGAAGGCAACATCGACGAGAAGGGGTTGATCCCAGGCACCCCGCTGTATATGTCGCCGGAGCAAATCCGCAACGAAGAGCTGGACAAGCGCAGCGACATCTTCTCCCTGGGGGTTCTCGCCTACGAATGGCTGAGCGGCGAAAAACCCTTTGCCGGGCAGGATCTCAATGGCCGCCTGCAATCAGTGCTCACCGGCAACCCGAAACCGCTCAGCGATTTTCCCGGCATTGACCCCGGGATCAACGGCATCATCATGCGCGCCATGGCCAAACCCGTGGCCGAGCGCTACCAGAGCGCCGATGAGTTCGGGGATGCCCTGGAACTCTATCTCAACTCCCTGGAAAAGAAAAAAGGCGAGGGGAAAACGGGTTTTTCCTTTGATAAAAAGGAGATCGTCGAGCGGCTGCGGCAGCGCTACCTCTTTTTTGCCGATTTCAGCGAAGAGGAGCTGTACGAGATATTCCGCACCTCCAGCAAGGAGGAGTTTGCCATGGGGGACTACCTGATCCGCGAAGGCAGCTCCGGCACCAAGATGTATATCATCATTTCCGGCGCGGTTATCGTGCTCACCGAAACCGAAGGAAAACGGGTGGAGCTGGAAACCCTGCGGGATGGCAGCTGTGTAGGGGAGATGTCGATGATCGACCACCTGCCGCGCTCCGCCTCGGTGGTGGCGTTCAAGAAAACCGTGGCCCTGGCCTTGAATGAAACGGTCCTGCGCCACAACAACCCCAAGCTCTGCCTCAAACTCTACCGCAACCTGGCCACCACCCTGTCCGAACGGCTGCGGGCCAGCGAGGCCAAATATCTGGACCTGCTGGCCGCCCACCATGCCTGGGGAGACGGAAATGGCATGGAGCCTGACGGATTCGAGACGGGGCAGGACGCCTGAAAAGGAAAATACGTCCCGGTTTTTTCTGGAACCATTCTCGAAAAATATGTAATGACAACGTCAGTGCGCTCGGTTAGAATCAAAAAAAACAGAGGAGGCCATTCCATGTCAACAACAAGTGGAGCCGCAACCAAACGCGAGACGCTAAACATTCGCATCAAGCCCGAAGAACGGAACCTTATCGACCGCGCCGCCAGGATACGAGGAAAGAATCGTACCGATTTCATTTTGGAGGCTGCGCGGTCGGCCGCGGAAAAGACGCTCTTTGATCAGGCGATCATCATGGCCAGTCCGGACGCCTATGCGGAGTTTCTTGCGCGGCTGGACAAGCCGCCCCGCCCCAACGCGCGCTTGCGTGCAACAATGCAAACCCCCGCTCCCTGGGAAAAGGCATGACGCTCTCCGCCCCGGAGCTGCTGACCGAATATCACGACGTTGCGCAGTTCGCCTCTGGCGTGGAAAGCCTGGACACTTGGCTCAAGCGCCGGGCAATGAGAAACCAGGCCACAGGTGCGTCTCGAACTTTTGTTGCCTGCGTTGGGCCTCGGGTCGTGGACTACTACGCCCTGGCTTCGAGCGCCGTTGCGATTGCCGAATCGCCTGGCCGGTTCCGCCGCAACATGCCCGACCCTATTCCTGTTGTCGTACTGGGCCGCCTCGCGGTGGACCAATCATTCCAGGGCAAGGGGATAGGGCGCGCCTTGATTCGTGACGCTGGGTATCGGGTCATTCAGGCTGCCGATGTTATTGGCATCCGGGGTTTGATGATTCACGCCATCTCCGCCGACGCCAAATCCTTCTATGAGCATGTTGGCTTCGAAGCATCCGCTCTCGACCCCAACATGCTGATGATCACCTTGAACGACCTGAAGGCGAGCATCGTGTGGGATGAATCCGAAAATCGCCCGCCCAACGGCAAGGAAATCAGGTAACAGAGGACTGCGCAAAAATTCCGCCGAACATCCTCCACAGCCACTCAACAAAAGAAAAGAAGGAATCGGTCGCACATTTTACTGTCTTCTTGTTGGCCGGCGGATCACAGCTCCGCCTGGCTGGAAAAATGGGCGAAGTGGATATGGCCTTGTGGCATCCGCTTCTCCTGGAGATGCTGGCCTGACAGCGAATGTCTAAAACATCTAACCCGCCCCGGAATCCTGCCACACCAAACCAGTTTTTCAAAATGTTGCGCTTACCCAGGCTTCTCGCTCTTCCGAAAACAACTTGCACACGCGTACCAAAAATGATACACATCTTATTGTGAATCCAAGCATGGCAGTCCATTTCTTCAAAACAGAATCTGGTGCGGAACCGGTACGGGAGTGGCTTCGCGGTTTACCGGCCATTGACCGCAAAATTATCGGCGAGGACATCAAAACCGTTCAGTTTGGTTGGCCGCTTGGTATGCCGCTTGTTGATCATCTGGACGGCGATATCTGGGAAATACGGGTCAGGCTGGACAGACGGATCGCACGGATCATGTTTGTTGCCGAAAATGGGCTGATGGTCCTTTTG
>Ga0074199_1002627_pt1 | contig 10243 bp, 6 predicted proteins | sample EPASupsiteSAE347_FD_64528 | JGI IMG/M metagenome (GOLD analysis project Ga0074199, IMG submission 64528) | Bioremediated contaminated groundwater from EPA Superfund site, New Mexico - Sample SAE3-47 | ecosystem: Environmental > Aquatic > Deep subsurface > Groundwater > Contaminated ...
CGGCAAAGAATAGAAAAAATTATCTTAAAACATTGTAGGGGCACCACATGTGGTGCCCCTACGGAAAAACAAACACATGAAAAAAACACGCTTTTTTGTCACATTTATATTTATTTTGCTTTTAATTTTTTCTTCGGTAAATGCCGTTGAGCTTAATACCTACGGCATCAAGCTCGTCAAAGATTTTGAATTAGATCTTGACAGTAACATGCTTTGGACATCATTTACCGCGCCTATTTCTTCTTTATCAGAATCAGATCAGATAATACTTGCCTGCTACGACGGTTATAAAAAAGCGAAAGAAAAAAACGCCGAGTTTTCCATAAATTATTACCGGCCAAAAGCGTTTGAAATTAAGAACCAACAGGCAAAGCTCATTTGGACAGGCCCAAAATTAAATGAACTTGAAAACGCGATGGCCTATGGAGATTTATTCGGCGATAATACAAAAGCGTTTTACGCCATTTATAAAAATAGAATTGAGCAATATAAATATAACGGTAAAAAATTTGTTAAACAGGAATTTAAACTTCCCGTTCTATACACGCCAAAACAAGCAAAGATCGGCGACATAGATAACGACGGCAAAAATGAACTTGTCATTTTTGTATCGGACAAAGAAGGCATATCTGCCGCCTCTTCCGAGAAATTATCGCTTATTATTTACAAACCAAACGAAAAAGGCGAGCTAACCGTAGCTTATTTCGGCACCTTTTCTTATAAGGGCGGCCAAAATTCGGACAGTTTAGTTTGCATAGACGATATCTATAATACGGGGCAAAATAAACTAGTAATAAGAATGGGTAAAGCCGATATAGCGCCTTCGGAATATAAAATACTTTCTTTCCAAAGTAACAAATTATATAAGGAAAGGGTTCTTGACCAGAGCAACAACATAACTTTACTTGACCTGGAAGATACCGCGCATAACCCTGAATGGCAGAATAAAATCAAAAATGATTTTTCAATAATAAAATTAAACGGAAAAAATTATCTTCTTGCCCCGATGCTTCCGCAAACAGCTAACCCTTCCAATACTATGGCGGTATTATCGCTTACGGATAAAAAGCTGATAATTTACGCCGAAATAAGATTGGGCAGTTCAAGCGGCGCGTTAAACATACTTCCTTTAAATTTAAGCGGCAAAAGCGCGAATTCAAATCTGCTTTATTTAAATGACAGCGGAAAAGCTGAAGTTTACAGCATAGTCAATTTGGAAGAATAATCGATATTTTTCACCGCCCAAGCAAAGGCGGGCCTAAAGGCCCGCTGCTACGAATTTTTTTAATTGTATTCTATAATTAATCCCGCGTAGCCGCGGACATTTATGTCCGCCAGCGTAATTAAAATCCTCTGCGTACTCTGCCCTGCACCAGACGGTGCAGGGCTCTGCGACCTCTGCGATGAATATTTAGCCCCTGTTTCTAATTTCTGCTAAGGGGAAATAGTGCTTTAGAATTTTCTTATAACCATAACCGAGCTGCGCCATTTTAAACGCGCCATACTGGCATAAACCTATGCCGTGCCCCAATCCCCTGCCCGTAAATATAAAGTAGGGACAGGACAATGTCCTGTCCCTACAGATTTTTCTCACCGTGAAAAATGTGCTTTCAATGCACCCCCACCCAAGCTTGTTACCCATTAAGAGATAAAAATCATAACCGGAAATTGTTTTTACATTTTGCCCAAGAAACTTAATTTTTTTAACTCTTCCGTTTTTTATAACTGGAGTTTGAATATCCGACAGATAATTGCCGACATCTGTAGGGGCACCACATGTGGTGCCCCTACGCGCATTTAAAATATTCTTTAATTTATCCGAGCTTATTACAAATTCCCATCTGTAGTGCGGCGAATAAGCGCATAAGTCTTTTTTACGCGTAGAAATTGTATCTTTTATCGAAACTATGCCGTTTACCGGTTTCAAAAACACATCTTCGCACTCGGCGGTTACCCCGCCGCAGGTAGAATGGTAAAATGCCGGGATGGGAAAAAGGGGACAGACACCTTTTTTAAATCCCGTAGCAGAGGGCCTTTTAGGCCCTCCTTTAAAAAAGGTGTCTGTCCCCTTTTTCCCATATAAACATTCACCTGCGGTTGATTTTATAATTTGGACTAAATCCGCCCGCATCGGTTTTCCGTTTATGAGCTGACAGCAGGTGGAATCGCAGAAGTCATAGCCCTCTTTCTTGTGCTTGCCGGACGCCGACATTATGTAAGAACGCGCGCATACCGCCTGAGCCTTAATGTATTCCGGAAGATTATACGCGTGAACCTCCGACAGAGTTACCGCGGAAGTTAAATTTTCAATATCGGTTGTTATTATTACGCAGTCTTTTTTAATGCAGACACTCTTGCAATAAATTTGTTTCGTTTTGCCGTTCACCGTGAATATTATGTCGCGGTTGACGGTGATTGGAATGTTATATTGTAGGGGCACCACATGTGGTGCCCCTACAGTGTTTATCTTGATACTGTTTATCTTTTTTTCAAGCGAAAAAAGGCGCACAGAGTAGTCCCTCGCGTACGCGGCGGACGCGAATAAAATAAATATTAAAAATATTAAAAGTATTTTTTTCATAATACAACCTAAACCACAGTCCGCCTGCGGCGGATCACAGAGGAATGCAAACTACGGAGGACACAGAGTATTTTGACGCGCAGCGCGTGTCAAAATTAAAATCTCTGTGCTCTCTGTGTTTAATTTCTCTCTGTCTTCTCTGTGGTTTGTTTTAAAATTTTCCCCGCGATTTCCGCCGCTTCATAGCCCTTGCCATCTTCTAAAAACACGACAACGGCTGTCTCCGGATTTTTTGCCGGCGTCCATCCGATAAACCACCCGTGAAACTTGTTTTTCCGCTTAATATCGGCCGGCGTGCCCGTCTTGCCGGCGATGTTAATACCCGCCCTTTGGGATGTACCGTTTTCGGCAGATAACTTCATGCCTTCTTTAACTGCAATATAATATTTTTTATCAACTTTTATGTCTTCTTTTGTTAAATGCTTAATCAGGTTTATCATCTGCACAGGACGGATTAAAACAAAACCGCCCTCCCCTGCCGACATATCCGCTAAGCCGCTTAAATCTTTGGGTTCTTTTATTTTACATTTATTATGTTTATCATCCAGCAATAACCTTGCATAATCCGTAGGGGCACATTGCAATGTGCCCCTACAAAATTTCCCGTAAAAATTATAAAAATAAACACTGCACGAATAAGCTATGGCTTTTGAAAGGTTAACTTCACCGTGGCCGCCGGGTTTACTGCAGATATAATCTTTATTTTGAATTTTGTAATAATTTTTACAGTTTACGCGCGTTGAATTATTTATGATTTTTTCGTCATACAACGCAAACGCCGTTACAATTTTAAAAACTGAGCCCATAGGATAATAATTTTTAAAAGCTATATTTGGGGAAGTAACGGCCTTTATTTTATCGTTTTTTATGTCATAAACAATTATGCACCCTTTTATGTTATCTTTTTTAAGCAGATTTTCACAAAAATTTTGTAAATTATCGGCATGTAGGGGCATGCCATGGCATGCTCCTACGATAAACAATAAAAAAACAAACATTGTTGTCATTGTGAGCCGAAGGCGAAGCAATCTCATCATAATTATATGATTCTACCAGCGCGGGCTAAAGCCCTGCGGCTACCAACACGCGTCATACCCCTGCAAAAAGGAGTAAAAATAGAAGTAGTGAATAAAGAATAAAATCAAATAAATAACGGGGGTCATCCTTATGCGTCAGAAAACTTTTGCCATAATTAAGCCCGACAGCATTCAGAGAAAAGTATTTGGAAGAATAATATCCCGGATTGAAGATAAAGGCTTTAAGATATGCGCGATGAAAATGATACAAATGGACGAAGCCATCGCTTCCAAATTATATAAAGACCATGTCGGCAAGTTTTTTTATGATACGCTTATGAAATTCATGACATCTTCGCCCGTCATAGTAATGGTCTTGGAAGGCGAAAACATAATAAAGGAATACAGAAAAATGATGGGCTCAACAAGCCCGCAGGAAGCAAACCCCGGCACAATAAGGGGCGACTTCGGCATAAGGGCCGAGAGAAATCTCGTTCACGGATCCGACAGCGAAGAATCCGCCAAATATGAAATGTCGCTTTTCTTCACCGAAAAAGAAATAATAAAATACACCCCGGATCTTGATAAATGGATGTACGTTTAAATAAGCGGTAAGTAGTAAGCGTCAAGCGTTAAGTAAGGGCATCTTTTTATGATGGTTTTGGCGCGATTTTGTTTTTTCTTAACGCTTACCGCTTAACGCTTGCCACTATTCAAGGAACGAATTATGCCCGGTACTTTATATCTCGTTGCTACGCCAATAGGAAATCTGGAAGATGTAACGCTTCGCGCTTTGCGTATATTAAAAGAAGTGGACATTATCGCGTGCGAAGACACCCGCACATCAATAAAACTGCTTAATCATTACAATATAAAAAATAAGCTTATCGCTTACTACAAATTCAATCAGAAAAAACAGGAAGATTCCCTTGTTGCCCTTCTTCAGGAAGGGAAAAACATAGCCCTAATATCGGATGCCGGCACGCCTGCCATAAATGATCCCGGCGAATTTTTAATAGCGCGGTGCGTAAAAGAAAATATCACCGTCTGCCCCATACCCGGCGCTTGCGCGTTTATCTGCGCCCTTATATCTTCCGGCATTGAAACATCTGAATTTACATTTTTGGGATACTCCCCTACCCATAAAGGCGAGCTTATTAAATTTCTTGAAAACATTAAAAATGAAAAAAAAACAATGATTTTCTATGAAACGCCGCACCGGCTTAAAAACACCCTTCTTTCAATACTTAAAACGCTTGGAAACAGAAAAATATGCCTGGCAAAAGAACTTACAAAAATACACGAAAAAATCATAACCGATTACACCGAAAATATATTAAATAATCTCCCTGAAACCGTTAAGGGTGAATATGTGATAATTATGGAAGGCGCGGATCCCCTAGGGGCACCACATGTGGTGCCCCTACAAATAGAAGAAATAATCGAAGAAATAAAAAAATATGATACAATCCCCGCGAAAGAGCTTGCTAAAATAATTTCGGAAAAATATGATATATCAAAGAACGAATCGTATCAATTAATAATAAAAGCCAGGTCGGTAGCCGCGGGGCTTTAGCCCGCGCCCAAAAAAACTGGCGAGCTAAAGCTCGCCTCTCAACCTGCAATTTAGAAAAGTCACGATTTTATAGGATTTAGGATTTTTAACGCCATGACAATTTTTAAACTTCATTCCCCATATCCCCCTAACGGAGACCAGCCCAAAGCGATAGACGCGCTCGCGCGCGGCGTTAAAGACAATATTCAATATCAGACGCTTCTTGGCGTTACGGGTTCCGGCAAAACTTTTACGCTCGCCAACGTTATCGCCAATTTTGACCGCCCCGCGCTTGTTATCTCGCACAATAAAACTCTCGCCGCGCAGTTAACCAGCGAGTTTAAGGATTTTTTTCCTGAAAACGCCGTTGAATATTTTGTAAGCTATTACGATTATTATCAACCCGAAGCGTACATTCCGCAGACCGACACTTACATTGAAAAAGATTCTTCCATAAATGACGAAATTGACCGGCTCCGCCACAAAGCCACGACTTCCCTTTTAACAAGGCGCGACTGCATAATAGTGGCAAGCGTATCGTGCATTTACGGGCTTGGCAGCCCTGAAGATTATAAAGAAACAATGCTTCTTTTTAATAAAAATGATTTGATAAGCTTAGATACTACCCTTGAAAAATTAGTAAAAATGCAATATGAAAGAAATAATTTTAACCCACAGCGCGGGCAATTTTCCTTAAAAGGCGAAGTATTGGAGATATACCCGGCCGATGAAGAAAAAATAATACGGCTAAATCTTTTTGACAATAAAATAGAAAAAATAAGAATACTAAATCCAGTGTCTGGCGTTATAGAGGACAATAACCCGGAAAATATTATCATACACCCCGCTAAACACTTCATAACGCCGGATGACAAGCGTTTTCTTGCAATTGAGGCCATTAAAAAAGAACTGGACGAGCATCTTAAATTTCTTGAAAAAAGCGGCAAAAAGCTAGAAGCGCACCGGCTAAAAACAAAAACCGAATATGATCTTGAACTCTTAAAAAACATCGGATACTGCAACGGCGTGGAAAATTATTCGCGCCACTTGTCCGGCAGAAAAAAAGGCGAACCGCCGGCGACGCTTCTTGATTATTTTCCGGATGATTTCATAACAATAATAGATGAATCGCATGTAACAATCCCACAGCTTCACGCCATGCGTCACGGCGACCGTTCAAGAAAAAAAACGCTCATTGACTACGGCTTCCGTTTGCCGTCGGCGTATGATAACCGGCCGCTTTCCTTTGAAGAATTCATATCAAAAACAGGACAGACAATTTTCGTGTCCGCGACACCCGGGCCCTATGAGATAGAACATTCAAAAAAAATCGTTGAGCAGGTAATACGACCCACCGGCCTTATAGACCCGGAAATAATAATAAAACCGATTGAAGGCCAGGTTGAAGACCTCGTAAAAAGAATTAAAGAACGCGCGGGAAAAAATGAGCGCACACTCGTTACAACCCTTACAAAAAAAATGGCCGAAGACCTCTCCGCTTATCTCGCGGAGCTGGGAATAAAAGTAAGATACCTTCACTCCGACATAGATACTCTTGAAAGAATTGAAATTTTAAGGGAGCTTCGTGTCGGAAAAATAGAGTGCCTTGTCGGCATAAACCTTTTAAGGGAAGGGCTGGACCTGCCTGAGGTATCTCTTGTGGGAATTCTAGACGCTGATAAAGAGGGTTTTTTGCGTAGCCAGACATCTCTTATACAAACAATGGGAAGAGCCGCCAGAAACATAAGCGGCACGGTCATTTTATACGCCGATAATATAACCGGTTCAATAAAGGCGGCCGTTGCCGAAACAAACCGCAGAAGAGCCATTCAGGTTGAGCACAATAAAAAACATAACATACAGCCCGAAAGCATAAGAAAGGCCGTCCGTGATATACTTGAGACACCGGTTGATGAAATCAAAAACGCCAGAAAAGCAAGGCAAGGTAAACTTTCGCCTAAAGAGATAGAAAAACTCATAAAGATAATGGAAAAAGACATGTACGCTTGCGCCAAAAACCTTGAATTTGAAAAAGCCGCGGCGCTCCGCGACGAAGTGTTTGAACTAAAAAAATCCCTCCGCAAAGACCCGCTATTGCCGGATATAAAATAACTAGGGCGGACCTGAAGGTCCGCGGCTACAATAGCGTTCGTCGCACCCTCGCGCCCTCGCACCCTCGTGCAATGTAGAATTTTTATCTTAAAATTAGGGACAGACACTAATTTAATGTTTATTTACACGTAAACTAACGATTTTATGCGTGAATAAATTGGTGTCTGTCCCTAATTTCGTAGCAGCAAATCTTGAGGTCCGCCAATAAAGGGTCAAAATGTTAACAATTTGTTAACATTTTTTTGCATTTTTTGGAGCTTTTTGGCTATATTGATGTGATAGAATGATAGGGACAGTAAGTAGAAATTAATAATTAGTAAAAACCAGTACCCTTTTACGGGGTATGGCTAGCGACGAGCGGCGAATAGAGGAGGAAATTATGGCGGGTGAAATTTGGAACGCAATAGAAAATTTTCAAAAAAAAGCGGCAGAGGCTCAGCGTCAAAGACAGGCAAAACCGTCTGCGGCAAGAAGAGCCACGGAAGCATCCGCAAAAAAACAGATACCTCCATATCCACAGCTTCAAAATGAATTCCGTCAGAATTTTATTTGGGAATGCAATAATGGAGCATTAAAAGATCTGCTTGAACTATTTAATGTTATTGCCGACATGCCTAATGACTCCGCCGCGGCTTTTAACGCGAGGTTTAAAGCTAAGGGCATTGAGGTTAAGACGAAAGAGCTTGACAGATTATATGGTAAGGGCTGGTCAGTTATCTCAAATACATCTTTAGGCGCGGATTATGCCGGACGGATGGAAGATTATGTAACTTTTTCAAACCCGAATGCCGCCGTAAAATTTATACCGGTGAAAAGATCTAAATTGATTGCTCTCGGCGTAGAAGGCATAAAAAATGAATCAATGGATGAACAGATATTTCGTGATACGGCTATGGCTTCCGCGTCGTTTGATAAGGTTATTGATGCCGTTCTTTCTGCGGGTATGAATTTTACAACATTTGAACAATTAAAGGGGTTAGCCGTATATAGAAGAGCAAATAAACGCCTTATTGCAAAATACGGCCAGGGCGCCGATATGACAAAGGCAGCATTTAAAAATTACGGCGGAGATATAGCGGGAGGCATCGGCCATGGTTTGTTTGTTGAGTTTCCGGAGACAATGATAAAAGGCGCGGTCAATCCGGCGGCAATCCCCGCGCTTGTTGCCGCAATAGGTACGCAAGAGGGACGCGGCGCTATAACGGGCGAGTTTCTGGAAGTAATGGGCGGTAATGATACATTCGGCAAATGCGCTTATGTAACGCTGAACGCGGCAACAATCGCGACTATGGCATTAGGCGTTGCGCATGGTATAAAAGGCGCAAAATCGGTAAAATTAGGCATAAAGAAACTTCCGGGCAAGCCGGAGGTTTATACATTAATTCCGGAAATTCCGGATTACAAAGTTTTTACGATTACGAAAGAAGAGACGCTTGGCATACTGCGCCGGAAGGCGGCGGTAAAATTATCTATATACGAATTAAATCCTGACGGAACGATAAAAAATACGGCAAGAAAAACCATGCGTATTGCCCCTGAAAAACCCGCGCCACTGAAAACAGCGCGCGCGTTGGCAAAAGCGTCTGGAAAAATACAGCCGAGTCCAAAACAAATACCCGCAAGTCCGAAAATATTAACGCTGGCAGAGCTTAGAGAAGCAGGCAGAAAAGTAAGAACAAGAGGAACAACAACTCTTTCGTCAAAAACGGCTGAAATCACGGCAAGAATCAAGAATACCGTTATTGATATGGCCGATGTTGCAGCGGACATGCTGACAGGCAGAGATAGATTACGCCTCGCGGCGGAGACGGTAGGCGGAAGCGGGAAAATAGGTTCGCCAAAATCACGTGGCGCGGCAAAACAAGCTAAGCCCATCAGGGAAAGTGTACTGCAATCAAGCGGAGAAAATGGAGCAGACGGATCTTCTCCGGGGCGGTGTATTACTAATTTATCCGAAATCCCTGAACCTTTTAAGACTTATGCCGAAGGGAAACGCAACCAATACACATTCAAACCAGATATCATAAACGAATTGTTAAAAATTAAAGAACCCCACTCTTTTGAACTAATGAACAAGTCCCTGGCGGTTAAAGGTTCCAATGGCAGGTTGCTAAAATTATTCAATCCTGAAGGTGTACTGATAATAGATGGAGACGCAGTTCAGGGAGTTTGTTTTATTGACTTTTCACATAACAATGAATGCTTAGCGATTAAAGGATCTAACGGCAAATTAATAACATTATTTGACAAATTAGGACAATTAATTATTGACGGTGACACGATATACTCCCGCAATAGTTATAAACAATTATTAACTGATAATAATTTGCAAGAAGCATCCGCAGGCAATAAACCCGCGTTTATTGACACTGTTTCCGGACAAGCCATATCCGAAGTTGAAGCGCTTGCCCGCATACAGACAAGCGAATTGTTAAAGAACCCTATTCTTAAATTAAGCGATGCGCAAATACTGGAATTATCAAAAAAGTTTGCCGAGAATGGCTTCGGTATAACCGAAGTAACAACTGACGGCAATAAGGTTATTCTTAAAATGTTTGACTTGCGCGAAGGCCACATTTTTAAGACAAGATTTTATTCTACATCCACTAACGCATACGAATTTTTAAAGCGCAATCTAGATGCTGAAACTGTTGAGAGGGGCGTTTCTTCAATACAGATTATTGAGCCCGATACATCCGCGGGTAAAACATCATCGCCCGAAAGCCCTGCACGGGAAAGCGCGCCGCACTCAGGCGGAGAAAAAGGAGCAGAAGTAACTTCTAAAGACATCAAAGCTAATTATATCAGATCTGAAATGTCTAAACTTCCAGAACCTTACAAGTCAAGCCCTCATGTTGAGCATGAATTACGCAATATTAAAGACAGCTATACTCTTAGTATAAATAAGGATTTTCTTGAGGTTAGATTTCCCAATGGCAAATTGAGAAAATTAATTACTGATAAAGGCCTTGTGTTAAT
>Ga0074199_1002628_pt1 | contig 10242 bp, 9 predicted proteins | sample EPASupsiteSAE347_FD_64528 | JGI IMG/M metagenome (GOLD analysis project Ga0074199, IMG submission 64528) | Bioremediated contaminated groundwater from EPA Superfund site, New Mexico - Sample SAE3-47 | ecosystem: Environmental > Aquatic > Deep subsurface > Groundwater > Contaminated ...
TGTTCGTTCCCGATTTCTGGGCAATTACTTTAATGATTTCCTTAATATCAGTGTCCCTGAAATCGAGAGAAATATTGTCTTCGGCTCTAATAGAGGAAGGGGTCAAAAGACACAAAGACAATACAGCGAAAATAAGGAAGACCGTAGACCTGTTATATCCCGTGGAATTCATCCTTTCCACCTCCGATCGAAAATGATCGACGTAATAATGCATTCCGAAAAAAACTACATTGTCAGGTTCTATATCGACAACTTTGAATATTATTTTCACTATTAAAAAAAATACTTCACGGATAAAGGAAAAAAACGGTACAGGTTGCGCCAGAGATTAATTTTTTCCACCGGCGGCGCCGCCGATTTGAAAAGTTCTTCGCATTTGCTCTTTATTGGAATAAATCACTACTCTATCCGGTAGAATATCGACAACTTTGAATTTTCCGTCAACTACCTGATCTTTTTGTAAGGTTTTAGGTTGACCTTCAAATTGAATAATTGCTAAACGTTCGGCGTCGTTCCCGCAAATTCCTGTAACTACCAACTGAATAGGCTTGATAGGAGGTGGGAGAGGAGGGGCCGCCGGACCAGACGGTTTGCTTACAACCGGAGCAACCGGAGGTAGAACAACTTTTTTCTCTACCAAAGGTTTGAAAGGATCTTTGCTGGAATTTCCCGGCGTGAATTTGAAGCTGGATGCAAGCATTTCAATATGCTCGGGTTCATCCAAGCCGGTGGGAATCTTGGGGGCATCAGCGGATGGTTTTACGGCATTATCGGGAGCAGGCGCATCCGGTGTTTCTGCCGGATTGGGAGCATCTCCATCTTTTGTCACGTTAGCGGCAGGTTTGGCTTCCGTCGATTTATCACCCGATGCTTTTGAGGCACCATCTCCCGGTAATGCGAATTGATCGGCATCTTGCGCAAATGCTTGCGCGCTGGCGAATAATACCAAAATCAACGCCAATATTCCCCAACAGGTCCAGAAAATGCTTCTTATTCGAGTTCTTTGGTAGGCTTTCATGGTTTACCTCCTTGAAAAATCAGGTCATGAGGGAATGAAAATCGCTCGGAATAAAATTGCTTGTTTTGGGTACGAATCCGCATGGATATTCGTTTAAACGAAACAAGCCTGATTTTCATGCCTTTCATACCTCCTTGTTGGTTAAAAACCGCTACCCATGATATATACTTTTGCATTGAGAGTAACTGTTAATAGAGGACTTTTGGACTTTGTATCCGTTTCTGCCGAAACAGATATGGTTATTGAACCGGCTGCAAGATTTATGATTTTACGTTTTTCCATGATGACAAGAAAATTTCCAAGATTTTGGAATGTACCCAAAACTCCTACTTCAATGGGTAATTCCGACCATTGTTCATTTCTCAGTAACGGAGAAATCCGTATATCTTGAAATTTGATGTCGAATTTATTGGCGACAGCCTCGGCGGAATCAAGCAATTTCGGAACAACTGTTGTCAGCTGGTTGGATTCCATTTGCAGCTTTTCTTTATCGGCTGTCAACTTCGCAATCTGTTCGTTTATACGTGCGATGTCATCAGCAACGTTTTTGATTTCATCCTTTTTCCCTTCGAGAGTTTTGATTTCCTGATTGAGTTTATCCGCTTCAGCCTGTATCGGCTGCCAGTAGTAAACCCAGAAAGCTCCGCCGGCTCCAGCAGCAGCTAGTATGATGATTAAAATGACGACGGCAAAATTATTCATGGGTTCCCCCTATTTGCTTCCGACATCACGTTTGATTCGGCATGTTATATCGAAGCGCCAGACCGGAACTTTTTCATAAGTATTCTTATTCGCATTGGTAAGAAATACGTCTTCGAAAAACGAATGTCCTTGAAGTTGTTTTATGAAGTCTTGGATTCCTTTGGTTAACCTTACTGAAGTTTTCTCCTGGTTTTCGGCACATGCATATCCGGTGATCTGAACTCGTCTATCAGAATCGATGCGAAGGTTGGTTATCCAGACGGTTTTTTCCGGAACAACGGTCGTTAATGAGTTGAAAACTTCAGACCATTGAAGGAGATTCGCGCCCGACAGTTGCTTTAGTTGCTCAATCTGTGCCTCAAGGTTTCGTTTATTCTGTTCCAATCGATCGCGTTCTTCCAATTTGTCTTTGTCTTTTCTGACGTCGTCTTCGAGCTGTTTCTTTTTATCTTCCAGATCCTTGTTCCAACCATCGACCATTATGGTGCCCATATAGAAAACTACGAGAACACCCGCTAAGGCGAAGACTAAAAAAATGGCTGCAAAAGGAATTTGAATCGGTTTGCGCCGTTTTACAGTAATTAGATTTATTTTGATCATGACTTAATCTATCACCCCTCTCAGTGCAAGTCCGATTGCCACAGTGAACTGTTGGAGATTATTATAAAGCTCATCGGTGTCGGTTGCCGTAACGGAAATCCCTTCCAAGGGGTTGCCCATGAAGACGTCTACCCCGAGTTCATTACTTAAGTATGTATTGAAGCTCTTTAAATTCGCGGTTCCACCTGAAAGTATTATCCTGTGAATCAGGGGATCACGCGTTTGTGCTTTATAATAATCGAAGGAACGACGAATTTCAGAAGCGAGTTCTTCAACCGTGGTTTTTACAACCTCGGCGATTTCATTTCCACCGCTGTCGCCAATATTCACTTCAGCTTCTTTGACCTTAATATCTTCAGCGGCTTGAAATTCCTGTTTCATTACGTTCATTATCATCTGTGTGATGTTGTTGCCGGCAATCGGAATATTACGGGTAAACCCTAAAATTCCGGATTTGAGAACCGAAATATTTGTTGTTCGAGCTCCGGAATCGATTATGGCAACGACTTCACCGCCTTCCTGGGAACCGGCGGTTTGCATGATTGAGTTTTCAAGCGCATTGATCGCGGCTATCGTATCGACGTCGATTATTTCAATAGATACTCCGGACGATTTTAAGACTTCCATATAACCGTTTACCAGTTCCTTTTGAGCCACTACCAGAAGAACAAAATATTTCCCGCCGCCCTCTTCTTCGGTCAACTCATTCAGAACCGCATGAGTAATACTGACTTCATCAATCGCGTATGGTACATATTGCTCCGCTTCAATTCTTACGGTTTGTTCGAGTTCGTCGGGAGTCATTATAGGAAGTTTGGTAAAGCGCATAATAACGTTCTGCCCCGATATCGAGGCAAAGCTTCGATCAGCCCTGATTTTCTTCGTTTTAAGGAGTTCCTTTATAACGACCGCGATTGCTTGCGGATCTTTTATGCTGCCTTCCTCAATCGCCGAAACGGGAATGGGAGCGATTCCAAACCCCGTTAACTCGGGACCTGACGGAGATTTCTTCATTTGAACAATCTTAACCGATGAAGTTCCGACATCGACCCCAACCGTTGAATTAGGCGCTCCAAATGTAAACAACCCCATACGTTCTTTCCTCCAAACTCGACTGTGCGGCCAAACTTTACCGCGGAATCAAAATACGTGAGAACGTCACCTTTTTATCGACATAACAGGAAAAAACCATAAGCTTTATCTCCGTCGATATTGTTCCATGAAAATTACCAGGTCATTTCTATTCTCCGAATACGGAAACACTAAGACTTCATGTCGACACCTTTGTCAATATTTGAGCACTCTCAAAGCTACTTTTGAATAGTAAAACGCAAGAATTTGTCGGTAAGACCAATTGATTTTACCCAAAGCCAACGCACCGGCTTGACACAGACCTATCTGATGACCGTAGCCTCTGCCTAAAATCGACAACTGATTTGATTGCTTATTCTCTTCCCTGATTAAGGGTAACTTCGTCTTTACATTCGTGTCAAGAGAACTGACGGGCAATTCCTTTATTACTTCCGATTTTGTACTGTCATTTGAATTATCAGTCATGCAAACAACATCAATGATAGTCCACCCGCTCTTGGGTTTTGTAATTCGTCGAAGTCCGGAACATGTTTGGATAACCAATTGCGGAGGTCCTTGATCTTCATTTGAGCCTAAAATCCTACTACGAATTAAAAATTGATATTTTGTCTGAATATTGGGAACTGATGGAGCGGAGGGTTGAGGACATCCCGGTCGTTCATCAGCGCGATATTGGCTGTCTATGACAAAAGTGGTGCTTGGAAGATTGAAGAGCCTTCGGAAGGTAGTTCCTTTTACTGGAATGGAACCGCGATCCGTGTCGAAAACAATTTGATCGACGCGATCCAAATACGCTTGAGAGCGAATCGATACTTTATTAATATATGAAAATCTTATCCCTTCCTTCTCCAAGTTCTTCTTCAAGATGTCGCTTTGAATTCGACGCGACCAACGATAATTTTGTGCGCCTTTACAGTAATTGCATTTCACCCTTCTGAGATATGATTTTGGAGACCCCCCGAAAACTTTTTCATTGTCGGACGTCATCCCGCCGCATGTCGCATGGTACATCGTAGAGATGGGCTGTCCGCCGCTTATCATTACGATTCCTCTGGTTTCTTGAACCGCTTTATCTATCGAAGGCCGCTCGCCTTTGACACCGCCGTAAACCTGGCAATGTTCTTTGTCGCACACATCGCAGCCTTCTTTGCCGTGCTTTTGTCGATTGGCGAAAGCGTAGGTTCTTACGATGACCGCTTGTGCTTTAAGGGTTTCAGGGGGCGCCAATGATCCTATTTCGCAACCGACTACACCGCGAACGTAATCTTCCAATGCGACTATATTTATTATTGCCGCATCTTTTCCCGAATAGGAAACAAGCAGTTTTCCTCGATATAGGCGACCATTTAAGGCCAGCGGTCCCCTTTTTGAGCGGTATTCAAATGTTTGTCCGCTGAGAGATTTTTCCTGACGATTTTTACGGCGGGAAGCAGGCGACATCGCTTCGGGAGCAGGAGACCATGCCACCGTTTCCCCTACTTTAAAAACTTTCACTTTTCGCCCTCTGGAATCGTACATTTCTCCTCCCGAGGGAAATCCGATTTTTAGAGATGAAACTCTTTCTCCAAGCTTTACCCTGATCTCCGGTTCACCGCCAAATAAACTTGAACAGGATGAAAAAACAAACCATATAAATACCAAAATCGCCACTCTTTCCGAGTGAAGGGAAAATTTCGTCATACATGTATTGTCGTCTTTCTCGACAAAACTACTTAATCCGGAAATCTCACAGCTATAAACGAAACTCTTATTTCGCGGATTTACTTTAATGCCTTGTCAGCAAATAAGTGTAACGAATTTCTGGGATTTCCGGCCATAAGAGCCTGTAAGAAAACAACCAGACGATTTGGTTAGCATCCCTTCGAGAAATATCCTATCCACTGATGGCGGATTCTCCTCGATTGCGTATCCATCGGGTTGTCCGGCGAAAGAAATTTTATTCGTTGGAGGTTTAATATGTGGGGACTCGTTGTTTCTTGCGATTTGACGATGAGAAGCGTTCAAATTCGCTGAAAATGCAACCACAATATTTCTGGCGGTACAACCCGTATGTTTTTGCCGCGGAATAGGTATCGCGAAAGTAATTGCGTAAATCGCGAAAATAAAAAGTCAAACCATTGGTTTTCGCGATTTCATTTCCGATTTCATAAAGCCATTCTTGATTTTGATATGGGCTGATCAGCAATGTCGTGGAAAAAGCCTCGAACGATTCGGATTTCGCTCGCGTGGCCGTTTCTTCAAGACGTATTTTATAGCAGATCCGACAGCGGCTCGAACCGTGATTCCCGTTCAGCTCTTTTAGGAAACGCTCCAAGCCGTAACCGGTTTTACCGAAAAGAGCTTCGATTTTCAGTGATGCAATAAGGGTTTTGAAAGAATCGAGACGGGATTGATACTCTACATAAGGATGTATATTGAAATTATCCCAAAATGGAACGAACCTTTGCGTGGGTTCCTCGATATTTAAAGCCGGATAAACTCCACCCAAACAAGGTCCACAACAGGAATGCAACAAAACATTCATGGGCAATATGATATCACTTCCATGCCGACATTTTCCACTGTCGCAGCCGGCGATCAGGGCAAACGCACTAAAAATCGACAAATTCCATTCAGTTCACGGTGGATTACGCTTCGGCGATGGCTTGCTAATCCCCCCTACAATCGGCTCTCGGTAATGATTTCATCAATTTTATCCTTCCGAAGAGGAAAGCATGATGCCGGAGAGCGTCCAGATGCGCGCCTTATCGATTTTAACGGTCGCGAATTTCCCTAAAAGATTTGGATCGGCCTTAAAATCAACGATTCTTCCGGTGCGCGATTTCCCGATTAAGTGTCCCGGTATTCTTGTCGACTCGGATTCTATAAGCACCTCAATGGTTCTTCCGACATATTTTTGGCTTTCTTCCAAAGAAATTGCATTTTGAACCTCGATCAAAGTCGCCAATCGTCGCTTTCGTATTTCTTCAGGAATCTGTCCCGCAAAGCTTGCTGCTTTCGTTCCATCGCGAGGTGAAAAAAAATACATATAAGCCGCTTCAAATTTTAATTCCCTGACTAAAGCCAATGTTTGTTCGAAATCCTCGTCGGTTTCCGCCGGAAACCCACAGATCAAATCCGTTGTGATGCATACATCGGGAATACAATTCCGGATATATTTTACCGTTTCGATATACGATTCCCTCGTATAGCCGCGATTCATTAGTGATAATATTCGGTTGGAACCCGACTGAGCAGGGATGTGAAATTGTTCACAAATTTTATTTAGTTTCGAAATTCTATCAATGGAAGGGGGGGAGAAATCTCTCGGATGCGAAGTGAGAAAGCGTACCCGCTTTATTCCATCTATCTTTTCAACGGCTTCCAAAAGTTGCGCGAAACCTTCGTTCAATCCTATATCTTTGCCGTAGAGGTTGACATTCTGCCCTAGAAGGATGATTTCAAGCACGCCTTTCCAGGAAAGATCGTTGATGAATTCGATTAGTTCATGGATCGGTCGAGAGATTTCCGGTCCGCGTACAAAGGGAACTATGCAATAAGAGCAAAAGTTTGTACAACCGCGGATTATATTGACGAATGCCGAAAATGGTTTATCAAGAATAATACCGTCGATTTTCTCGCCGTCGAAAGCTCCCCTGACCAGAAAATCACCCGTTGTTTTGGCCGAGAGTGCCTTGTTCAATAAATCGGGGAGTGATTCGATATCATTTGGCCCAAAAACAAGATCGATACCGGGAAGTAATGAAAACAGATTTTCTTTTCTGTTTTGCGCCATGCATCCCGCAATTCCTATTAATAAATTCTTTTTTTCCTGTTTCAACGGGGAAAGAGCTTGAACACGGCTGATCAGTCTTTGCTCTGCATGATTTCTAACACAGCAGGTATTGAAAAGAATGACCTCGGCTTTATTATCATCCTGGGTTTCGGAAAACCCGCTTTTTTGCATAATGCCGCGAATTCGCTGTGCATCTGCCTGGTTCATCTGGCAACCGAAGGTAACTAATCGGAAAAATTTATCACGAGGATGTTCCATAACGTTCGGCGGTTCACGAATATAAAAAATATTTTTATCTGCTGATATCACTATTAGCTTGAGCTATCCAAGTGCCGGCAATAAATAATCAACGAACCGAGAAATATTTCAGCTGCACCTTATTTAAAAAGTGAATATTTCTCCGTCGATGACAAGCATTTCAATTTTTGAACGAATATCAAGGGGGTGTCCGGACAACAACGCAACATCGGCATCATGGCCTTTTTTGATTTGGCCGACTCTGCCGTCTATACCCAAAATTTTCGCAGGCGTCTCCGTTATACACATCATGGCACGTTTTTCATCGAGACCATATTGCACCGCCATTGCAGCAGCGACACGAAGTGTTTCGATAGATAGCCCCGGATAGTCACAGGTTAATGCGACCTCCACGCCGGCATCCATTAGGATACGGGCACTGTCAAATGTTTTTTCGTTTAGTTCGGTTTTTCGGTATGGAATAATGGCGGGACCGACAATTACCGGAATTTTTTTCCGGGCAAGGATGTCGGCAATCAGATGTGCCTCCGCGCCGTGCTCGATAACAATCCTAAGTTGAAATTCCTCAGCCAATCGAATAGCGGTCATGATGTCTTCAACTCTATTCGCATGAGCGCGAATGGGAATCTTCCCTTCAAAAAGCGGAACCATGCTTTCCATCTGGATAAGACGCTCTTTTACGCCTTTTTTCGACTGCTTTTGTTCGAAATAATCTTGGGCTTTCATCAAGGTTTCACGTATGATCGCCGCCAATCCCATTCTGGATGATGGAAATTTTCTTTGCGCTTTGAAGTTATGTTTGGGTTGCTCGCCAAAAGACATTAAAATGCCGGCTTGCTCAAAAATAAGACCGACGTCGGCGGAATTTCCATAGGTTTTCATTATTGAACATTGCCCGCCAATCGGAGCATAAGGCGCGGGGCACACCATACAAACGGTTACTCCTGCTCTTCGAGCCTCGTCGAGCCCTCTGTCGCGCATTTTTATTCCATCCAATGGACGGAGGTGAGGAGAAATCGGTTGTGCCTGTTCCGCCAAGTCGTTGCCGGAACATCCGTATCCGTGGTCGTCAAGACCCAGGTGAGTGTGAGCGTCAATCAATCCCGGAATGAGATATTTTCGTTGTCCGTCAATGGTTAGATCGACTGCTTTTAAGACTTTTGAACCTACAGCCGCAATTTTTCCTTTTTCAATAAGAACCTTTTGGCCGGGAAAAAAAGCCCCACCCAAATAAACCCGCACATTGTCAAAAAGAATCGACATGCAATGCTCCCTTACGCCATAAGAAGGGCAAGAAAATCAGAGTACCCGATTCCCTTCGATGAAAACAGCTTCAGCAACGGACCTGGCGTCCAACGGATGACCCGTCCAAATAACCAAATCCGCATCATAACCGACTTCCAGCTTTCCAAGCCGTTTATCCAAACCCAAAATCGCAGCCGGATATTCAGTAATTGCTTTTATTGCACGTTCTTCTTCAAGACCATGCCTTACGCATAAGGAGGCGGATAGGCTCAATGCTTCAATGGGAATGACGGGATGATCGGTAGTGATTGCCACTAAGCATCCCTCATCGAGTAAAATTTTTACGGTATCGAACGTCTTATTTCGCAATTCCGCCTTTGAACGATTCGATAATGTCGGTCCCACGACGGTTTTTGCTTTCCAGCGGCCGAGTTCTTTAGCTATCAAATGACCTTCGGTACAATGGTCTATTACCAAATCCAGATTGAACTCCTGGGCAATTCGATACGCTGTTATGATATCATCGGCTGTGTGAGCATGGGCTCTTGCCTGTATTTTTCCTTCAAGCAACGGCAATAGTGATTCCAATTTGATGTCTCTGTCTTTAAAATCCTTCATTTTCTTTTTTTTCGAATAATCTTGGGCTTTCATTAGCCATTCGCGAATTACGGCGGCGGTACCCATGCGTGTACACGGGAATTGCTTCTGCTCGCCGTAGTTCTTTTTTGGATTTTCACCGAATGCCAATTTCATGCCGCAACTTTCTTTTATTACGGAATCTTCAGCCACATTTCCACGCATTTTAATAATGCACGCTTGCCCTCCGATCGGATTCGCGGAGCCCGGTGTGACCATGCAGGTTGTAATACCACCGGAAAGAGCATCTTTAAAGCCTTTGTCGCGCATTTTAAGGGCATCGAAAGCTCTGATTTGAGGAGTGGCAAGCCCGAAGGATTCGTTCAAATCAGCATCACAATATCCGATGCCTTCTTCTTCGAGGCTCAGGTGCGTGTGGGCGTCAATAAATCCCGGAAGGACGAACTTTCCATCACAATTAATGATCTTTTCGGATGTGTCGGACTTTTCTTTCGTCGCGGCTTTTGGTTTCTTTGCTTTTCCGCTGGCAAAGTTCACTTCCGATATTTTTCCGTTATCCATGACGAGGCGACCGAGCTGTTGGAATTTCCCCTGAAAAAAGAAAGTCCCCTTTTCTATGATTGTTCTCATCAGTTATCTCCTTAATTGTGGGGAGTTCCCCAGAACTTGGATTTCCTTATTCCTTATCTCATCTTTGATCTCAAAAAATCATATAACTTCATTAAATCGCAACGAAGATCAAATAAAAAACCATTGGTGAAAACATACTCTCCACCAAATGTTGAAAAATTCATTACACAAAGGGTGTATAATACCTTCATAAGGCCTATAATTCAAGAAAAATATTTTACTGTCGTACAAATGGGTCTCGCAGTCCTTTCTCATCGCGGAATAGGTCGATAAGTTATCGATTAAAATACATCGGTTTCCTTGACACCTTAAGTTGCTGTTTCTA
>Ga0074199_1002629_pt1 | contig 10240 bp, 8 predicted proteins | sample EPASupsiteSAE347_FD_64528 | JGI IMG/M metagenome (GOLD analysis project Ga0074199, IMG submission 64528) | Bioremediated contaminated groundwater from EPA Superfund site, New Mexico - Sample SAE3-47 | ecosystem: Environmental > Aquatic > Deep subsurface > Groundwater > Contaminated ...
GGCAGATGATGATGGAGCCGTCCCCGGAGCGGCAGCCGAAACGCCGCTTGTTCATGTTAGGCGTTTCGTAGGCCGTGACCCTGGTCGGCCGCGTGCCGGTAATGGTCACAATCGGGCCGATGGCATGCGTGCAGTAAAATGTTGAAGGGCAAAAATTTCGCCAGTGATTACGCTGGCCATAGGTAATGGCCGTCCAGATTGATTCGCAATCATGGACATACTCGCCTTCGCCGTGTAGAAATTCGCCAATATCGCCCTTGCGATAGAGACGCTGCATTTCCAGCGTGCCGCGGAAATAACAGTAATTTTCCGCATAGGCATAAATCATTTTTTTATTACGTTCGGCCGCTTCCGCGAGTTGCACGGCCTCGGCCATGGTCTGGCAGGCCAACACTTCGCTGCACACGTGCCGGCCCGAATCCAGCAATTTCACCGCATACGGCGCGTGTTCCGTGGCGTAATTGGCCAGCACCACGGCATCCATATCGTGATTCATGAAACGGTCAAAATCCGTGTAACAGGCCACTTTCACTCCGTGCGTTCGCGCCAATTCGCGCGAACGTTTCAATACCGGTTCGTTTTTGTCGCAAATGGCAACCAATTCCGCCTGCGGGTGGCGGGCCATCACGCCGATCATGGTGTTCCCGCGCCCTCCGCCGAACACGCCGACTCTGATTTTTTTCCGTCTTTGCATAGTTTATTCCTTTTATAACTGAAGCATTCAGAACGACGATTGAAACAAAATATTACCACCGATAAACACCGATTGACACGGATAATAAAATCAAAAACCCGCGTTCATCAGCGTCAATCCGTGGTTGTCTTGAATTCCAAGCATAAATACGCAGCCCTTTTCATGTTAATTTATACTGCCGCACGGCCGCCTCCGGTTTGACCCCGCGTTTGACCACGTCGCACAAGGCCCGCTGGAATGCTGCCGGATCCTTTACCTGAATCGCGTTTCTTCCAAAGACCACGCCGCCGGCGCCGTCCCTGACCTCATCAGCCGCCAGCTTCAACGCCTCAAGCTGCGTCGGACATTTGGCGGCTCCCAAACCAAGGACCGGCACAGGACAACTCTGCGTCACGGCCTTGAAATTGTTGGTATAAAAAGTTTTGATCAAATCTGCGCCCAGCTCGGCGATTATCCGCGCGCAGGCAAAAACCTTGCGGTGCATTTCTGCCGGAGAAAGATTATCCGGATCAGCCGGGTAATATTCGCCTATGACCGGCATGCCCAATTCCTTTGCCTCGCGGCACAATTGCCGGAAAATTTCCACGTTTCTGGCGTCGTTCGCCTCGCTGCCGGTTTCCAGGGTGAGCGAAATGAGCGCCACATCCGCGCCGAGCCGTAAAACCTCGGCGGGCGTAAACGCCCTTGCGGTGGCGGCCTGCTTGTATTGCCACTGGAAACAATAAACCGTGCTCCAATTCAAACGGACAACCGCCATGGGCGCGCCCTTGTAGTTGAAGGCATGCCGACAATGTGTAAGCATGGCCGGCGACATCAGAATGCCGTCAACGCAGGGGTCAACTTTTTCCGCGGTTTTGGCCAGGTTAATCATGCCGGGAATGGGCCCGTCAAATTCGCAATGATCCATGGCAATGATGACGGAACGTTCATTGCGGTTGAATAATCTTTCGAATTTAATATTGTTTTTCATTTCAATCTTTTTTTTTTGCCACAAGATGCACAAGAAACACAAAAAAATAAATCATCTTGTGCCTTTTTGTGGCTAATTTTTAATTCTAACAACGCTTTTGTTTGCCTGCGATTCGAGCGCGGCCGTAAAAAGCCGATGGCTCAAAGCCGTTTCCTCCGGCGTCACACAACCGGCAAATCTGACAAAAGGTTTGCCTTCCGTTAATTCATAAACGAATGCCGCCCACATCTGCAGGATGGCATCCGTGAAGCCGAACTCGAAAATGTTTCCGGTTATGGTTTTGAAAGCCGGCTCATAACCCATGTCAATCTGCTGCCAGACTTGTTCACCACTATGATTTGTAACAGAATCGGAAGGGTGGCCGGCGCGCTCCGTCGCGACGGTTCTGTCGGCAGGAATACCCGCCCACATCGCTGCGCGAAGTGCTGCGGGCGGACCACCATGATATTCCATAATTTCAAGCAATTTTGGGTTTTTGGTGGAGAACCTGGCGCTTGCTTTTGTCCCCAGAATCTCCAGCCTCCAGGTGTTCTTTTCTCCGGGTGCGATGCGTTGCATTTTCAGGGTCATGGGAAACATTTCATTGTTTTTCGGATCAATGGTTTCGCAAAGCAAAGTCGCATTGTCCCATGTTTCGCATTTTGCCATCCCGCCTTTCCCATTGGGCCGTTCTTTAACGATATTAGAGAGGAAGGCAAAAACGTTCTTTGGAATCCAGCCCGCCCGGAACGGAACATGGCAGACGTGCAGGCCAAGGTCGCCCATCACGCCGTATTCGCCGTTGAATTCGATCATCCGCTTCCAATTAAGCGGTTTATTCGGGTCAAGATCGCTGGAGTGCAGAAAAGCGGCATTCACCTCTATGATTTGTCCGAACGAATTATTCTCAATCATGGAGGCAATCCGTTGGACCGCGGGAAAAAACGGAAATTCAGAGGAACAGCGCACAAATGCCGCGGGGGTTTTCCTGATCGCGGCCAGGATGGCTTCATTGGCTTTCAAATCAATCCCGAACGGTTTTTCACCCATCAAGTGCTTTCCGGATTCAATGATTGCGCAGTAGATTTCCTCATGAAGATTGTGCGGCACGGCGCAATAGACTGCGTCAACCTCCGGATTGGCCAGCAGTTGCCTGTAATCATCCGTATATTGTTGGACGGACGGAAAATTGGCGCGATACCATTCAAAAATGGAAGAATTTTTGTCGCATACCGCAACGATTTCCGGCCTGGCCGGCATATCCAGCAAATGACACCAGCGCGCCGCGGCCGAGGCGAATTCGCGGCCCATTAATCCCGCCCCTATAATTCCGAATTTTATCGTTTTCATAACCAGAACAGGCACAAAGTGGCAAAGGCACAGAGGCACAAAGCCGGAATCAGGAAAATTAATTCCTTGTTTTTACTTTGTGCCTTCTGCCTGTGTGCCTTTGTGCCTCTATTCATATCCCAATTCCTTCTCCGTCTCCCCGATGGCTTCGTCAATGATGTCCAGCCCCTTGAGCAGGACCTCGTCATCCATGATGACCGGCGGACTCATGCGCAGAATGTGGCCGGCCGGTATCCAGGCCAGACCCTTGCGGAACGCTTTCTGGTAAACCAGCTTGCCGGCTTCATCAAATTTTTCCTTTGTTTTGCGGTCTTTAACAAGTTCAATTCCCATGAGACAGCCCTTGCAGCGCACATCGCCGATGATCTTATGTTCGGCAAGCATCTTTTTCATGCGCTTCAAGGCCAGTTCGCCGAGGTGCCGCGAGCGTTCCAGCAGATTTTCCTCCTGGATGACCTCGATCGAAGCCAGGGCCGCTGCGCAGGCCATGGGGTTGCCGCCGTAGCTGCTGGAGGCGCTGATTTTCTCAAACGACTCCTTCAATTTCTCGTTCACGGCCACGCACGTTACGGGGAATCCGTTGCCGAATCCCTTGCCGAGGGAGACCACATCCGGAACCACGTTCCAATGCTCCATGCAGAGCCATTTACCGGTACGCGCCCATGAGGTGAGCACCTCGTCGGCCATCAGCAGCATATTCCGCTGATCGCAGAGTTTGCGCAGCTTCGGGAAGAAATCGTCCGGCGGAATTACCGACCCGCCCCAGCCCTGGATCGGCTCCAGCACAAATCCGGCGACCGCATTGACCGTGGCCCTGTCCAGGTATTCGGCGTAAAATTCGATATATTTGTCGGTGTCTATGCTTCCATCCGCCTTGACCCAGTGGGGACGATACGGGTTCGGCCTGGGCAAAAGGTGCATGCCCGGGGCGCGCACGGCGCCATACACGGACGAACGTATTTCCGCCAGGGAGACCGCTCCGTAAGTCTTGCCGTGAAAATCGTAAAAGCATGATGCCAGTTCGTGCTTGCCGGTGCCGGCGCGCAGGATGCGCATACCGGCCTCGACCGCGGCCGTGCCGCAATCGTAAAACTGGAATCCGTTCAGGCCGGGAGGCAGCACTTCAGCCAGCTTTTCGCAAAGCCGCGCCTTGATTGGCGTGGTGAAGTCGTGCGCGTTCATCAGGGTGGCAGCGGCCTTTTGGACCGCCTCGGTGATTTTCGGATGGCAATGGCCGAGCGTGGTCACATAGATGCCGGACGAAAAGTCAATATAGACGTTTCCATCCGCGTCTGTGAGCGTGCAGCCTTTTCCGGATTCGAACACCACCGGGAACAATTTCACCTGGCTGCTCAGTCCCTTGAAATACCTGGTGCAGCGCGCATGAATTTCTTTGGATTTCGGGCCGGGAATTTCATCCGAAACGATGCGGGGATATTTTTTTAAATCCACTTTTGCCCAGTCAATGTCATTACTCATGAATTCAAACCTCCCTGACGGATGTTTGTCTACGAAATTGTTTTAACAAATTGTCCGGAATGCCAGGCGTGGTAATCCACAGGTCAAAATCACGCAGAGAGGCATAAACCACCTGTCCCTTGGCGCCGACTTTGGTGTCGTCCGCCAGTAGAATCTTGCGGCGACCGCGGCGGAGCATCATTTGAGCGGAACGGGCCGTATCCTGGTCAACGGTAAGGCAACGTCCGGCGCCGTCAATGGCGTCCGCCCCGAGAAAGACAATGTCGGCCTCGATGGTCTCCAGCACCCGCTCCATCAGACTGCCGCCCAGGAAAAACATGTCGGGATAATATTCGCCGCCCACGATGCACAATTTAATGTTCGGGAAACGCGTAAATTCTCCGATCATGGCCATGGAATTGGTATAGACGGTGATGGCTCCGCATTGGCCGAGACAGGTCGCCAGGTGGAAGGCGGTCGAACCATCATTGATGATTACCGCGTTTCCGGCGCGGATTTCGCCGGCGGCCGCGCGGCCAATGGCCGCTTTTTTTTCGAAATTGGCCGCAACGCGCTGTTGATAGGCGGGATTGCTCACGCGGGCCACGGCCAGGCAGCCTCCGCTGGTGCGCAGAACCGTTCCCGAAGCGGCCAGGATGTCCAGGTCCCGCCGGATGGTGAGGGGCGAGACCCGCATGGCCCTGGCAAGCTGATCTATCTTCCATTCCTGCTGCACGGCCCGCAGGCGGTTAAGGATTTGCCGACGCCGTTCTTCCGGTTGCATGTTTTACTCTATGTAAAAATTGTTCAATATAAATGAACAATATTATCATTATGGAATACAGTCAAGCGGAAAATGGAATAAAAATTCGCACGGAAAGGCGAAACCTCCCCTTTGGCTGTAATCTAAGCTTTGTCCAAAAATTATAGGTTTTAGCCCAATAAATCGGGTTGAAAAAGAACGCAATTATCCTATTTTATAAACAAAAAGAGGATTTGTCCGGAAATCTTTCGGAAAAAGGAGAAAAAAACATGAGCGGCAAAATCAAGGTGACGGTCTGGAATGAAGGTGTCCACGAAAAAACACATGAGGCGGTAAAAAAAATCTACCCCCAGGGCATGCACGGAGCCATAGCTCAAAGTCTATCCAAACAACCCGACCTGGAAACGCGCACCGCCACGCTGGATGATCCGGAGCACGGCCTGACCGACTCCGTACTTGCGCAGACCGACGTGCTGACCTGGTGGGGCCACGTTGCCCATGATAAGGTCGACGACAAGGTGGTGGCCCGCGTTCAGAAACGCGTGCTGGAGGGCATGGGCCTCATTGTTTTGCATTCCGGCCATTTTTCAAAAATATTCAGGACGCTCCTGGGAACCACCTGTTCTCTTAAGTGGCGCGAGGCCGACGAAAAGGAACGCCTCTGGAACATCGAGCCCGGCCATCTAATTACTGCCGGCATCGGCGAATATATCGAATTGCCCTACGAGGAAATGTACGGCGAACGCTTCGATATTCCCACGCCGGACAAGCTTGTTTTTATCTCCTGGTTTGAGGGCGGAGAGGTTTTCCGCAGCGGCTGCTGCTGGGAACGCGGTCATGGCCGCATCTTCTACTTCCAACCAGGCCACGAGACCTATCCGACTTTCCATAATCCTGAAATAATGCGGGTGATCACAAACGCCGTGCGCTGGGCCGCCCCGCGGGTCAATATGCCCCAAATCTGCCCGAACGTCAAACCGCTTGAAAAAATCACGCCCAAGGACGTCAAATTCATCCATACCGGAGTGTTACAGGACGTTCAAAGCACGAAGGAGATAAGGAAAATATGAAAAAGTTGCGCGTTGGAGTAATCGGTCTTGGAATGGGTAAGGTTCATCTTCAAGGCTACCAAAGCCATCCGGCCGCGGAAGTGGTTGCGATCGCGGACCCTAACAAAGAGCGCCTCGCCAAGGTCGGCGAAGAGTACAAAATAGCGGGCAAATATGCGTCGGCCGAGGAAATGCTGAAAAAGGAAAAATTGGACGTGGTCAGCATTGCAACGCCCAATAAATTTCACAAGCCGCTGGCCCTGGCCGCGTTCAAGGCCGGCTGCCACGTTTTGTGCGAAAAACCCATGGCCATGAATGCCGGCGAGGGACGGGAAATGATTTCCGCCGCCAAAAAGGCAAAAAAACGTTTGATGATCAACTTTTCCTACCGCTTTACCGATCAATCATGGGCCTTGAAAAAGCAGGTTGAAAGCGGTATTCTGGGCGATGTTTATTTTGCGCGTACGGCTTGGCACCGCCGGAGGGGCATGCCCGGTTTCGGAACCTTGTCCACGCTGGGCGGGTGGTTCGGACAAAAAGCGCTGGCCGGTGGCGGCCCTTTGATTGATCTCGGCGTGCACCGGCTTGATCTGGCGCTCTGGCTGATGAACTATCCGAAACCTGAATGGGTCATGGGCAGCGCCTACGATAAGATCGCTGCGCCGTTGGCAAAAAAAGCGAATAAAAAATTCGACGTGGAGGACCTGGCCGCCGGTTTTATAAAATTCAAGAACGGCGCAAGCCTGGCGCTCGAGGCCAGTTGGGCGGCCAACATCACCGAAAACGAACTCATGGAAACCCGTCTGTTTGGCAGCCGGGGCGGATTGGTCCAGCGCAACGTGGGCGAAGGATACAAATTTGAGGCGGAAATTTATTTTGAGCGCGAAGGCTGCCAGTTCGACATGAAACTCCATCCTCCGGTTCCGGCCGTGAAAAGCGGCATGCACCACTTCGTGGAATGCATTTTAAAGGGAACTCCGCATATTGCCACCGGGGAGGAAGGTTTGACCGTGATGGAGCTCCTGGACGCGATTTATCTGAGCGCAGAAAAAGGCAGGCCGGTGAGGATAAGCTAGTGTAGTGTTTCACTCAGATATGTATTTATGGCTTGTCATGCTGAGCGTAGCGAAGCATCTCAATAATAACGAGATTCCTCGCCTTGGCTCGGAATGACAGCGCACTTTTTAAAGGCATTTTTCATTGTCATAAGTTCAGTTAATTTAGTTACACTACACTAGAACACGCAAGGCGCACTGGTTTTATTCACCGGGAAAGGCTGGTTATATATGAACATCAGGCTGTTTATTTTTGACTTTGACGGAACCGCGCTGGGCGGGCATGAGCCCTACGACCGGTTTCCGCCGGAATTCGTCCGGTTCCTGGACAGCCTCGCCAGCCGCAGAATCGCCTGGGCCACCAACACGACCTGGCTGGTTGAAACCCAATCCCAGGTGATCAAGGCCAGCGGAGTAAAATCGACACCTGCCTTCCTGGCGGGAGAATCCGCCCGAAATCTTGGCGCGGTGGCAAGAAACAAACTGAAAATTGACAACGCTTATAAACGCCATATAGGCTTGCTGGACCGAAGGTTTCTTGAAAAGTTCGAGCCGCTCATGCGGCGCATCACGGCGCGGCTGATCAGGGAAGGATTGGCGGACCAGATTTATTTCAATCCCTACGGCCATCATTATATATCGATTTATTTCAGGAATACCACGCTCGCCCGACAGGGCTGGAAAATAACTGCGCCTCTGTTAAAGCCCGGCATCATGTACCGCGCCTTCAGGCCGGGCAACAACAGCAAGAGCGATTCGCTTTTGCCGTTTTATATGAACAAGGGTGCCGTTCTTGAGTATATGCAAAAGAGGCTCGGCATCCGCCCGGAGGAGACGCTCGTGGCGGGAGATGGGTTTAACGACCTGCACATGTTTGATCCCCGGCGCGCGAAATGGATGGTCTGCCCGGCGAATGCCCATCCGCTGGTTAAAAGCCTGGCGCGGAAACACGGCGGCATTGTGAGCAAACTCCGTTATTCCCGGGGCATTATTGCGGCGGCTGATGAATTGATTCGCACGTCTCGTTCACCTGTCAAGAGTTGAAGAGCCGCGCAATTGTCCGCAGGCGGCAAGGGAGCAATTATGCTTGAATCTATTTGAATAATCTGATTTAAAGCATCCGCAAGTCTGGAAATCAAATCGATATTGCCGCTGAAACGCTGTTTGCTTTTAATTATCCTTGACATTTTAAGAAAAACGGCACTTTATTGCCTTGACATTTCGAGATATTATTTTGTTTTATGGATTGAATAATGAAGAGAAATATTGAAAAACATCTGCTGGATTGGAAGAATAATCCTGAAAGAAAAGCCTTGCTTGTAAGGGGTGCGCGTCAGGTTGGAAAAACATATTCGATCAGACAATTGGGAAAGACTTTCAGGCATTTTATTGAGGTCAATTTTGAGGAAAATCCCCAGGTTCGTGTTTTTTTCAAAGATTCTTTGGATCCTGCGCGTCTTTGTGAGAAATTGGCCGCTTATTTTTCCGTTCCGATCACGGACGGCGAAACGCTTCTTTTTTTTGATGAGATTCAATCGTGTCCGGAAGCTCTTGGTTCACTCCGGTTTTTTTATGAGAAAAGGCCGGCGCTCCACGTTGTCGGAGCCGGATCTTTGCTTGAATTTGCGTTGGAGGAGATTCCTTCGCTTGGAGTCGGCCGACTCAGTTCGCTGTTTATGTATCCATTGGCGTTCGACGAATATTTGTCGGCAATGGGCGAGGATGGGCTGATTGAAGTCGTGGAAAAAGCGGATGCGGATCATCCGTTGGATGAAGCGTTCCATCGCCGCCTTATTGAACATTTTAAAATATTTCAATTGATCGGCGGCCTGCCCGCGGTTGTAAAAACCTATGCGGAGAAAAGAGATTTGACCGCATGTTTTAGAATTCTGGACGACTTGTTGGTAACGTTTCAGGATGATTTCGCTAAATATAAAAAGCGGGCGCCGGTGTCGCGTCTGGCCGAAGTGTTCCGTTCGGTGGCGTATCAGTCGGGGGGAAAATTCAAGTATTCGAGTGTTGATTCCGAATCATGCGCCCAGTCCCTTAAAAACGCTTTGCGATTACTGATGCAGGCCGGGCTGGTGTATCGCGTTGTCCACACCCATGCGCGGGGGCTTCCATTAGGCGCCCAAGTTGAAGAAAAGAAGTTCAAGGCGCTTTTGTTCGATATTGGAATTCATCAGCGTATTCTTGGATTGAATATGCCGGAATATTTGGTGGCGCAGGATGTGGAAATCGTAAACAAGGGCAGTCTGGCTGAGGTGTTTGTTGGGTTGGAACTTGTTAAAAATCATGCCGCGTATACGAGACCGGACCTTTATTACTGGCACCGTGAGTCGCGCGGAAGCAATGCCGAGGTGGATTATGTGATCCAGCAGGGAACCGCAATTGTTCCGGTGGAAGTCAAGGCCGGTACAAGGGGGCATATGCAGAGCATGGTGTTGTTTATGAAAGAGCGCGGACTTGAGAAGGGCATCCGAGTATCTTTGGAACATTTTTCGGGCTATGGGCGGATAGAGGTTATTCCGCTTTATGCGGTCGGCAGACTTGCGCGGACGGTTGTAGCAAATAAGGTTAAGCTCTAAGAGGAATGGCGCTAAGTTAAGCTTTTTTGCGCCATTCTGTTGGCGGCTCAGCACAGCTTCGCCCTCCATGTTGCTGGGCGATACGGTTTGTGGAGGGAGCCGGGGCTTATCTTAACGCCATTCAGCTCTAAGAGTAAAACATAAAGTTTATCCCTTTATGGAAGCAAGTCTTAGGGCCTGTAAGGAAATAAATTGAACAAGCGATGCAATCCACTGCTGTCCGGTTAAAATGTGATATAGTTTATGTAACATGTTAATAATCAATATGCAAAACGAATCAGACCATGTGACGCATTTGATTCTTGCCCAAACATGCCGCCAGACTGAAAACTGG